>Ga0265294_10008929_pt1 | contig 11631 bp, 10 predicted proteins | sample MunlanPumphouse3_FD_192504 | JGI IMG/M metagenome (GOLD analysis project Ga0265294, IMG submission 192504) | Groundwater microbial communities from a municipal landfill in Southern Ontario, Canada - Pumphouse #3 | ecosystem: Environmental > Aquatic > Deep subsurface > Groundwater | place...
TGAAGAGGTCAGGGAAGTCGACTCCGACTGGGTCATCCCCGGCGACGTCCTGGACGACGGCTCGCTCGTCCTCGAACTCTGGGACGAACTCTCGGACGACGACTACCTGGCTATCGGCCTCTACGACTGAGCGGTGGGGCCGGGCTCGTTTCGGCAGGCGCCGGCCTCCATCACTCCGCCGGCCCCTCTTCAATCCCCCGGACCGCCCGCCCGATCTCGGCAAAGACCCGCTCCTCGTCCACCTCGATCTCCGCCCAGCGGTCGGCATCGACGAAGTAGAGGTAAGGAATGACCGGACCCCCGACGATCCGGGCGGCGGCGCAGCGGTAGATCGTCATCTGGATCGCATACTCCCCGGCGTCCCCCGGCGTCCCGGTCTTGTAGTCGATGAGCATCCAGGTGCCGTTCACCCGCTGCACCAGCCGGTCGATGACCCCCCTGAACGCAATCCCGTTCACCCGCACCGAGAACGGCACCTCGCGGTGGTCGCGGACGATCCCCCGCATCAGGGGCGATGCAAGGAACCGGGCGTAGAGATCCCGGTACTCCGGAGCCCGGGCGGGATCCAGCCCGTACCGCCGCAGCACCGCGGCGGGATCGCGGCCGCGGAAGACCTCGTGGACGGCGAGCCCGCGGGTCAGCGCCTCCCCCCCGGCGGCGAACCCCGGCATCCGGGACTCCGCCGGGCCGCGGAGGTACGCCTCAAGCTCGCTCGCCGAGTAAGCCCGCCCCTTCTTCCCGTTGGGAGGAATGCCCGCCGAGACCTCCGCCGCGGGGACGTCGTCCGGCACCGGCAGCCGGACCGGGGCGGTCTGTGGCACCTCGACCGGGATCCCCGCGGGGTCGAGGGTGAGCGGGATGCGGAGCGCCCCGAGGACGGCTTCGCCCCGGGCGTAGATCTCATCGCAGAGCCCGAGAGAGTGCGCGAGCCAGGCCATCCGGGTCTTGCCGCCCGCGAGGCTCTCCGGGGCCGCGTCCGGCGTCTCCCCGCAGAGGATCAGGTGATCTTTTGCCCGGGTGACCGCGACGTAGAAGAGGCGTTTGCGCTCCGCCTCCTCCTTCTGCCGGTGCTCGTCCTTGAGGAGCCGGAGGATCGGCGTCTCCTGGCGCTCGTGATCGTCTGCCGGGTTCGGTATCGAGACCCCGAGCAGCAGCCCCTCCCCCACCATGATCGTGCCCCCGCCCGACCGCGGCGTCTCCGCGAGGTCGGGGACGACGACGACCGGGAACTCAAGCCCCTTCGCGGCGTGCACCGTCATGATCGAGACCGCGTCCGCGGCTGCAAGGTCGAGGGGGGCATCTCCCTCCCGGTCTCCGGCATCGATGGAGCGGCCGAGTTCCACGACAAAACCGGCGAGCGTGGAGGAGTCGGCATCCCGTGCAAGGGCGATCAGTTTCTCGACGTTCGCCGCGGCCTGCTCGCCCCCGGCCATCCCGCCGAAGACGAGGTAGATCCCCGAGGTCTCGACGATCCGGCGAATGAGGCGGGCGGGCGGAAGCCTGCGGGAGAGCGAGAGCCAGTCGCGGAGAGTCCCCGCCGCCGGCTCCTCCGCCGCCTGCACCCGCTCCCAGAGAGAACTCCCCGACGATCGGGCGATATGAAAGAGCCGGGCGTCGGAGAACCCGAAGTAGGGCGACCGCAGCACGCCGTAGAGCGCCGCGTCGTCCAGGTGGTTTACGAGGAACCGGAGGATGTTGTAGAGGTCGTAGACCTCCTGACGCTCGTAGAACCCGAGGCCCGCGTGGACGTGGTAGGGGACGCCGTAGCGGGCGAGCGCCCACTCGTAGTAGGCGAGGTTCGTCCGCCGCTCGAGGAGGACGGCGACATCGCCGTAGCCCGCCGGCCGGACTTCCCCGTCGCGGCAGACCTGTTTCTCCCCCCGCTCGACGAGAGAGCGGATCTTTCGTGCCGCCATCTCCGCCTCGGCCCGGCGGCCGGCCGCCCGGTCTTTGATCTTTGGGGAGAGAAGGAGTTCGACCGAGCCGGTGTCGCTTCGGCGGAACGCACGCAGCGGTTCGTAGAGGAACTCCCAGGGGCGGCCGGCCTCCGCCATCAGGGCGGAAAAGACGGCGTTCGTGAACCCGACGATCTCGGGCGTGCTCCGGAAGTTGACGTCGAGCGCGACCGTCTCCCCGCCGAGACCGCGCTCGATCAGGTCGCGGGTGTGCGAGAACTGCGTGACGTCGGCCTCCCGGAAGAGGTAGATGGACTGTTTCGGGTCGCCGACGACGAAGAGGTTCGCGGAATCGCCGAGGACGGCGCGGATGATGGCGATCTGGACGGGATCGGTGTCCTGGAACTCGTCGACCAGGATAAACCGGAACCGGTTCGAAAAGTGCGCCGCGACGATATCCTCGCGGTCGCAAAAGAGCCGGTGGGTGCGGTTCACCAGGTCGTCGAAGTCGAGGCCGTTCCGCCGCCGTTTCTCGGCCTCGATCGCGTCGAGGAAGGCCGAGAAGACCGCGCCGAGGTCGCGGAGGAAGTCGAGCGTCGCCCGGGTGAAGGGGTCGGACGGACTGAGGGTGAGCAGGCAGGCGTCCGCGTGGTCGTTGAGGCACCGGTCGAGAACGCCGTAGGCCGCCCGGAGGTCCTGGAGATCGTCCCCCGCCCAGTTCTTCTTCTGCCCCATGTTCCTGCGGAAGCGCGACTCGTTGTGAACCCGGAGCAGTTCGGCGACCGCGATCTCGCCGGCGAGGCAGGGCTCGATCGCCCGGAGGTAGGCTCCGGCAGTGTCCCGTTCGTCCGGGTAGCGGGCGGCAAGGTCCCGGAGGGTTGCGATTGCCCCCCCAGCGCGGGGGAAGAACTCCCCGGACGCCGCCTCCCGGTGCCGTTCCACGGCCGCCTGCCAGGCGTCGAGTACCTTCTCCTCGCTCTCCGCGAGCGCGGCAAAGAACGCTTCCGCAGCCCCCCGGCGGGAGTACAGCGCCTCGATGTAGTTCTTCAGTTCGTAGACCCCGACGGCACGGAGAGCGCCGATCACCGCGTTCCGGCACGATGCAGGCGGATCGCCGTGGATGAGATCGTCGATCGTCTCCTCACGGAGCCGGAACGCCTCCCGCTCGTCGAGGACGGTGAAGGACGGCCCCACGCCGGCCTCGAGGGGGAACTCCCGGAGAACCGAGGCGCAGAAGGAGTGGAAGGTCGATATCTTCGCCCATAAAAACTCGTCGCGAACCGCGTCCCACCGCTCGCCCTCCTTCTCCGCAAGCGCCTGGCGAACCCGGACCTTCATCTCGCCGGCCGCCTTCTCGGTGAAGGTCAGCGCGAGGATCTCCCCGACGTCGAGACCGGATTCGAGCAGGCTGAGGTACTTCTGCACCAGGACGTGCGTCTTCCCCGTCCCCGCACCGGCGGTGACACACTTGCTCGTCGCATGATCGAGCGCGGCCCGCGCCTGGCGTTCAGTCAGTCCCATCGATCTGCACCTCCGCGTTGAGCAGCCGCAGGGCGTCGAACCGGCAGACGGTCTTGAACCCGCAGTAAGCCGGGCAGGGGCCGGCGTCCGACCGGGGCGGGAAGCACCCGGCGCGTATCCCGGAGAGATACCGCTGTGTCCACGCGAGAGCGGTCCTGACCACCTCTCGGACGTCTTCGACCCCGTTTCGCTGCGAGCCGGGGAAGCAGGCAAAACAGTCCTGGAGCCCCGCGTCCCAGAAGACCGGCTGGTTTTTGACCTCTCCGCGCCGGAGGGTGTAGTAGGTGCCCGCGACCCCTTCCATCCCGGTCAGCCTCTCGACCGCGAGGAGGTAGAGGGGGAGCTGGAGCGCTCTCCCGGCCTCGATATCCCTGAGCCGCGGGTGCGAAGACCCGGTCTTGTAGTCGGTGATCATGAACCGCCCATCGGTCAGCACGTCGACCCGGTCGACCCTGCCCCGCAGGCGGATGGTCTCCTCGCCGAGCGGGATCGCGATCGCATCAGGCGTCGATAGCGCATCGACCTCCCCCGGCACCAGCGGGAGGCCGAACGAGACCTCGAAGGCGTGCGGGACAAAGCGGGAGGCCGCGATATCGGTCTCGTGCAGGAGGAACCGCTCGAGCACCCCTTTCCCCGCCGCGGGCGACCCGAGGATGTGCTCCTTATCCGCGACCCATGCAGGGGTCTCGAACCCGAACCGGCCGGTCTCCTCCCGGCCGGCATCGAGGAGCTGCTGGAGGGCGCCCGCGTAGCACGCCCCGGTGACCGGGCCGTTGCCGTCACACTTCCAGCCGGAATAGAACCGGTAGGCGATCCGGTGGACGAGGCTGCCCCGCTCCTGTGCCGTCAGGTCGGGATCTGCCTCGGGCAGCGGCGCAAGACCGAGAACCCGCTCCAGGTAGAACCGGAACGGGCAGTCGGCATAGGTCTCGAGCGCCGTCGGGGAGAAGACCGCTCCGTCGCCGAACCGTCCGGCGAGCGCCGTGACGATCGCCGGATCGTCCTCGAGCATCCCGTCGTAGGGGGAGTCGTAACCGGCTCTCCGGTGGTAGTTCTCGATGTTGAGCCGGTTGACGGCCTCGCGGACGGGGAGGGGGCACGGCATCCCGACGGGGAACTCTCCCCGGGCAAGGAGGGCGCCTGCCCGCCGGGCTGCCGCGAGCCCGGAGTCGGGGAACTCATCGCTCCCCCACGCCTCCGGGGAGAATGCCTCACGAACGGCGTCCACGAACCCGGAACACACCAGCGGTGTTGCTCCGTCGGCCGCGGGGTAACTCAGGTAGACCCTGGAGCGGGCGGAGAGCAGGGCAGCGGTGAAGTAGTAGCGTTCTTCCCGGAGGATATCCTCTCTCGACCGCGTCCCGAGGCGCCGGGTCTCGGCGTCGGTGGTGAACGGGAGCCGGGTGGTCAGCCGCGGCATCGCACCCTCGACGAGACCGCCGACGAAGAGATAAGGGACGGTGAGGTGCGCAACCTCCCGGACGCCGATCACCTGGACGCCGCCGCTGTTCCGGCGGCTGGCTGTCCGGGTGCCGGCGGCAACCTGCTCGAGCAGGGAGGAGAACTCCATAAGGGGCATCTTCTCATCCGGCAGCAGCCGGGCGAGGCGTTCGAGCGCCGTGAGGGTGCCGGCGAATCCCCCGAGATCCCGTGCTTCCTCCTCGAGGAGAGCGGGATCGCCCTCTTCCGGCATGACCGGTGCCTGCCACCGCTCGATGAGCGAGCGGTAGGCGGCGATATGGTCGGCAATCGACTTCGTCCCTTCGAGAGCCGAGAGGTCGGCGAAGAGCGTCCCGACGATCTTTTGTGCCGACTCTATCGAGGCCGCCTTTTCGGCGAGCCGGGACTTCGCGGACTCCGGGGTGTCCGGCCGTTCTCGCTCCTCACCGGCGGCGCGGGCGAGCGCGGCGAGCCGCTTCTCCCAGGTGGCTGCTCCGGCGGTGATCCGGGCCTCCCGGGAGAGGACGTCGAGCTCGCAGCCGCAGGTGATCGGCAGATAGGGGGAGGTCGCGAGAGCGACGACGCCCTCTCGCCGGTAACCGCGGGCAGGAACCGCGGCGACGTCGAGCAGCGCCCGGACGAGCGGCGATGTGGAGAGCGGCCGGCCATCGGACGCGGCGTACGGAACCCCGAAGTCGGGGAAGACCTCCTCCACGTAAGGCAGCGCCGATGCGAAGTCGGGGAACGCGACCGCGATCTCGTCCGGCCGCACGCCGGCGGCGACCAGATCGCGGATCTCCTGCGCGATCGCCCGGACCTCATCGAGCCGGTCACGCCGTTCTGCGAGGCGGATCCAGCCGCCGCAGTCAGCAGGCTCGAACCGGGAGAAGAGGGCGGCGAGGCGTGAGCGGTGAGTGCCCGGCGCATCGCCGGAGATGACCGCATCCGGACGCAGCCACTCGCCGTCGTCGGCAAAGACCGCCGGGTTCCCGGCGTAGGGGATTGAGTAATGAAATTCTTCTGCAGACTCCCGCAGAGCAAAAAGCAGGTCGCGTTCGAGCGGCATCGGCTCGAAGAGGCCGTAGACGAAGACCGTCCGTTGAGGTCGGACGTGATGGCTGCCGCCTGCCCGCGGCATCGGCTCGAAGAGACCGTAGATATAGACCGTCCGGAACCAGCCCGTGTCGGAGAGCATCCGGACCACGCGGGCAAGGAGCGTGCCCTCGTCGGCGAGGTCGTGCTCGTCGAGGAACAGGCGGTAGGCGTCGAAGAGGCGGGCGATCTCGACGCATTTGGCGGTCGCGAGGTCGCCGAGAGCGGTCGGGTAATCGACCTTCCGCATGAGGATGACTTCAAAAAGGGTCGCGAGGTCGTCGACCGCTCCCGTGCCGGAAAGAAGCGGATACCTGCCGGAGGCAAGGAGGCGGGCGAGAATGAGCCGGGACTCGGTTCCGGAGATCAGCGTCTCCGACGTCGCATAGTCGAGAAAGACCTTCCGGGCGAATCCCGGGAGGGTCGTGACCGTGTCGGCGACGACCGGGACGCCCTCCTCTCCGAGGCGGCGGACGATCTCCCGGGCAAGGTGAGAGGTCGGGACGATGAAGACGGTGCCGAACGGGTCGCGGGTTGCGGCTTTCCGGAACTCCGCGATGAACGCGTCGAGACCTTCTCCGGGCAACTGGCGGTACAGAACGGCGGGGGACATCCGGTGATCTTCCTAGGGAGAGTTTTGGGGTGGAGGAGGGATGAGTGTTGTTATTTGGGTCTGCGAGGCGACCGGGATCGTCCGGTTTAAGTGCGGCCAGAGATAATGAACGCTCATGGATCCGAACTTCTGCCGCCGCTACGCCGGCGACGGCACGCCGCCGTCGAACCGCTACTGCCGGGTCTGCACGGAGGTCGCCTGCGACCGGCTGTGGCGGCGGGTCCAGAGTCTCGCCGCATCAAACGGGGGGAGCCCGATCCCGCTCCCGGGGACACGGGCAGTGCTCTTCCCGAACAAGAACCCGGATTTCGTCCGGCTGCAGGTCAACTGCCGGTGGGGCCTCTCGAAGGAGGACTTCCTGCACTACGTCGCCACCGGCCACGCGGGGATGGGGCGGCGGGGGCAGCGGAGCGATCCCCGCGCATCCCCGAGCTGCACCCGGCAGGAGCCCTACGTGCAGGCGATCGTCGAACTGCTTGGCGGGATGGATACTCCGGAGATACAGGCGGTGCGGGAGGTGCAGAAGGGCGGATGAGCCGGGGGTGGTTCGTTGAGAAGCAGCCGCGTTCATGAGCGATGCAATCTGCAGGGCCACCTGTATGCAATGAAACCGGATAAGGCGAGGCAACAAGGCTTTCCGTGCAGCCCAAAAAAAGCCGCCGCCAGAGCGTATTTATGATCCTGATGAAGGAGGGAAACTGATATCGGCCCCTCAAAAGCAACGAGGCACAAACCGCCACATTATATATCACAACGAAAAGAACTGTAAATCAGTGTCTTATGTCATGCGATCTCCCTGATGAAGCGCTCTTTATTCTCAATGTTTTATACAAGGGGAGGCACTTTCGGACGGATGCAGGCTACCATTCCGAAAAACTGTACAAAATTTATATAAAGAAATTCACGGGACGATCCAGTCTGTCCATTGAAGATACACTTCAGATCCTGATGAAGGACGGATATGTGGCACAGATCAGGAAAAAGAAAGTGAAATACTACATAGCCGACATGAAGAGCGCCATCTTTGCCCTGAAAAGCCATGGGTATAACGTCGTTGATGGGCGATATCGTAAACTCTGACATGATGCAAAATATTTTTATCACTTGCGACAATATCAGTTATCAGTACGCGTATAGCATTCTTGATCACTGCATGAGATTATGTGAGATCTATGGCACGCCCGTTTGAAGGATTGTTTGGAAACACCTGCGAGTTGAGAATTCTCGAGTTCCTCCTGCCGCTATCCGACCTGGAATTTAACGTTACCGAACTCGCAGAAGAGGCAGGCGTTTCGCGTGTCACCGCAGGCAGGGTCGTGAAAAAATTTGTTGCATGGGGCCTCCTGAACGTGGGTGCTGGAAAGGTCCCTCTCTACTCGATTAATACGGATTCTTCGATTGTGCGGCGCATTGATGACCTGAACAATGCCCTCATCGAGAAAATGCTCGGTGAAGAACGGCTTAAAGAAATCCACGAGTATATTCAGGACAGGGATGTCAGCGCACCCCCGAACATCTCCGCAGAGGAGGGCTGGATCTCCGGGTATGCGCCTTTTGAGGGTGAAGCCTGGGGGGGCAGTGTCATTGGAGCGACATCTGTGCTCGTCCCACCGTGTGCGGCTGCAGATAGCATCTATGGCGATGAGCATCCGAGATATTTCCAGTGAGGGAAATTATGTCAAGGCAAGATTTCTTTAGAAAGGAACTCGTCACCGAATTGCGGCGGGTAGAAGCGATGATGCGAAAGGAAGAAAACATTGAGAAAAAAATTTACTATTTCTCTGCAGCATATGGCATTACTAATCGCACGCTCCGCTATGCATTCACTGATGACTACCTCATGGCTGATTTCGTCCTCAATACTTGTTATACGGGATTGATGGATCGGTTTAAACGCATTCGTTCCGGCGATAGCACAGTCCCACTTGAAGCGAGGCATTTTGAAAAAATTCAAGAAGGAATGAGGTTGCTTGCCGATGCTTTCGACGAAGGTACATCGATCCTCAAACCTCTCGAAGCCATACTGACCGCTACCTTCGCAACATCAGGCCCGGGGAATTATCTGCGGGAGAAAGGAGATCTACAGATCTAATCCAATAATCCCATTTTCAAAGATTTCCACTCCGTCAAAGATCTTTTTTTACAGCACCAGAAGAACGAAGCAGCCTGCTAACACATCCCGACGCTTGGCCCAAGAACGCCACCCGCCACGCCGCACCCTCACCCCCAGCCCAGGCAGTACGCCAGCACGACGACCAGCAACACCACGGTTCCGTTCCGGAGCACCGTCGAGACGAGCATGATCTCCGTTCCCGTCCGCACCCCGAAGATCGCGACGTAGGAAGAGCCGAGCCAGCGGATGCTCCGTGTCACGCTGGTGAGGACGTTGCCGACGAGCAGGGTGAGGAAGATCTGCTGCCAGGTCATATCCCCCGCGGCGAGCAGGGCAGTTTGCGCTGTACTCCGAGATGTTCATCCGGAGGACGTAAACGTCCTCCCGCGGGCCCGGCAAAACCTATATCTCCGGGCGGGAAAGGGGTCTTTATGCCGACCTGCAGCGACTGCGCCCTCTATGCGAAGAAGACCGGAACCGACGGAGAGTGCAGCATCAACGGCCCCGTTCCCGCCAACCGGGATGCCGGGCGGTGCCCTTCCCGGACGTTTCGGCCACGCGGATGATGTCGTGAGGCTTTGACTGATCGAACGGCATGCCTGTATCCACCGGGAGCGGATGCCTTTGCGTAGCCCGGCCGGAGTGACCGTTAGAATAGCGCCGGCATACGGCGAACGCTGCAATCGCAAACAATCAACGTTAATACTCCTCCGCACCACCGGATAATTATATGAAGGATCTCCGGCAGATCGCCAGGTCTCCTGTTCATGGGGGGTTCAAAGCCATCCGTGAGGAGGCGGCATGACGGCTGCACCCTACGTGCCGGAACCGCTGCCCCCGGCCGGCATCGACTGGGAGATCCATATCCCGCAGATTGCGTCGGCGAACCGCGCTCTCGCCCGGTACGACGGCATCCTCCAGGCGATCCCGAACCCCGAACTCCTCCTCTCGCCACTCCTGACACAGGAGGCGGTGCTCTCCTCGAAGATCGAGGGGACGCAGGCCTCGCTCGAGGACGTCCTGAGGTTCGAGGCGAATCCGCGGGAGCGGATCAACGACAGAACCCTTGCCGAGATCCAGGAGATCATCAACTACCGGGAGGGGCTGAACGTTGCGGTCGACGCCCTCAAGGCCCGGCGACTGGACACCGCTCTCGTCTGCAACCTGCACCGCATCCTGCTCGCCGACAGCCGGGGCATGGACAGGGAGCCGGGGTGCATCCGCACGATCCAGAACTTCATCGGCCGGGACGCTCACATCGAGCGCGCGATCTTCGTTCCGCCCGCACCGGAAAGGGTTCCCGGGGCGCTCGCGGACTGGGAGGCCTACCTGCACCGCGAGGAGAAAGACATCCTCGTCCAGCTCTCCATCCTGAAAGCGCAGTTCGAACTCATCCACCCGTTCTGCGACGGCAACGGGCGTATCGGGAGGATGCTCGTTCCGCTGATCATGTACGAGAAGGGGCTGATTGGAAGCCCGATGTTCTATATCAGCGCCTACCTCGAGCGGAACCGGCCGGTCTACTACGAACGGCTGCTCGCGGTCTCCCGCGAGGGGGACTGGAACGGCTGGATAACGTTCTTCCTCCACGCCATCGAGGAGCAGGCGGGGGCAAACGGCCGGAAAGCAAAGGCGATCCTCGACCTTTACGACGAGATGAAGCGGACGGTGCCGGAGGTGACCCGGTCGCAGTATGCCGTCGCCGCGATCGACGCGCTCTTTGCGACGCCGATCTTCATCCCATCCGAGTTTTACGAGCAGACCGGGATACCGAAGAAGACGGCAAACCGGCTCCTCCAGCAACTCCGGGAACAGGAGATCATCACCGTCGTCGCCGAGGGCGGGGGACGGCGTGCCACGACCTATATGGTTTCGCGCCTGCTTGCCATCACCGAAGAAGACCGGTTGTGAGTATTCTGATACCTGCAAACCCGGTTGCGCATATCAAAACCCCGATCCGGTATACACAAACCATAGTTCCGGGAACGTTTGTGGGTCATCTACGATCCGCAACGGCGTTTTTGGGACATGAACTCCGCAATATGGCCCACAAATGTCGTTGTGGGACACCGGCGACAGACAACGCCCGGCCGCCGGAACCGGGATCTGCAGCGCGGGGATGGCTGCATGAGGGTGGGAACAGGACAGCCGAAAGCGAATCTTTTCGATCCCGGAAGATAAAGATCTGCCATGGATGAAGAGACGGCCGCGATGCTCGACCACGTCAGAACAGCGCTCCCCGAATCCGGTGCGCATGGGTTCGACCACACCCTCCGGGTCGTGCGCCTCGCTGAAGAGATCGGTGCCCGCGAAGGTGCCGATATGGCGATCCTCATCCCGGCCGCCCTCTTCCACGACATCGCCCGGCCCCTCGAGGAGGAGACGGGCGCCCCCCACGAAGAAGAGGGAGCGCGGATGGCGGAGTCCTACCTCCGCTCTGTCCGCTATCCCGAAGACCATATCCCGGGCATCGTCCACGCCATCCGTGCGCACCGGTACTCCTCGGGCATCGCCCCACAGACACTGGAGGCCCGGGTGCTCTCGGATGCGGACAACCTGGACGCGATGGGTGCGGTCGGGATCGCGAGGACGTTTATGCAGGCCGCGACGCTCCGGCAGGAGGGGAACGGGAGCACCCGGAAAGGTGCGACTGGCGACCTCCCCGAAGGGGAGGGAGTTCAAGAAACCCGAAGGGTTTCGACTGGCGGCATCGCGGACGCAACCGCTCACTTCCACGACAAACTGCTGAACCTCAAAGACCGCATGTACACAACGACCGCCCGGAACATCGCCGGGGAGAGGCACGCACTCCTCGTCGCGTTTCTCGCGGCCCTGGAGGACGAATCTTCCCCCTGGAGGATAAAGGGATAATTAACTCATATCCGGGCAGAATTCTCCCACAGATACCGAATCAGCGTCACATTCCTCATCGGAGCCGTAATCGCCGCCGGTGCGAT
>Ga0265294_10008931_pt1 | contig 11629 bp, 16 predicted proteins | sample MunlanPumphouse3_FD_192504 | JGI IMG/M metagenome (GOLD analysis project Ga0265294, IMG submission 192504) | Groundwater microbial communities from a municipal landfill in Southern Ontario, Canada - Pumphouse #3 | ecosystem: Environmental > Aquatic > Deep subsurface > Groundwater | place...
TGAGGCACTCCAGCGCGACCCATGCCGAGCCGTAGTAGACCTCGACCGTCGGGAAGGTCTCGACCGCAAATGTGCCCGGCATCAGATCACCCGTACCGTGAGCGAGAAGCTCATCCAGACGCTGTTGTACTTCGAATAGCTGGTATCTGTGACGTAGCATGACATGGTCCCGTGGATGTCACTGACCACCGTGATGACGGAGCCGTCCATAGCCTGCAGGATCGTGCTGTTGGACGCCGACAGGGCGCATCTTCCGTAGACAGTGAAAGTGGCGCTGTCGGTACCCTGCGCATAGAGATCGCCGGCAGACGCGCCCTTGATCTGATGGTAGGTGTAGATGGCCGCCTTTTTGGGCGGTGTCATGTACCTCCATATGAATGCGGTCAGGTCGATTCCGGACTTTCTTACCTCGATAGTCATAGTCATACCGTCCCATTGACCAGCGTGTAAACATCCTGCGTCACAGCGGCGGTCCCGGCGCTGGCCGTGCCGTTGACCGTAATGTTGGTGGTGGTACCGCTGCCGCTGTCGGACGACCCGCCCGACTGCGCTCCGAGGACGACGGCCGCCGTGACCGCCGCCCCTGCGCCCGCGCCCACCAGCGCGATGGCGGCAGGATTGGACACAACCGCGTTGTACGTGTTGAGCAGCGCGTTCTTGACCGTCGCGAGGTTGAGCAGGCTCATGGCGAGCTGCAAAGCTTTGACCGTGTTGGCCAGCCCTCCCATGATCTGGAAGGCAGCGTTGATCTTGGTCAGCTTCTCGTTGGTCGCATCCGACGTGATGCCCAGGGACTTGATCCCGGAGGTCAGCCCGGAGACCGCGCCCTGCAGGCCGGTGATGACCGTCACCTGCATGGCGAGCTTGGCCTGCTGGGTGGTGATGCTGGCCGTGGTGCTGTCCACCGTGGACTTGAGCGTGGCCTGCTTGACGCTGGCGTTGTCCGCCGAGGTCGCGGCCTTGTCGGCCGACGTCGCGGCCGCATCCGCGCCGGCGGTCATACCGTCGGCGAGTTTGAAGGCCCAGACGATGGTCCTGTCCTCGGTCATACGATGCCTCCGATGGCTCCGACGACGCCCGCCCGGCCGTCCCCGCTCTCCAGGTCGGCGGAGAGGGTGTACTCCATGATGGCGGCCGTGGCCACCGACGCGGCGGCGGCCGCACCCAGCGCGATGGCGATCTTGCTCCAGCCCACCGGGCCGAGCGCGGTGTTGGCCGCCGTCAGGGCGACGGCCTGCGCGGCGGCGCGGGCGTTGTAGGCTTCCCGTGCGGTCACCGCCGCCTTGTAGAGCGACGCACCTGCGGCGAAGATCTGCGCCATGGCGGCGGCCGTGTTGACGGCCGTCATGAGCGACGACGACACACCGCCCAGCGAGCCCATCGCGCCCGTGGCGGCCTTGAGCGCCTGGACGCCGGAGTTGGCTCCCGCGACAAGGTCGGTCATTGCATAGCCCCCGGGGTCTTGACCTTGGCGATCTTAAGCAGCTCTTCATTTTCGCGGTTTATGCGTCCGATGAGGTAGGACGCCTGTCCCACCGTGAGGTTGTCCAGAAGCTCCCGGTCGACGTAGTCGACGTGATAGCGGTCGGCGAGGTCCAGCGCCGTGCCGTCCACGTCGGCGGGGTCCACCGGCGAGGAGAGCTCGACCGTGAGCCGGTCGAGCTCGGCGCCCTCGTCGTCCGTGAGCAGAGCGTAGAGACGCTCCGCATCCTCGTCGCACGTGACGGTCGGATAGACCAGGGTGCCCAGGAGGTTGAGCCGGGCCGGGGGCTGCATCAGCGCGGCCAGCCGTCCGGCCTCTTCCTTGAGGTCGGGCGGGAGATCGTCCAGCCGGCCCTCCGCGCCCTTGGCGATGTCCGAGAGACGGAGAGCCCACTCGCGGTAATGCGGGTACATGACAGCCCGCAGGCCGTCGATCATGCGCCCGACGCGCAGGGGCAGATAGCGCAGGAGCAGGTCGCCGGCCTGCGTGTGCAGGACCAGCACCTTGCGGTGGGTGCGGAGCAGGTCCGGGGCCGGCAGTGACAGCGCCGAGGGGTCGCACGGCTCGCGGGTCTCGGCGTCCTCGAACTCATAGTGCATGGGATCAGACCGCCGTAACCGTGATGTCGGAAGCCGTAACGTTGACGGTCTCGTCGTAGGTGGACTGCGTCCGGCTCGGCAGGTCGCCCGCGTCCAGCGTGCACCCGGTGAGCAGGACGGTGTAGCCGTCGACGACCTTCTTGAACTGCAAGTCCTCGGTCCCGGCCAGCTTGAGCGTGTCCCACGTCGGCGACCTGGAGAGCTGCGTGAAGGCCAGCGACAGGTCGCAGGTCTGCGGGATGAGCCCCAGCCCCGCATCGAGACTGTGACCGCCGATAACGGCCGGGTCGCTCTCCAGCGAGCGCGAGACGGTCAGCGTCCAGGTCTTGGCGTCGCAGGACGTCCAGGTCGTGCCGCCGTCGGTCGAGTAGTACAGCAGACTGCCGTCGGTGATGGCCGCCCCTGCGGGCCGGTCGATGGGCTCCATCGCGAAGGCCGTCCCGTCGGCCGCGACAAAGGAATTGCTCGCCGAAGGTGCGCAGAGGTACTGCGCCTTGACCGTGGCGGAGAAGGCCAGCAGAGAGCCGGGCGCAGACGACGCGATCTCCAGCGTGTCGACCTTGCACCCGCACCAGGCGAGGACCTCGTCGGCCGCCGCCCGGATGCGGGTCGTGAACGGCGTGATGTCGCGCACCGTGCCGATACCTGTGAGCGAGCCGACCGCCATCTCCAGCCATTTGGTCCAGCCCGCGCCGGCCGGATGCCTAAAGCTCGCTTTGTAGCCGTAGGCCCCGCCCGTGATGCACGACCCGGCGCGGACGTAGGTACATTCGCCGGGGTCGTCCTCGCGCGTGAGGTCGGCGGTCGTGTCGAGGCCGGTAAGCGTCCCCGCGTAGCGCGAGATGTTGGTGCTGCTGAATGTTCCGTATGTCGCTTCATCCCGCACCGCAAACCGGCACAGGCTCCCCTTGGTTCTGACTGCCATGATTTATCATTCTCCGTAATACCGTATGATGTTCAGGTCCCAGCTGTAATAGGTCCCGGCCGTGCCCTGCTGTTCGCCGATGGGTCCCGCGTCCGCAATGCAGGGATAAAGCGTCCCGTTGATGGTCTGGTCCAGCACGAGGTCGAGGTCCCGCCAAAGGCTCGCGGAGGCCCTTCCTGCGGCTTCTGCGCCCTGCTCGCCGGGACCGCCGGCCACCGTGATGCTCACGCTGTGAAATGATGTCTTGGACAGACTCTCGGGCGCCCGGCTGTCTGTGAGGTCGCGCACGAGGATGTACTGTCCGCCGTCGTTCCGGCCGTCGAGCGTGGTCTGCCGGACCAGCCGGCCGTAGCGCTCGCCCCAGCCGAGGGTCTCCAGCAGGGCGATGATGTCGTCGGCGACGGTCACAGCCATCCCCTCTGACGCATGAGACTGTCGATATTCCGGGCGGTGTCCTCCGTGACCTTGGGCAGAGTGGCCTTGAGCGGCTCGTCCAGATAGCGGGCCCCGGTGTTGGGCGTGGACCAGTGGACCGCGCCGTCCATCTCATGGACCGCGCTGGCATAAGGCACGAACGCGAAGCCCACCTGGACCGTACCGTCGCTTAGGACCTTGACGTGATAGTCGTTGCGGAGGTTCATCTTGCCGTACTTCCGCCTGGCTGACGGGAACGGAACGCCTTTGGAGTTGCAGTAGGTCGGGTTCGTAAAAGCCGACATCGGCGTCACGCTGATTATGGGATCGTACAGGTCGACGTCGGCGGCGTTGGTAAGCGCGTCGCGGGTGAGGTCCGTCCACTGCGAGCCCATGGCCCGCATCCGCGCGGCGATGTCCGCGAAGCCCTTGACCTGTACGGTCTCGGTTATCATGCGTTCTGCCTCCGATACGGCGCGAGGCCGTCGTAGGCCGACTGCGGCGGTTCCTCGCCTTTCCACAGGGCTCCGGCGACGGTCAGGACGGCCTGCGCGATGGTCGCGGGCACTTGGTACGAGCCGGCCTCGTAGACGGCCGTCACCTCGTCGGGGGCGGTGTCCATGACCTCGGCGGAGAGGATGAGACAGTCGGGACGGAAGTCATACTGCGACGAGGTGAGCTCGGTCTCCGTGCCGTCGGTCCCGACGGTGACGGATGCGACCGCCCGCACCTGCGGCATCAGCGGGATGATCTCGCTCTCGGGGTCCCTGGCCACGGTCACGTACTGCTGGCGCACTACGGCGTAGTTGACAGCGGTCTCGGCGGCGGCCCTTGCCCGGGTGATGCACGACGCCAGCACCGCGTCGTTCGTCTTGTCGGCGGCGGAAAGATGGAGCGCGAGGCGGAGCTCCTGCACGGTGACGGGCTCTCTGACGGCCTGGTCCTCGGCCGGCTCGTGATAGACTTGCATAATGCAAATAATGTTAGTACCGTTATTTAAAGAGAAGGAAAAAGAAAGAAGTTTGGCGGGGATTTCTCCCCGCCTGGGGCTCACTCGGCCCGGCGCTTTTCGCCCTTGACGATGACGAAAGTGGAGCCGGAGCCGGTCAGTCCGACCTTCACGTACTGTTTGCTGCCGATGTAGGCCGCGAGGTACGCGCCGGCCGCGCCGATGGTCGGGATGATGGCATCCTCGGCCGCGACGGCGGTGTAGCTGCCGGCGGCGGTGTCACACTCGGTCAGCGTCAGCACGCCGGCGGCGGCCGCGTTGATGACCAGGGTGATCGTGCCGTAGTTGGCCGTGTCGATGGCGGTCGCGGTTGCGCCTGCGACCGCGTCGCACTCGCCGATGATAGAGGTCCGGGCCATATCAGCTCGCCTCCGTCTTGACGCCGACGAGAGAGCTCGGCATGACGGTCTGCCCGCCGACCCGGCTGGTGAGCTGGACGTAGAGCAGGTTATCTTTTCTGCCGGTGACCTCATCGCGGAGCAGGTCGATGGCCGTGTGCTGGGCGATCTTGTACGCCGAGAACATATCGCCGAGGACCAGCGACATGGAACCGGCCGCGACGGTAGGGGCCGAGGGGCAGTACATGTACGAGTATCCCAGGACGGTCGGAGGGAGACCGGCACCCAGCGAGGGCTGCCAGACCGGGTCCTTGTCGTCCCGCAGCTTCGCGATCTTGGACAGGGTGTTCATGCTGCCGTACCATTTGGCGTTCATGCTGGCCGCCGAGGTCAGTCCGCCGACGGCATCGATCAGGCCGTTAATGGTCAGCGCGGCCGCCGCGCCGGACGAGACAGTCTCGATGTCCGAGCACGCGAACACGCCCTCGGGCTTCTTGAAACCGTCACCGATGGCGAAAGCGGCCTCGGTCTCCTGACCGAGCGCAGCAGACACGGCGGTCGTGAAGTAGTTCTCGATGTCGATCGACCCATAGGCGATGAGGTCTTTGGAGATCGCGACCTGGCTGACGATAGTGTCGATCGGGATGTTGGCCAGACCGATAGTGCCGCTGTCCTTGTTGTCGCGGGATTCTCTCTCGCCGACCCAGTGGCTGGAGCCGTTGGTGATCTCGTAGGGAAGCTGGGCCAGACCGCCGGAGACGGAGATAACATTGGCGTTAGCGCGGATGTTGTCGCTGTCCCGCAGTTTAGGAATGACCTGGTTAACGAACTCGGCCGGGGCCAGATAACCGCCGGTGGACGGGTTGGCCACGGTAGCGGTCGATTTGGTGCCGAGGCTGCCGGCGATGATGTAGTCCACCATGCCCTTCATTTCGGGCGAGATGGCGCCGGGCCCGGCAGCGGGTGCGGCGGTCAGGCCTTTCTTGAGGTCGGCGATGTCGCCGTCATAGGCGGTGATCGTTTCGCTCATCTTCTTGGTCAGGTCATCGACCTGGCCTTTCATGGCTCTGTAGCTCTCGCCGAGACCCTTGTAGTCGTTCATCATGGACGACAGGTCCGCGTTGAGCTTTTTCAGTTCTTCAATGGTCTCAGTGGTCATTGCATACTCTCCTTCATTTGGAGCATAATTTTTGCAGTTTTGCCGAGCTCAACGTCGAGCTCGGGATCGTCTGCGCCGTCGTCACAGCCGGCCTTCTTGCGCCGGTCGCCGCAGGCCTTGGGGTCGTCCTCCATGGGCTCGTCGTCCGTGGGAGCGTCCTCCGGGTCGTCGGTATAGCCGGCGAGAACGGCCTCGATCTCGGCGAGGGCCGCAGACCTTTCGTCGGCCGTCAGGGCCTTGAGGAAGGTCATGCCGGCCAGCGATTTCCGCATCTGTTTGGTGGTCATACTCTTAGCCTCCGCCGTCGCGAGGATGTTGGCCGGGAACGTCACGAGCGAGCCCTCCCACAGGTCAACCTGCTTTAGGTGTCTCGTGCCGTCGGGGTCGTAGTCGCACTTATCGACGGTGTATCCGATGGATAGTCCCGTGATGTCGCCGCGTTTCAGGAGAGCATAGCCCTCCCTGCCTTTGGCGACGTCCATGTTAAAACTGCCCTCAACGTTCAGCGCCTTCTCCGCGTCGGTGATCGTGAAGCTGCCGATCGGGTCTCCCCAGTCGTGCTGCCATAGGAGCACCCTCTTGGTTCCGCGCTTGGCGATGCTGGCGTCATAACAGCCGGGATCGCAGATGTCCCCGACCTCGTCCTGGTTGCCGTAGGTCGACAGCACGCCTGCAAAGCGTCCCGCGCCGTCCTGCGGCTCGCCTATGGCCTTAATCGAGATAGTCCTGCTATCCATGCTAAAATCATTAGAATTAGCGTATTTAAGCGGGCGGGTTTATATACCCTTTATAACCGCATCAGTCAGCGTAACGATAGCCGACGTGACATCTGCAATTGATGACGTTGCCCGCGCCCGCACCGTGCGAGCTGTCGCCGGGATAGGCCATGTAGTCGATGCCGCCGTCCGCCCGGGGGACCTCGAACAGTGCGGTATCGTCCACCTCTACACCGTTCATCGCCATGTGTGTTGACCTCGTGTTGACGTAGGTCACCCGCCACGTCTTGCGCTTGGGCCGGTCGACCTGCGTCAGACGGACGGAGGTGTCCACCGAGGTCATGGCGGCGCTGTGCGACTCGGTGCGGGCGATGGTGTAGGACCGCGTCGGCCAGTCGCGGCGGAAATAGTCGTCTATCGCTGTCTGGAAGTCCTGCGTCGTGGACGTCGTCGCCATCAGCCGCTGGACCTGCTCCAGCGTGGTGCTGTCGATGCGGGTAATGTGGACACCCGTCTGCCGGCGGATGTAGTCCATGATCCGCAGCTTGTAAAGTTCCGTGTCGAGGTTGGGCTGAATGTCGTCCTCGGCCTTGCGCTCCAGCACGGCATGTGACTCTTTGAGCAGGGCGTTGTCGCCGGTGATGAGCGGCAGGACCTCGTCCGCGATCCGCGCGTAGCTGTCCTGCAGCACCCGCTGCTGGAAGCCGTCGTAGGAGTACACCAGCGTCGACAGCTCGTCGGTGTCCGGCACGTGGTCCAGCGCGGAGAGGTCGCGCTTGAGCCCCGCGCCCAGCTGTTTGTAGCGGTAGTTGATGGCGCGGGCGTTGCTGGACTGCACCCGCTCCAGCGCGATGAGGACCTGCGACTGCGTCGCGGCCTTGGTGTCCAGCACCGCGTTGTAGATCATTCCTGCCGGCCGTCCACGGTGTCGGTCGTCGTCTGCGTGTTGTCCGGGACGGCCGGGAGGGGCGTCGACAGCTCGCCGATGGGGACCTGCCCCATGGGCTGGAGGACGGTGTCTCCTCCTGGGACGCTCGGGTAGGAGAGCAGGGCCCTCTTTTCGTTGGCGGTGAGGTAGGACGCACCCTGCACGGCGGTGATGGTCGTCGCGAAGTCGCCGCGCATATCAGACAGCGGAGCGCTGTCATAGGACAGCCGGACGATACGGCCGCGCCCGGAGCCGATAAGGGCCTGCGACAGGGCCTCGTAGATCTCCGTGATGAGCGGTCTGATGGTGTGGTCCACCAGCTCGCGGTTGGCCTCCTGCGCGTTTGAATAGGTTTTGTTGGCGCTGTCGCCGGCGAGCTCCGGCGGGACACCCATGGCCAGCACGATCTCCCGCGCGGCGACGGTCATGCCGGCGGAATAGTCCATGTCCAACGGAGTATATCCAAGCTGGGTGACGGTCTTGCCGTCGTCCAAGAGCATAAAGGACCCGGCCTTGCTGGGGCCGGAGAAACCTGCCCGCATCCTCGACTTGAGCTCGTCGAACCGCTCGGCAGTCATCTGCCTGGGCGTGGACACGCAGAGCGAAGGCTTGGCGCCGTTCTCGGTCAAGCTGGCGTTCCACGTTCTCGCGTTGTTCTGCTGGGCGATGCTGGCGCTGGCGGCCTCCAGCGGGCTCACGCCGTAGACCGAATCGTTGCCCTTGAACGAGTGGATGTGGATGACGTCCTCGGGTGCGGCCGTGACCGTGCCCGTGCCGGTGGAGATGGTCCACGCTTTGACGGGTGAGAAAATGTTGCCGGTGGGGACGGCCGTGATGTTCTTTCTCGGTATCTCATCCAGCTCTTTGACCCGCTGGCCGGCACTGACGGCGTAGACAAACGCATTGCCGTTGAGCACCCGGTCCATGGCGATGTCCGCGATGAGCGACCGCCACGTCTGACGCGCGTTGGGCCGGCGCATGAGCTCGGCGAGCGCAGGGTCGGCGTCGGCCGGGACCTCGTTGTCGTCCCTGTCGAGGAGCATGGGCCTGATCCCGGCGATGGTCTGCGCCACGAGGTTGGCCGCGCGGTAGACGTAAGGGTTGCCGGCGTAGCCCTGCAGCATCTGCTCGCTGTAGCTGTGCATCCCCGCGTCGGCCGTCAGAAATGAAGAGACGTCGGCGTTGGACGTTCCGCTGTCGGCGGTCATGGTCGCCGCGACCGCCGACTTGCGCTTAAATATGGACATATCTGAAATAACGTTACAGGTGTATTTAAGCAGGAGGACAGGTCAGCCGAAAAACACGCCCGCTCCGCCGCTGTCCTGCGTGAGGGCGGTGTACGCGCCGGAGGTGGCGTCCACCTGATCGTCGTGCGCTCCCAGCGGGAACTCGCAGAGCTCGCTCACATAGTCGCGGGTCCAGCCCGCGTCGATAACGTCGACGTTGCCGTTCTCCAGCGCGGCGGCCAGCGGTCCCGCCCGCAGTTGTTTGGAGCCGGTGACCTTGTCCGCGCGGAAGTCGTAGCCCGGCAGGATGTGCCTGGCGTAGTGGTCGATGATGTCCACGCCCGACGAGCCGGGCTCCTGCTCCATGCGGATGGCCACGTCCGGGCCGTCGTGCGCGGCAGTACGGCGGACGGTGTCCTGCACCTCGGCGGGACTGCCCTGGAGCCTGACGATGTCCTCGACGCAGTACCGCCCGTCCTGCTCGGCCAGCAGACAGCCCACGGTCCAATCGCCGCCGCTGTGGGTGGCCGCCTTGTCCCAATACCGCACCCGGCGGGCATTGGCCGGGAAGCGCACGGTCGTCGGACGGAACCAGGACCGGCGGAAGGTCCCGCCTTCCTCGGGCGCGGGACGGCCTTGGTATTGGGCTTCAAAGGCGTGTGTGCCGAGGACTGCGCGGATGTGCTCCAGGGCCGGCAGGTCATACCGCTCGGGCCAGAGGGCCTGACCGTCCGCCCCGATGGCCGGCAGGTTGAGCAGGTCCCAACCGCCGGGATCGTCGCGGAGGACCGAGCCGGCCAGGTCGTCGTAGGACCATCTCGTCATGATAAGGAGCTTTTTTCCTCCCGGTGACATCCGCGACTGCACGACCAGCTTATACCACTCATAAAGGCGGCGCTTGTAGACGTCGCTGGATGCGTCGGCGGCGTCCTTGACCGGGTCGTCGATGAGGAACAGGTCCGCGCCCTTGCCGGTGATAGGACCGCCGACACCAGCGCAGACGAGGTTGGGCCGGCCGTTCTCCTTTCCGCGCAGTTGGTAGGCGTCCGCACTGTCGACGTCGAAAACCTGGTACGGCCAGATGCGGTGATGCACGTCGGCCTGGAAGAGCTGCCGACAGGCCCGGCCGTTGTCCCGGGCGAGGGAAAGCGAGTAGCTGGCCATGATGACATCCGCCTGCGGGTGGTTGGAGATGTACCACGCCGGGAGCGCGTTGGAGATGATCGTCGATTTCATGTGGCGGGGCGGGACCGTGACGATAAGCCCCTGCGGGCCGTCCTTGCGCTCCAGGAAATGCTGGACAGTGTCGCAGATGGTGCGGATGTGGACGCCGTCCTGCCAGCCCTCGCGGGCCTCCAGGATAACGTGCTTGACGTAGCCGTAGAGCGTGAACTTCGCTTCTGCTAACCGACGGGCCTCGGCGACGAGGGCCTCCTGCGTCCCGGTGTATTTGATGCAGTTAAGCACGTCATTCCTTCTTTGGCCGTTTGTCGAGTATGGTCAGGACCTGCTCGTAGGTCAGGCTGTCGGCCTTGCTTTCGTCCTTGACCGATACCGTCTGTTCGACGGTATCATGCTGGCCGAGATAGTTCTTGCCGAGGAAGATGGCCATCGACGAGTTGCCGCCCTTCATGATCTTGGACTGCGCCGTGCGGATGGAGGTCAAAAAATGCGTCCGGCCCCTTTTTAATGCGTCCTCACATAGCTCGCTGTTGTTGGAGTTGTGCATCATGGTGACAGATACGCCGATGCTGTCGGCGATCTCCTCCTGCGTGCATCCGAGCGAGGCAAGCTTGGCGATGTAGTCGGCACCTTCGGGAGTCAGGACCAGCGCGGCTCTTCCGCCCTTGCGACTGCGGACGGACTTGAAGATCGTGATGTCCATACGGACACCGGCCTCGGTGCGTACCGCCCGGCAGACGTTGCTCTTGTCGGTCTCCGGGGTTTTTTTGGCGGTCATGCGATCAGCTCCGCTTTTCTGCCGGTGAAGTTCTCCCACCGCTGAACAATGACATCGCAGTACTTGGGGTCCATCTCCATGGTGTAACTGCGTCTGCCGGTCTGCTCACAGGCGATCATGGTCGATCCGGAACCGCCGAAGAGGTCCAGCACTGCCTCGCCTCTGTCGGAGCTGTTTTTTATAGCTCTCGCTACGAGCTCTATCGGTTTCATGGTCGGATGAAGCTCGCTCTTTTTAGGCCGGTTGATGTCCCACACGTCGGACTGCGTGCGGTCTTTCAGCGGGTGATGTCTCGGCTGGCTTTCTTCCCAGCCGTACCATATCGGTTCGTATTTGGTGTGGTAGTCCTTGCGTGAAAGGACGAGAGAGTCCTTGTTCCATATAACGGTAGACGACCAATGCATCCCTTTACTTTTCAATTCGAGCATCATGTTCCCCCACTCCTGCGCCGACATGACGATGTACAGAATCCCCCCCCCCTTATGGACGCCTTTATGCTCTCGAAGGCCGCGCCCATGAACTCCTTGAAGTCCTCGGTGGACATGGAATCGTTGAGGATCTTGCGCTCTTTGTACTTCTGTCCTGGGTCGGAGCCGTAATCGACGTTCCACGGCGGGTCGGTAAAAACCATGTCCGCGAGGTTGCCGTCCATCAGGACTTTCACGTCGGTCTGCTTGGTGCTGTCTCCGCACATCAGACGGTGGTCACCGAGACGGTAGACGTCACCGGGCTTGGTGACAGGGGTTTCGGGAGGCTCCGGCGGTTCGTCCTCTATGATCTCGGTCGGTTCGTCGTCGGCTTCTGCGAGGTCAAGGCCGTAATCGGTCGGGTCGTAATCGGGCAGAGCAGCGAGCTCGTCCGGCAGCAGGTCT
>Ga0265294_10008932_pt1 | contig 11628 bp, 10 predicted proteins | sample MunlanPumphouse3_FD_192504 | JGI IMG/M metagenome (GOLD analysis project Ga0265294, IMG submission 192504) | Groundwater microbial communities from a municipal landfill in Southern Ontario, Canada - Pumphouse #3 | ecosystem: Environmental > Aquatic > Deep subsurface > Groundwater | place...
CCCTCTTTTATTTTAAAGAATTTAAGTATGCTATTAATGCAACTATCTCAGGAACCTGACCGTTTGCAACGGCATCCTTAACTGCTTGGTTTTTCATATCAGCCGCAATGACTTTAGCTTCTTCTAAAGCTTTCGCTTTAGCTTCTTCGTATGTACCAAGAGGAACGTCAATTTGCCCATCACCATCTAAATCTTGATCATATGGTGTTGAGAATACTGTTTTAACTGTATAAGCTTCTGCATAAGCAGTATCTATATCAGCAATGTTTGTGAAATGGTGTTTATAGGCTGGCATAATTGAACCAGGTACAACAGAAACAGGGTCAAACATATGTGACTCATGCCAATCTGTTGTTCTATAATTTCCAACTCTCATTAAATCTGGACCAGTTCGTTTAGAACCCCATAAGAAAGGTCTATCATACGCATATTCACCACTTAATGAATACATACCATATCTATCAGTTTCTGATTTAAATGGTCGAATCAATTGTGAGTGACACGCATTACAAGAGTCTTTAATATAAACATGTCGTCCTGTTAATTCTAAAATTGAGTACGGTTTCGTACCAACTGTAGGTCTAGCTTGTTTAGCAAAATCTGGAATAATTTCGATAATTCCTGCAAATGCAACCATTAAAAATACCACAACCGCAAAGAAAAACGGTCTTTGTTCTAACCAATGAAACATATTAACCCCTTTCTCTTAAGCTGCCATAGGCGTAGCATTAGCTGGTTCTTTATCTAAAATTCTACCAGCAGTTGCAGTTTTGTAAATATTGTATGCAAACATAAATACACCAACTAAATACAATAACCCACCAATAGCTCTAATTACATAATAAGGATGTAATACATTTACTGTATCAATAAATGAGTAAACTAATGAACCGTATTCATCATACGCTCTCCACATCATACCTTGTGTAATACCTGCAATCCACATAGACGTAAAGTATAATACAATAGCAGTTGTTTGTAACCAGAATTGTGTATCCATTAATGATTTAGAGTAAATTTCTCTTCCATACATTCTTGGAACCATGTGAAATACTGCTGCCATAATCATAAATACAACCCATCCTAAAGTACCATCATGAACGTGACCTGGAATCCAATCAGTAAAGTGCGCAATTGCATTTACAGATTTAATAGATTGAATTGGTCCTTCAATAGTTGATAACATATAAAATGTTGAAGCTAAAATCATGAATTTGATTAATGGATTTGTTTGTAATTGTTGCCACTCACCCTTCATAGTTAAAAGCATATTAATTGCTGATCCCCATGATGGTAAAATTAAAATTACAGACATAACTGAACCCATTGTTTGCATCCAGTCTGGAACCGTTGAATAAATCAAGTGGTGTCCACCCGCCCAAACGTAAACAAATAATAATCCCCAGAAAGCTAGGATAGAAAGTTTATATGAATAAACATTTTGTCCAGACTCTTTTGGTAAAAAGTAGTATATCATCGCAATAATAGGAACAGTAAATACGAAACCAACAGCATTGTGTCCATACCACCACTCAACTAAAGCGTCATTTGACCCTGCATACATAGATACAGAATGATACCACGCACCATATCCAGAAACTAAAGCAGTTGGAACTTCCATATTGTTAAATAAGTATAACATTGCAACTGCCAAAAAGGAAGCAATATAATACCAAATAGAAATATACAGAGTTCTTTCTCTTCTAATTCCAATAAGACCAAATATTGAGATACCCCAAAGTACCCACCAAACAACAACTAGCAAGTCTAAAGGCCACTCTAACTCTGCATACTCTTTTGAAGTAGTAATACCCATAAACAGAGTAACAACTGCCAATAAAATCGTAATGAAGTACAAAATGAAGTGAAGCTTTGCTACACCCATTAAGAATGGAGATTCCTTTAAAGAAACCTTCAATACTCTTTGTGCTACATAATACCATGTAGCAAAGATACCACTTAGAGCAAAACCAAAAGCAACACCATTAGTGTGTAAAGGTCTTAATCTTGAGAAAGTACCATACTCTCCTGCTAAATAATTCAGTTCAGGATATGCCATTTGAAATGCTAAAACCACTCCAATTGTCATACCGATGATACCAAACAGAATTGTTGAAAACGTAAACGCTTTAGCAACTGAGTAATCGTACTCAATTTGTGCACCGTTTTGCATCAATCTCCTCCTAAATTTTGATATACAAGTCACCATACAGTCACTTATCGAGCTAATTCTAGCAAATCTGCCATAAAATTAAGCTTAATAATTTATTTTTTTTCTTAAGTTTGATTTAATTTTATGTCACTTTTTTAGGAGTTTTCATAATTTTATGGATTATTTGTACTCTTTTAACGCTTGTTGCGTCTCTCTTAACATTGTTTTTGTTTTTAAATCTTCTCGTTTGTCGTATAATTTTTTACCTTGCGCCGTTGCAATTTGCAGTTTTACTAAATTTTTATCATTAAAATAGAGTTTCAACGGAACAATTGTGATGCCATCCTTGGTCACTTTTTCAAAAAGCTTTCCAATCTCTTTTTTATGCATTAAAAGTTTTCGTTCACGCCTTTCATCGGGTCTAAAAGTTGTGTGCGTCGTACTTAAATGTGAAATGTGCATATTGAGTAAAAAAAGCTCACCTTTGATAACTCGAATAAAGGAATCTTTTAAATTGACTCGACTGTCCCTAATGGCTTTGACTTCACTTCCTTGCAGTTGAATACCCGCTTCATAGGTTTCTAGGATAAAATAGTCATGAAATGCTTTTCTGTTTTTAAAGACTAAATTCTTTTTTACTTTTTCGTTTGCCATTATATAATTACCTTAAAAAATGAACTTCCACTGCCACTAAAATGGTAAGGGCTAAGTGGTGAGTTAAAAGTGCTGAGTTGTGGGTAGAGTTTGAGTGCGGGGGTGTATAAATCGTTGGCTTGTTGCGGACTTAAACTCTTTAAAATGTCTTTGCTTTTCATTTGTTTCAATTTTTGGGCTTCTTCTTGTGTGATTTCTTGGTAAAAGTTTTTTCTAAATTCTGTAAATACGGCTTTGGTGTCACATTGTATTTTAGGTGTCAATACCTCAATATCTAGGGCTTCTTCTTTGAACTCTTCGACGATTTCACCAATTCCACTGACATTGGCACTTTGATATTCATAAATAAAAAAAGGAACATCCGCACCAATTTTTGCGCCAATTTTTGCCAACTTTTCTTTAGTATAATACAAATCAAATAGGTCATTTGCCAGCAATAAAAAAGAAGCGGCATCGCTGCTTCCCCCACCTAAGCCTGCAAATTCAGGAATGTTTTTTTCTACTTTAACCGAATAAACTCGAAAGAAAGCATCTATTTTAGGGCAATTATTGCGTAATTCTAAAAAGGTTTTATAAATCGTGTTTTGTTCTAAAGAACAGCTAAAATCACCGATGAGATTAAACGCATTGGTACTGTTTTGGGGAATGATTGAAATGGTATCGTAAAGATTGTGTACACGAACAAATCGTGAAACAATTTCATGATAATTTTCTCTTTTTCCCGCAATTTTTAAAAAAATATTGACTTTAGCATACGCTTTTTTTGACATATTTTTTGTAATTTTCATTTATAAAATAACCTTGTTCAATAAATATTTGACTTTACCCTGTGTAATTTGGATTATACTGAAAAAATCATCAAAAAGAATGAGGTATTCGCCATCGTCATGAATACTCAAATAATTAATATCAATCTTTTTGCCGTAATAAATCCACTCTTTATCTCCGCTGTACTCATTGTAAGGAATATGCAAATAATCCAACGGGTGCAACTCTTTTTCATTTTCAAAATAGAAATCGCCTTCTCTTAATCGATGTAAGTGTGATAACGTGCCTACTACACCTAAACGCTGCGCTAGAATTTGTGCTAAGCTTCGGATGTACGAACCCTCACTCACCGTTGCTTCAAAGGTAATAAAAGGGTGAGAATAGCCAATAAATTGGGTATCTAAAATATGCATAATTGAATCTTTTAATTCAATCTCTTCTCCAATTCTTGCTAACTCATACGCACGCATACCGTTTATTTTTTTGGCACTAAATTTAGGAGGAGTATACTGTATTTCACCCATTAAATTGGCTATCTCATTTTTAATACGAGTTACATCGACGGTATGCTCTTCTTTGATATCAATAATATTTTCAATGTCCAATGATTCAGACGTTGCTCCTAGCCATAAAACAGCACGATAGGTTTTAGGTGTTTTATTGAAATATTTAAAAAGTTTGGCATATTGCCCACATGCAACGATTAAGCACCCTGTTGCAAAGGGGTCAAGTGTTCCACTAAACCCCGCTTTTTTTGCTTTGTATTTTCGTTTAACTTTATGCAAAAAAAAGTTAGAACTGATATACTTAGGTTTGTTAACAACCAATAATTTGTTGTCTGAATCATTTTTTTTATGAAATTGTTTTTGCATTGTTCCTCAAGATTAAAAAATTTTACGGGTGTAAAAATGAGTAAAAGGCAGTTTGCACTACACCTTTTCAACAAAAGAAGATAAAATATCTCTGTGCGTTCCGCCAAAATTGATGGTGAGTTTGTACTCTTTACCCGCATTCACGCTTTTTTGTATTCGTCCCATTCCAAAAATTTTGTGATTGACCAAATCACCTGTTTTATAACCACTTTGTTTTTGTATGGTTAAACACCCTTTAATAAGACCACTTTCACTTAAAAAACGACTTTTTAAAAGTTGGGTTCGTTTCCCTTTGTAAAAACGGGAGTGGACAAAACTTAGTGTGAGTTCATCCATGGCTCGGGTGATGGCAACATAGCCCAAACGTCTCTCTTCTTCGATGTCACTGCCATCGCCAATGATTGGGAAAAACCCCTCTTCAAGCCCAATAATGTACAAATGTTTGTACTCTAAACCTTTTGATGCGTGAATACTCATCATAGAAACGGCTTCGTTGGTTAAACTGTCTTGATCACTTTCTAAGGCAATTTCATTTAAAAAGTCTTCCAGTTCCAAATGGGGGTTTTGAATAAAATAGTCTCGGATATATCCGAAAAACTCATCAATATTGGCTTGTCGGTCGTAGCCATCGGGTAAGTTTTCAAATGAAGCTCGAAAATCAAAAGTATCTTCAAATGAGTCCAAGAATCGCATTTTTGACTCATTGATTGTATCTTGTAAATCCATAATGGAAGCCATAAATACTTTGAGTGTTCGGGCATTTTTTTTACCAACAAGAGAGGTTAACTCATCGGGGGTTGAAGCACTGATAATATTAAAAATGGACATATCGCGTTGGGTGGATATTTCATCGAGTTTATCAATGGTCGTTTTTCCAATGCCTCGTTTGGGTTTATTGATGATTCGTTTGAGAGAGAAATTATCATTTCTATTGGTTAAGGTTCTAAAATAAGCAATTAAATCTTTAATTTCAGATCGTTCGTAAAACTTCATACCGCCAACGAGTTGATAATTAATGCGTGCCTTGTTAAATCCCTCTTCTAAAGATCGTGAAAGGGCATTGACACGAAATAAAATGGCAATATCTTTAGGACTTACCCCTGTGTCGATAAGTTTTTTTATATCATCGCAAATCTTTCGAGTCTCTTCATTTTCATCTTGAGATTCATACACCTTAATCGAGTTTCCTTTGGTTTTCGTACCAATGAGTTTTTTGCCCATTCGATCACGGTTGTGTTCAATTAATTGATTGGCATGTTCTAAAATTGTATCGGTTGAACGGTAATTGTGTTCAAGTTTAATCACCGTAGTATTGTCAAAAATCTCTGCAAAATTGAGAATGTTTTTAATCGTAGCACCTCTCCATCCATAAATGGATTGGTCGTCATCGCCAACCACACAAATATTGTTGTGTTTAAAACAGAGTTTTTTAAGCAGCTGATATTGCAATTCATTGGTATCTTGATACTCATCTACCATGATGTATTTGTATTTTTGGCTGGTCTCTTCACACAAAGATTTATTGAGTTCTAAAATTCGATAGGGTAACAACAGCAAATCATCAAAATCGACTAAATTGTTCTCTTGCAAATAGTTCTCATATTTTTCATAAATATCGGCAATTTGCTGATATTGCTTGGATTGAGCAGAAGATTTGGCTTCGTGTGGAGTCATGATGGAGTTTTTGTATTTTGAAATTTCACTGGCAACCATGGCAGTGGTGAGTTCTTTGTCAATGGATTTAAGTATTCTTTTTTTGTCATCACTGTCAATAATAATAAAATTGTTTTTTCGATTTAATTCACGAATATGAAATTTGAGAAAAAGAAGTCCAAATTTATGAAAAGTGCACAATAGTGGAAGAGTTGAAGAGTGTTTTATCATTGAAAATGCTCGATGTTGCATCTCACGGGCTGCTTTATTGGTAAAGGTCAAGGTCAGTATGGAACTGGGATCAATGCCAATCGAGATTAAATAAGCAAGTCGTGTCGTGATGGTTTTTGTTTTACCACTTCCTGCACCTGCTAGAATAAGTAATGACCCATCAATATGTGAAGCAGCAACTTTTTGTGACTCATTGAGCGATGATAAAATAGTTTCAGACATAAACAAACTCCTATTAGTAATTATTATAACATATTAAAGTTAAATTAATTAATCAACTTAATGGATTTTTTTATAAATAAATGTTATTATAATCATAACTTATTTTAAAGGTGTCAAAAATATGCTCACAGATTTTGCAAAAATCGAAACTTTTTTAACGGTCGTCAGAGAAAAATCCTTCTCAAAAGCATCTTCAAAACTCGGCATTTCACAACCAGCAGTAACGCAACAAATAAAATTTATGGAAGAGTATTTGGATACAAAAATAGTTGAACGAAAGAAAAATGGTATTCGTCTCACTAAAGAAGGGGCAATGCTTCATGCCATTGCACTCAAACTTGAAAAATGTGTCAGCAATGCTGAAAAAGAGTTGCTTAAAATAATGAATAAAGATGTTACTTTTGTATTTGGAGCATCGTTTATTATTGGTAATTATATTTTGCCTAAATTTTTAAATGATTTAAAAGAGAATATTCATAATGACGTTTCAATTAACGTCACGGTTTCGGGTCAAGCCATTGAGGATTTATTGGATAAAAAAATCGATATAGCTTTGGTAGAAAATTATGTTTCTGAAGAGAATATTATTTACAGAGAGTGGATGGAAGATGAAATTGTAATTTTTTCCAATCAAAAATTGCCAAGTCGTGCCAAAGCAAAAGATTTACTCTCTTACAAATGGGTTTGTCGAAATCCCGATTCAAACACACGAGCCATTTTTAAAGAGAGTTTAGAAAGAGCCAATTTTCCCGATTGTGATTCCTTTGATGTGACCAGTGAAGTGACCAGTGCAACGACGATTGTACAAACGGTATTGCATTCATCAAAAGAGGGAACACCCACTGTTTCAATTGTTTCACGAAATGCGATTGATACGTTATTAAAAACAGGTGTTTTATTTGAATCAAGAATTGGAACACAAAGAATGCACCGAAAACTCTATATTGCGTACAGAAAAGACAGAAAACACGATGCGTTTATTGAAAATGTCGTGGATTATTTACTTAAAATCAAATAGAGTGAGGAGTAAATAGTAAGAAGTGAGCAGTGGAAGAAACTTTTTTCTACTCACTTCTTACCTCTCACTTTTTACTTTTACTTAATATTCTAACCCCACTTCTCTTAACGCTTTGCGCATTTTATTGATTTGTTGATGTTTATTTTTACACCATAATGGAGACAATAATGTTGTGTCATTAATACCTGCGGTGATTCTTTGTACATTGACATTTTTAGGCAATTTTTGAATCGATTTTACCACTGTATCAATGTATAACTCTTCACTAATTGGCGTAAAATTCCCTTTTTTATATTCATTGGTGAGTAGGGTATTTTTCACCACATATAAGGGGTGAAATTTAATCGAATCGACATTGAGTTTAAGCGTCTCATCTAAGGTATGTAACATCATTTTTTGTGTTTCATTGGGCAACCCATAAATCAGATGAGCACACACGAGCAAACCTTTTTCTTTGGTTTTGCTAATCCATTTACGCATATTTTTGGCATTATCGCCTCGATTGATTTGTTCTAAAGTTTCATCGTAAAATGACTGAATTCCATACTCAACCCAAATCTCTTTGTGAAGAGATAAGGTTTTTAAATAATCTAAGATTTCATCGGTGACACAATCGGTGCGTGTTCCAATGGAAAGTCCTAATACATTTTCAAAACTTAACGCTTTTTCATATAACGCTTTAAGCGTGGTAAAGGGGGCATAGGTATTGGTAAACGATTGGAAATAGACAATGAATTTTTTAGCGCCAAACTTTTTTTCCAAACGATTTTTTGTGGCATTAAATTGCAGCTCAAGTTGTTTGAGTTGGTTTTCCAAATAGGGATTTTCTAAAGTGTTAGGGCTTAATTTAAATTTGGTTTTTTTATCTTGTAAATTGGGACTAAATGAGTCATTTTCACAAAAGGAACAGCCACCACGAGCCACTGTTCCATCAATATTTGGGCAAGTAAATCCATTGATACTTATGGGTACTTTATAGACTTTTTCATTGAATTTGTTTCTAAAATACCGACCAATGGTATTGACTTCCTGTAATGGCATTTTTGTTTGAATTCTTTTGACCACGATTACTTTACGAAATAGTCGCCATTAAAGCTTTCAAGGGCATAGTTTCTATCATTTCCAATAGCATTGACTAAATCATCAACGCTTAAATATTCTAAAGAATCGGCTTCAATATATTCACACACTTCATCTTTGGTCATTCTAAAAGAGATTAACTCTTCTTGCGTTGGAGTATCAATCCCATAATAACAGGGGAATTTAATTTCTGGACTGGCAACTCTGAAGTGTACTTCTTTAGCACCGGCGTCTTTGAGCATTCGCACAATCCGTTTACTGGTTGTTCCTCGTACAATAGAGTCATCTATAACTAAAAGTGATTTTCCTTTAATCAATGAACCCATAGGACTTAGTTTCATTCGTACTTTTAAATTCCGCATCTCTTGAGTAGGTTCAATAAAAGTTCTTCCTACATAGTGGTTTCTGATAATTCCATATTCAAAAGGAATACCACTTTGGGCTGAATAACCAAGGGCTGCAGGTACTCCTGAATCGGGTACAGGAACAACCATATCGGCTTTTATGGGAGAATTTATATCATTTTTAGCCAATGCTCGACCCATATTTTCTCGTGTTCGGTAGACATTTTTACCGTCAATGACGCTGTCAGGTCGTGCAAAGTAGACGTATTCAAAAGCACATGGTCGAAATTCTGGCTCATACAATTGAACTGATTCTGGTTCGGATTGATCTTCATCAAAAATTAACATTTCCCCCGGACGAACATCGCGTATAAATTCAGCATCAACTAAATCAAAAGCACACGTTTCACTGGCAACAATATAACCACCCGATTTTAATTTTCCTAAAGATAAAGGTCGAATTCCGTATTTATCTCGAATAACAAACTGTTTTGAACGCGATTGAACAATAAAACAATACGCCCCAATCGTTCTATCGAGTGCTTCTTTTATTCTGTCTCGTAGTCGATCTTTAGAGTTTTTAGCAATTAAATGAATAAGATTTTCTGTATCCATCCCCGTTTGGTAAATGGCACCTTTGTCGATTAAATCATTGCGTACTTCATCTTTGTTGATTAAATTTCCATTATGAACAATAGAAATTTCACCCAATTTGTACTTGGCAAACACAGGTTGGGCATCTAAAATAGAATCTCCCCCTGCTGTTGAGTAACGATTGTGTCCAATCGCCATGTTTCCTGTAAGAACTTTAAGGGCGTCTTCTGTAAAAACTTCAGAGACTAAACCTCGGTTTTTAATGGTATGAATTTTACCATGACATGAAGAACTAATACCCGTTGCTTCTTGACCTCTATGTTGCATAGAAAAAAGAGCAATTGACGCCAACCTAGAAGCGTTGTCATTACCGTAAATACCAACTATTGCACACATATTATAATCCTAAACAATCGTTAATAGAGTATAACCCTGCATCTTGATTGACCAACCATTTTGCAGCTTTAATAGCTCCTTTTGAAAATGTATTTCGAGCCGTTGCCGTATGGTGCAATTCAATAAATTCACCATCGTTGTACAATCCCACCGTATGTCGTCCTACAATATCACCACCACGTAAACTCATCACCCCAATTTCATCTTTTGTTCTTGCCCCAATATCACCATCACGCCCTGAAACTCGAACGTTATCCAAATCTAAATCTCGCGCCCTTGCAGCATGTTCTGCTAACGTCAGTGCCGTTCCTGAAGGTGAATCGACTTTATATCGATGATGTTGTTCTACGATTTCAATGTCAAACTCTTTTAACGCTTTTGAGGCTAAAAAAACCAATTTATTTAATACTGCAACACCTAAACTCATGTTGGTGGCGTATAAAATAGGGACTTTTTTACTGGCTTCAATGAGTAGGTTTTGTTGGTGTTTATTAAATCCTGTTGTGGCAATAACCAAAGGTTTGTTTCCACCTTGTTCAACAATTTGAGTAAGCAGTAATTCCGTTGCTGCTGGAGCGCTAAAATCAATAATGACGTCACTTGCATCCAATAAAACTTTCATATCGTTTGTAATGACGGTACCTTCTGGTACGGCTTTTTTTAGCTCATCAAATACATGACACGCTACTAATGAAGCTTCATTATCCAATGCCAAATCATCGATTAATAGTGAACCAACTCTTCCTGTACTTCCAACAATTCCTACTTTTATCATTGAATTTTTCCTTTTATCCTAAGTATTCTATTATATTTACTGCTGCGGTTGCCCCATCTGCTGCGGCACACACCACTTGTTTTGCTGCATCAATTCGTACATCACCCGCAGCATATAACCCTTTAATTGAAGTTCTCATTCGCAAATCAACCACCACTTCATTTTGGGCATTGACTTCACAAAGATAACTTCCATTGTCTTGTTTTAAACAATCACTTAATACATCTCGTCCCACAAAAACAAATACCCCAGGAACATCGAGTTGCCGTGTTTCACCGGTTGAATTTGATTTAACAATTAAGCCAGTTACTCCCATTTTATCGCCAATGACTTCTTCTACACTGACATTGGTAACTTCTTCAATGTTTTTGCAGTGTTTCATGTGTTCAATGGTGCTAGGTGCTGCTCGGTAGGTGTCTCTTCGGTGAACCAAATAGACTTTTGAACAAATTTTTGACAAATACACCGCTTCTTCTAAAGCAGAATCTCCCCCACCAATAAGGGCAACTTCTTTATTTTTGTAAAAAAATCCATCGCATGTGGCACACGTAGAAATACCTCGTCCAAAAAATTCAGCCTCACCTTTGAAGCCTCCTTTTTTAGGAACAGAACCGGTTGCTAAAAGGACACTTCGTGCTTCTTGAGAACTTCCATCACTTAAAAAAACCGTAAAAATATCGCCACTTTTAGTGACTTTAGAGACTTGTTGCATTTCATGTTTTAATCCAAATTTCATGGCTTGTGCAGGCCAAGATTCCATGAGTTCCATACCTGTAACAATCTCTTTTTGTCCGGGATAGTTTTCAATTTCTGAACTTCCTGTTATTTGTCCACCGGGCATTCCCATTTCAAACATTGTAACGTTTTTT
>Ga0265294_10008933_pt1 | contig 11628 bp, 14 predicted proteins | sample MunlanPumphouse3_FD_192504 | JGI IMG/M metagenome (GOLD analysis project Ga0265294, IMG submission 192504) | Groundwater microbial communities from a municipal landfill in Southern Ontario, Canada - Pumphouse #3 | ecosystem: Environmental > Aquatic > Deep subsurface > Groundwater | place...
TCTCCGGCAAAAACAACTCCCCTCCATACCGGAGGATGGCGAGGCAAACACCTCCAATCTGTTCTTCCGCTCTGGCACTCCTGTCGGGAAACATGCTCCCGAATAAGGCAAACTTCATCTTCTTCTTCTCCCTTTTATGGATTCTACAACTACATCTCCAGGTAATACATCAGCTCATCGAGCCGATCCTTTTGTCTGTCGGTCACCTCACCCTCTCTCATGTAATGGTAGACCACCCGATAACTAAACCGCTCAAAACTGCGCAATACGGCAGTAGGATCATCCACATCCAGCTTCAGAGAGACCAACAGGGCACTGCCGCCAGAGAGTGGCTGTACCGACAAGGCCATCACGTGGGCGTTATTGCTCTCCACAATCCGGGCGATCTCGGCAAGGGTGTAGTCCCTCAGCGCCACTTCGAGGATGATCAGAGAATTTTCTGATTCCGAGAGCTCAGCAAACTGCTCCGGAGTGAGGGGAGAAGTGAACCATTCCAGCTGATTTTTGATAAATTCTTCCTCCGACATTGCGTAAAACGGTTAATTCGTATTACTTTTGTATCACTTCTGCAAAGATGGCAATTTTTTGTCTATTTGAGCACCCGTGCGGTTTTTTTATTTTTCCCTTGTCAAAAAAACGGCAGGATCGAGCCAATTTGCAGCGAACAGAGTACAACAATATATGACGAAGTTAAGCGTTAATGTAAACAAAGTCGCCACGCTGCGAAACGCACGCGGAGGCAACATCCCCGATGTGGTGCAGGTGGCCGTTGACTGTCAGCTCTTCGGCGCCGAGGGCATCACGGTCCATCCCCGTCCTGATCAGCGACACATCCGTTACAGCGATGTATATGAGTTGCAGGCAAAAGTTAAAACAGAATTCAACATCGAAGGGAACCCAACACCAGAGTTCATCAACCTGATCCGGAAAATCAGACCAACACAGGTAACCCTGGTACCCGATGCACACGACGCCATCACCTCCGACGCCGGCTGGGATACCGTCACACACAAAGTGTTTTTGGCTGACATCATCAGTGAGTTCCAATCAATGGGAGTGCGTACCTCTCTCTTCGTGGAACCCGATCCGGAGATGATCCGGATGGCTTCACAGATCGGCACCGATCGCATCGAACTCTATACGGGTCCCTACGCCATGCAATACCCAATGGACAGGGAGAAGGCTGTGGCACCCTTCGTGGAGGCCGCAGCAATGGCAAAGAGCCTGGGGCTGGGGGTCAATGCGGGTCACGACCTGAATCTCGACAACCTGCACTACCTCTGGCAGCAGATTCCCTGGCTGAAGGAGGTCTCTATCGGCCATTCGCTCATCAGCGATGCACTTTATCTGGGCCTTAAAGAAACAATAAAAGCCTATAAAAATTGTTTAAAAGAGATTCCCGATCTGGTATGATCATCCAAAACCCTTATCTTTATCACTCGACAAGGTAGGAACAATTACAGAATCATTGGAACAAGAAACGAGCATGCATATGTTTTTCAACAAGAACATACTTACGTGCGAGTCGCATCAGAAATAAATAGTTTTCGCATATGAATCTCTTGCAAATACCCTCGCCGGCAGACAGCGCTCAGGCAATCTACAACACCCTGCAACAGGCAGCTGCTGCGGAAGATATTGCAGTAAGAATGAATGCTTTCGACCTGGCACTGAAAGGCGGATGGATCATGATCGTTCTGCTGGTGCTGTTGCTGATGACCATCTACGTGCTGATTGAACGAACCTTGGTGATCAATAAAGCTGGCAGAGAAGATGACTCGTTCATGAACCGTATCAAGGATTACATCCACGACGGCAAGATCGATGCGGCACTCAACCTCTGCCGCCACACCGACACCCCCTCTGCCAGAATGGTGGAGAAGGGGATCTCACGACTGGGACGTCCCATGAGCGATGTGATGTCGGCCATCGAGAACCAGGGAAACATTGAGATCTCCAAACTGGAGAAGGGAATCCCCGTGTTGGCCACCTCTGCTTCAGGCGCCCCCATGGTAGGGTTCCTCGGAACGGTGACCGGCATGGTAAAGGCTTTTATGAGCATGGCGGGCGCCGGAGCCAATGTGGATGTGAACATCCTCTCCACCGGGATCTATGAGGCACTGGTCACCACCGTGGGTGGTCTCATCGTGGGCATCATCGCCCTTTTTGCCTACAACTACCTCTCCACGAGGATCAAGGGAATTGTGAACAGGCTGGAGATGCGGATCATGGAGTTCATGGATATCCTAAACGAACCCGCGGCATAGATTTATGTGCGGTTTGACTGGTTGCCGGATGTCATCATTCATCCACACATCATCGAATCCACAACTCATCGAATCAAACTGACATGGCACTCAAACAACGGTTTCACATAGAATCGAATTTCAGCCTCGCATCCATGACCGATGTGATCTTTCTGCTGCTGATCTTCTTCATGATCACTTCGACCATCGTGGTGCCCAACGCCATACAGGTGCTGCTGCCCAGGTCACAGCAACAAGCCCAGGCAAAACCGATTACCCGGGTAACCATCGACAAGGATTTGAACTACTACGTGGCCAACGCCAACGAACGGGAACAACAGGTGCCCTTTGAAGCGATCACCCCCTTCCTGCAATCGGTATACAGTGCCGAACCGGATATTTTCGTGGCGCTTTACGCCGACGAGAGCGTCCCTTACAAGGAGATTGTCCGTATCCTGGACATCGCCAACCAGAACCGCTTCAAGATGGTTCTTATGACGAGACCCAACCCATAGGGTCTGCATCGTTTCACCCACAGCACAGAAAAAAAGCAATGGAGGTTACCAGAGAGAGAATTGGAGGCATTGCAGGAACAATCATATTTGCCATATTGCTCCTGCTGATACTCCTGTTTTCCTATTTCACCCTCAACACCCCGCCTGAGGAGCTGGAAGGGATTCCGGTGATGTTCGGCAGTGTGGAAGATGCCTACGGGGTGGCTGAGCCTCCCCGGAACGAGGTGACACCCCTACCGGCACAGCAACCCGAGCCACCGCTGAAGACACCCGAACAACCGCTGATTACCCAGGAGAGCGAACCCACCATCGATATTGAGGCTCAGCGTAAGGAGGCGGAGCGACAGGCTCGCCTGGCCGCCGAACAGCGGGCACGGGAGGAGGCGGAACGGCGACGACGGGAAGAGGAAGCCCGGAAACGGGAGATCAATCAGCAGATGTCGGGACTCTTCGGCGAGAGCGCCGAGAGTCGCGGAAATACCGAGGGAAGCGGCACACAGGGGGTCACCACCGGCAACGCCACACAAGGTTCACCCACCGGTACAGGCGGTATCGGATCATACGACCTGGGTGGACGCTCGCTGGGTAGCGGGGGGCTGGTACAGCCACGATACACCGTGAACGACGAGGGTACGGTCGTGATCGAGATCACAGTAGATCCTTCCGGCAATGTGATTCGTGCGGTCATTGGCAAAGGTACAAATACCCCGAATGCCACCCTGCGCAACGAAGCACTCAGGGCGGCACGCAGCACCAAATTCAATGCCATCACCTCGATGACAGATCAGGTTGGAACCATTACCTATCGGTTTACACTCAGATAAATAAAATTCAATTGTTATGAAAAAAGTGGCACTCTTTCTGGCAGACGGATTTGAAGAGATTGAAGCGCTCGCCACGGTCGATATCCTGAGAAGAGCGCAGATCCCGGTGACCACCGTATCGGTCACGGGAAAAAAAGAGGTGACCGGCGCACACCACATACCGGTCGTCGCCGACAGCCTGTTCGATGAGACCGATTTCTCGCTGGTGGGCTACCTGGTATTGCCAGGGGGCATGCCGGGGGCAAAGCACCTCAACGAACATGAAGGGCTGAAGAAGCTGATCACCAATTTTGACAAGCGGGGGGAGCCAATTGCAGCCATCTGTGCGGCACCAATGGTACTGGGGAGCCTAGGCCTGCTACGGGAGAAACGGGCCACCTGCTATCCCGGTTTTGAGGAAAAGCTTCTCGGCGCACAAGTCACGGGAGAAAAGGTGGAGAGTGACTGCAACATCACCACCGGCAAGGGACCCGGCATGGTGTTTGCATTTGCGCTGACACTGGTAGAGCAGATCGCCGGCAGCGACAAACGCAGGGAGGTAGCGCAGGGATTGCTCCTCTGACCAGCGGCCTAAAAATGCCGTACAAGTTCAAATTTGCGGGAAAATTTATGGTGCAAAGAGTTGGTTATTAAGAAAAAACCGGCTACCTTTGCACCGCTTTTTTTACCGTTTCATGAAACCGGCTGCGGAAAAACCTCTTATGGGTTACAGGCTACCATCTGAATGAAATGTCTGAAAAGCATTGTACAACATAATGTCTCACTTATTTAATTTTTTATTACACAACAAATGACTGAAAACCTAAAAAATGTGGCGCCCATAGAAGATTTCGACTGGGCTTCCTATGCTGAGGGAGATGCCTACAGCAAAGAGAACAGGGAAAAACTTACCGAAAGTTACGACAACACACTGAACAAAATCAGCGACAAAGAGGTCGTAACCGGTACCGTAACCTCCATGAACAAACGCGAAGTGGTTGTAAACATCGGCTACAAATCAGACGGCGTGGTGTCGATGAACGAGTTCCGCTACAACCCGGACCTGAAAATCGGTGACGAAGTAGAGGTATACATCGAGAGCCAGGAAGATAAAAAAGGACAGCTGATCCTCTCACACAAGAAAGCACGTGCTTCCCGCTCGTGGGATCGTGTGAATGCAGCACTCGAAAACAACGAGATCATCAAGGGATATATCAAATGCCGCACAAAGGGTGGTATGATTGTGGATGTATTCGGTATCGAAGCATTCCTTCCGGGATCGCAGATCGATGTGAAGCCGATCCGCGACTATGACATCTTCGTAGACAAGACAATGGAATTCAAGGTGGTGAAGATCAACCCTGAATACAAGAACGTGGTGGTTTCCCACAAAGCATTGATTGAGGAGGAACTGGAACAGCAGAAGAAGGAGATCATCTCCAAGCTGGAAAAGGGACAGGTACTCGAGGGGGTGGTCAAGAACATCACCTCCTACGGTGTATTTGTCGATCTGGGCGGTGTAGACGGCCTGGTACACATCACCGACCTCTCCTGGGGACGCATCCAGCATCCCGAGGAAGTGGTGAAGCTGGACGACAAGATCAATGTGGTGATCCTCGACTTCGACAACGAGAAGAAACGCATCGCCCTCGGCCTGAAACAGCTCACCCCGCACCCATGGGATGCCCTGAGCGAAACCCTTAAGGTGGGTGACATCATCAAGGGCAAAGTGGTGGTCATCGCCGATTATGGCGCATTCGTAGAGATTGCACCGGGTGTGGAAGGACTGATCCACGTATCGGAGATGAGTTGGACACAGCATCTCCACAGCGCACAGGATTTCATGACTGTAGGCGAAGAGGTGGAGGCAGTGATCCTGACCCTCGATCGGGAAGACCGCAAGATGTCGCTCGGCGTGAAACAGCTGAAGCCCGATCCATGGGAAGACATTGAAGTGAAGTACCCGGTGGGCAGCACACACACTGCTACCGTTCGCAACTTCACCAACTTCGGTGCTTTCGTGGAAATTGAAGAGGGCGTGGAGGGACTGATTCATATCTCCGATCTCTCCTGGACCAAGAAGATCAAACACCCGAGCGAAGTAACCGAGATCGGTGCGCCGATCGAAGTGCAGGTACTCGACATCGACAAGGAAAATCGTCGTCTCAGCCTTGGCCACAAGCAACTGGAAGAGAACCCCTGGGATGTGTTTGAAACCATCTTCACCGTGGGTTCCATTCATGAAGGAACCATCGTGGAACTGCTCGATAAGGGTGCCGTAATCTCACTGCCCTACGGTGTGGAAGGGTTCGCCACTCCCAAACACCTGGTCAAAGAGGACAACTCACAGGCTCAGGTTGAGGAAAAGCTGCAGTTTAAGGTGATTGAGTTCAACAAGGATTCCAAGCGCATCATCGTGTCACACAGCCGTATCCACGAAGATCTCTCGGGTGACGACTCCCGCAGAAGAGGAAAACGCAGTAGTGGCAGAAAAGAGGGAGGAAACGAAACAGTCGTTGCCATGCCTGCCGTTGAGAAGACCACGCTCGGTGACATCGAAGAGCTGGCTGCTCTGAAGGAGAAACTGGACAACCAAAAGGTAGAGGCGTTCAAAAAGGAAGCCGCCAAGGCGGAAGCCAAGGAAGCGGAAACAAAGGCAGAAGTGAAAGCAGAAGCCGATGTGGTTAATGTGGTTGCCGAAGCTGAAGTGAAGGAAGAGAAAGCAAAGGCTGCCAAAGCGAAAAAGGCAGAAAAAGCTGACAAGGCCGAAACAGCAGAAACTGAAGAGACTGCAGAAGCATCCGAAGAGGTGAAGGAGTAATCCATTTCCGCAACGGAGATCTTTCCGACCGAAACAATCTGTAAGAGGCCATCTCATCATCAACCATGAGATGGCCTCTTCGCATCATACATAACGCCAAACGGCTGCTAATCTGCGAGTGTGACGGGCATCGCGGCCTTCTGCTCCAGCTCCACGATCTCCATGCCACGCAGGATGGCCTTTTCGTTCATGGGCAACAACTTGTGGTGGCGCTCAGGAAGCGACTCCTTGAGCCCCTTCATCACGTTCTCCAGCTTCACCATGGGCGATATGCGCAGCAATCCTCCCAGGATGATCATATTGAATACCTTGGTATTATCCATCTTCATTGACTCATCCATGGCATTGATGCGATAGACATGGATATCCCTACGCTCCACCTTCCGGTGGATGCCGTAGCCATCGTAAATCAATACCCCTCCCGGCTTCACCCGCTCTTCAAACTTGTCGAGCGAAGGCTGGTTGAGTACGATAGCAATATCGAAACGGTTGACAACTGGCGAGCTGATGGGCCGATCCGAGATGATGACGGTGACGTTGGCGGTGCCACCGCGTTGCTCCGGCCCGTAAGCCGGGAACCAGGAGACCTCCTTGTTCTCCATAATGCCTGAATAAGCGAGTATCTTACCCATCGACAATACACCCTGTCCGCCAAAACCTGAAATGACTATTTCCTGTAACATGATTAACTTTTCCTGGAATTACACATTCTTCAGATCACCAATGGGATAGTAGGGGAACATATGCTCCACCATCCAATCGTTGGCCGCTGCCGGCGTCATCTTCCAACCCGCGTTGCAGGTAGAGACCACCTCCACGATTGAGGTGCCCTTTCCAGCCATTGAATTTTCAAATGCTTTTTTGATCAACCGGCGCGTCTTCTTCACGGCCGCGGGGGTATGGACGCTGGTGCGGGTAGCCAGACATACACCATCGAGCAGTGCCAGCATATCGAGGATTTTGAGGGGGTTGCCCATGGTCTCCACGTTTCGCCCCTCAGGACTGGTCGATGTCTTCATATCGCGCAAGGTCGTGGGAGCCATCTGTCCGCCGGTCATTCCGTAGATGCCGTTGTTGATGAAGATAATGGCAATGTTCTCACCCCTGTTCGCGGCATGGATGGTCTCGGCGGTACCGATAGCCGCCAGATCACCGTCACCCTGATAAGTGAATACCATCCGGTCAGGCAGCAGTCGCTTGGCGGCAGTTGCCAATGCCGGCGCACGGCCGTGAGCTGCCTCCTGCCAATCAATATCAATATACTTGTAAGCAAAGACGGCACACCCTACAGGTGCAATACCGATGGTCTTTTCCTGCAGACCCAGTTCGGCAATCACCTCGGCGATCACCTTGTGCACCACACCGTGTGAACAACCCGGACAGTAGTGCATATGATTGTCGTTCATCAGTTCCGGCTTGGCATAGACCAGGTTCTCCGGTCTTTTGATCGTTTCAATATCCATGTTGGTTATTTTTTTGAGAATCGGTAGATAAGATAGAAAAGGATGGCCGCTCCTCCGAAGTACCAGGTGAGTTGCATATCCTTGTCGGAAGAGAAGTAGACCACGATGGTGGCTATGAATGCCAGCATGAAAAGAAGCAAAAAGATATTTCTGTATTTGAGATCCATGATGGTAAACTTTTAACGGAGTAATTTTTCCTTTAACGCTTTTAGCACGCCGTCGGGGGTGGGTACGATACCTCCCAGACGACCGTAATGTTCCACCGGCACAAGGCCATTCACTGCCAACCGCACATCCTCCACCATCTGACCGGCATTAAGCTCTACGGTGAGCATCCCCTTCATTTCGGCGGCATACCCATTCAGTATCTTCGCAGGAAAAGGCCAGAGCGTAATGGGACGCAGCAATCCAACCTTTATACCTTCCGCACGAGCCAACTCAATCGTCTTCATACAGATGCGGGCAGCCGAACCAAAAGCTACCAGCAGGTAGTCGGCATCGTTGCAGGATACCTCCTCGTAACGCACCTCCTGCTCTTCGATCACCCGGTACTTGGCCTGAAACCGTTCGTTATTCTTTTCCATCATGGCCGAGTCGAGTTCAAGCGAGGTGATAACATTTGGCTCCCGGTCGGGACTCTTGCCGAGTGTAGCCCAAGGGCACTGCTCACGTATCTCCTGATCGGTACGACGGCGTTGTTGTTCCGGCAGCCTTACCTTCTCCATCATCTGGCCGATCACTCCGTCGGTAAGGATCATGGCGGGATTGCGGTATTTGAACGAGAGCTCAAAACCCAGTGCCACGAAATCGGCCATCTCCTGCACCGAGGCGGGAGCCAGTGTAATCAGACGGTAATCGCCATGACCTCCCCCCTTAACGGTCTGAAAGTAGTCGGCCTGCGAGGGTTGTATCGTACCCAGTCCGGGACCGCCACGCTGCACATTCACAATCAGCCCCGGAAGCTCGGCACCAGCCATGTAGGAGATACCCTCCTGCTTGAGGCTGACACCGGGACTGGAAGAAGAGGTCATCACATACTTACCGCAGGCAGCACCTCCATACACCATGTTGATGGCAGCCACTTCGCTTTCAGCCTGCAACACCACCATGCCGGTGGTTCTCCAGGGTGCCTGCTCCATCAATGTTTCGATCACTTCCGACTGAGGAGTGATGGGGTATCCGAAGTAGCCATCCACCCCAAAGCGAATCGCGGCATAGGCGATTGCTTCGTTTCCTTTCATCAATGAGATTTCTTCTGACATATCAGTTGTTGTTTCTGGTTATTGTTTCGAAGGGTGTGTCAATCGGCTTTCACGCGATAGATGGTAAGACAGCCGTCCGGACAGACATAGCCGCAGTTGGCACAGCCAATGCATTCATCCGGATGCTTCATATAGACATAATGATATCCACGGTTGTTTACCTCGCGTGGCTGCAGTTCCAGCACACTGGTAGGACAGGCTACCACGCAGAGGTTACACCCTTTGCACCGTTCCCTGTTCACCTCTACATAACCCTTTATTTTCGCCATTATCGGAGTGGTTTTAATAAAAATGAATGTTTACAAATATAGTGTTTGTTTCGCAAGAATTCAATTGTAGCAGGCATTTTTCTGTCATTATGAAAGCATATTATTCCTTTTTGTTGTTTCCGCAATGCTTTCACTCAGCAGTCGATATATTTCCCGGGTGCGTGGGTCAACAATCTGTTCCAGCTGCTGTCGCATCACTTTCAGATCACCGCGCATGGCAGGACCAGTCTGAGCCTCCAATGGCGGCATCTCCTCCAGCTTGGCCGCAGTTTCGCGGATCAATGGCAGGAGTAGATCGAACGGAATTTCCTGGCCGATGATCTCCGCAGAGCGTGCATAAAGATGGTTGACAAAGTTGCAAGCGAAGACCGCAGCCAGGTGAAGCTTCTTTCGCTTCTCTTCCGGCATGCGGTAGACGCTGCGGGAAAGGGTACGGGCCAGCTGTTCCAGGTTAGTGGTGGTCTCCTGATGATTCCCCTCTACGAAGAGCGGGATTTCAGCAAAGGAGAGTGAACGCCGCCGGCTGAAGGTCTGCAGCGGATAAAGCACCCCATAATTGGTTGTGCGGCCAGCGAAGAGTTCCATGGAGAGGCTGCCACCCGTGTGTACCCATACACCGCCAGTATCGGGCATACAGTCTATCACTTTCGTCAGTGCGTCATCCTTCACGCAGAATATGTAAAAATCGGCACCCGGGCTAATCTTACCCAGTTCGGTCAGGGCAACAGCCCCCAGCTCCCCGGCCACTGCCTCCGCATGTGCCGGAGTACGGCTCCATACCTGCCGGATGGTGTGTCCCGCCTCAGAGAGAGCTTTACCCATCTGTATGGCAACGTTACCTGCTCCGATGATGGCAATCTCCATACTTACCGCTGTTGTTTCGTATTACTTTGTTTATTTTGCCAGAACCATCTTCACACCTGCCTTCTCGATACCCGAAAGCGGATCATCGCTCATCATATGATGGATTCGTATCTCATACTGTCTATTGCTATCAGGGATCACCAACTGCAGCCAGGGATGGGTGAGCTGGTACAGACCACCTGCGCTGCTCCCCAGGCGTCGGCCTCCTGCATCGGCCAGTTGCAGCCGAAGGGTATCTGACCGGAGGAGGCTGTCGGTGAGGTTGTGCTCGACCCTCAGCCAGAGATCACGATAGGGATAGCTGCGATTGGCAGTGATCTCGAGTGATACCTGTATCGGCTGACCACTTCCCGGGGAGAGGCTGTCAACACTGAACACAAGGATGGTGTCGCGTTGCCATTCCCCCCTTTCGATTTGCCGGAAGCGATAATAAAGCTCACCACCGGTGCAGGAGAGCACCGGCAGCAACAGGATCCCTGCCAGAACAATGAGTGCCGGCCTACTCTTTCTGATCACCTGAAGAACTCTCATTGCGCGGTTTACGGTTTCCCGTTCTGTTCTGTTCCCCGTTGATATCGGGGCGTCTTCTCCGGGGTTTCCTTTTTTTGCGGGGCTGTTGCCTGTCTCCATCGAAACGGGTGATGCTCTGATCCAGCAGATCATTCTGGTAGGAGGCGTCTCCCTCTGCACCAGGAGTCGCATCGGGTGACTTATCAGGAGCCAGCTTCAGCGGCCTCTTTCCCTTCTTGTTCATGGCAATGACTTCAAAGACCCGCTCCTTATGAATAGTCTCCAGATTGGAGCCGTTAAACTTATCGGTAGAATAAGTCATCATACCGGAAAAAACATCGGTCTTGAAGTGATAGTGGCTGGAATCCTTCGTCTCCAGCACGATTTCACGTGAAGGGAGGGAGCGCTGTGCCTCCACATAGGCATCCACCTCGTAGTTAAGGCAGCACTTCAGTTTACCACACTGACCTGCCAACTTCTGTGGATTGATGGATAGATCCTGAATGCGTGCCGCAGAGGTGGAGACTGAAACGAAGCTCGATATCCAGCGGCTACAGCATAGCTCATGCCCACAGGGGCCAATACCGCCGATACGGCCGGCCTCCTGGCGGGCGCCAATCTGTTTCATCTCGATTTTGACCCGGAACTCAGCTGCCAGCACCTTGATCAGTTGGCGGAAATCGACTCGCTCATCGGCGATATAGTAAAAAATGGCCTTGTTGCCGTCACCCTGATACTCCACATCGCCGATTTTCATCTGCAATCCCAACTCCTCGGCAATCTGGCGGGAACGAATCATGGTAGACTGCTCACGAGCCTTTGCCTGTTCATACTTCTCCAGGTCGACAGGACGAGCGATGCGATAAATGCGGCGC
>Ga0265294_10008936_pt1 | contig 11626 bp, 15 predicted proteins | sample MunlanPumphouse3_FD_192504 | JGI IMG/M metagenome (GOLD analysis project Ga0265294, IMG submission 192504) | Groundwater microbial communities from a municipal landfill in Southern Ontario, Canada - Pumphouse #3 | ecosystem: Environmental > Aquatic > Deep subsurface > Groundwater | place...
CCCTTAAATAATATTTCATTTGTATCTGAATTTTTTATCTCTATTGTAGTTCTATGTAGACTACAATTGTCTCTTGAATCACTTTTATCAAATAGAACAATATTTTTATTGAACATATCTATACCTCCCTAAATTCTTAAATTATTAATATGTTAGAACTGTAGCATTAAACTCTCTTTATCCATAGTTTATCTATTATATTTAATCCTTGATCTTTAAAAGAAATATTTGTTATAGGTATAAATATCTCATTGAAAATAGATACATCAGTATAATTTATACTTGCCCCCATTATACTTATATTTTCTGTAGGTTGAATTTGTTCTGTATAGGTTAAATTTATAGTCTTATTTAAATAATCAAAATATTTAATAATATCTTCACGATTCATAGTTGTTATTAGACTAGTATATTGATCATAATATGGAAGTGAATCAAATTTCGTTGATATAGCATTAATAAACATTTTATCTATAATATTTGCTTTCCCAGATTCATCATCAAGCTTATAAATGTTATTAATACTAAATATATCTATTTTATAAGATTTAAAGAAATTAATAACTTTATAGATATATTTTTGAATAGCTATTGCGGATTCTGTTGGTAAATCTGAAAATAGATATTTATAATCGTCTGTATCGATATATTCATTTATTGCCATAATAGTATAATTAATTGTATCTATTATAGTTGATTGTTTTGTATCCAAAGCGGGTATCGACTTTATTTCTTGAGCTAAATTATAGAGAATAATATCCCTATCATTAAGAAAATCACTATATGAAACAGCTAATGTATTATCAGACTTTCTAAAGAATTCCATATTTTCATCATGAATCATTAAAGAATTATATATTGTCTTATATATACGATAAGAATTATAATCCTCAGCATTGTATAACTTATCCTCTAAAAAGTCATAAATTTGTTTATTATTTGTAAAAATTTCTAATAATTGTCCAAATGTTAATATAGACCCTTCAGGCACTTGAAATTCAGGTAATCCTAATTCAACCATTGAAGTATTATTATCAGTAAGATATTGAGAAAGGGCAGCTAAATCAGCTTTAAAGTTGAATCCCTTGATTGCCATTATCTTAGTTGTTGTATCCACGATAGAGTCCTCTATCCCATAATATTCATACATTAATGAATATAGAAAACATATGATATCTGTGAATCTAAATGTTTTAGTAATAGAAATATATGGAACACTAATTTTCAATGTATCTGTCTTTCTATCCTCTTCAAATAATATACTAAAGAAATAAGGTCTTTCAAATGATAAATTTGTTAAATGAAATACACTATCTATAGATATATATTTAGATTGAAGAATATTGAATTCAAAATTTAAAATATCATTCTTTACTTCTTCGTGCGTTCTATCTCCATCCCAATATATATCTTGTGATGTTACATCATCATAGGATATAAAATTCATAGCATCTCTTATATACATTTCCATATCAGCATCAACAGGAGTTTTAAAAAATTTTAATTCATAATTTTTATCTAAATCTTCAACAGTGATTGTTTTTGTCGGATCATCTGGATATTCTGGATCTTGAATCTGTTTATAATTATAAACAAAATTTCCATCTTCATCTTTTTTACGATCTTTAAGAAGATAATATTTGAAAATATTTATATCTTCAAATCCAAATAAAGTGCAAATATCTACTAAGTTTTTTGTAGTAGATTTATACTTTATAAGTTTATTGAGATTTTTCACCATAGCTATTTGATACTTTAATGGAATTTCTTTGAAATACTCTACATCATACCCCTCAAAAATATATTGAATTGTTCTAATATCAAATACATCTCTTCGTATTAGATATTCTGGAGCGCTTATAATAGTATCAACCATTGATTGAATTATTATTAGTATTATAATAAATTTATTATAATACATTGACTCTAATTTAAAAGCTTCATTGTATATTACTTTTGTAATATAAACTCTATTTTTTTCTAAACTATTATTAAAATTTTGATATAATTCTGATATATCTATTTTTGGTACATATAGAATAGCAAAAGGCCCAGCGGTTCTAGCATCATATATAGATACAGATTTGTTACCTAAATAATTTAGATATTTTTTAGTTGGATAATCTGCAATTACTGCTTGAAGAATACCAAGACTTTTTAAATATTCTATAATGGTTTTATCATATTTATGAAGAGGGATTGTTAAATCTAATCCTTCTGGAAGATTACTATATTCCTTGATATAAATTCCAGGTTCCCATGATTGATTAAATTTAGTGGGATATACTGTTGTATCCTCAATATCAGGTTGTCCATTTAGCATTCTATAATAATTATTTTTTTCTTCATATTCAGCAATATATTTAGCAACAATTAATTTTGTTAACATTGGTCTATAATTTTCAGGTATTTTTTTCTTATCTATTGTACATGCTTCCCTTATACTAGTGGGCTGAAGATCGACAGCTATTAATAAATCCATAGTATAAGCATCATCATCAAACATAAGAAATGTAGCCCGTCCACTAATACATGCTATATATAAATCAGACTTCTTTATAGTTTCTAAAGTTTCATATTTTAATGCATCATCTTCATCTTTAATAATAGTGTCTAAAGCCATAATTTTTGCATAATATGTTAATTCATCTATAATTGGAACACTTGTAGTGATTTTATTTATATTTAGTGTCATAATCCAACCACCAGCTTTCTATTTACTTACTTATATGTGATAAACTCTAAATTTTAATAAAGATAATTATTTTTATTTATCATAATTTAATCGATGTGGGTTAAATTAACATATATATAAGTAAACAATTGGTAAAGGAGGTATTTAGTAATGCCTAATTATAATAAAATACCTGATATTGAAAATTTTATTGAGAATGGGATCAACCCTACAATATATTCAGATAATTGTCCTTATCAATTACCTTTTTATCAGACGAGGGAAACTTTAATTAATATAGAAGATTATAAAAAATTTTTAGATAATTCTATTTCGAGATTTCATCACAGTAGGACATATAAACGCTATAAAGGATATCTAATAGATTTAGGATTAAACCGTTGTCATTTTCATAGTAATATCACTAATGAAATGGCCACTATTGAAATGCACCATAATATGATAACTATATATGATATAGCTATCATAATAACCGAGCATGTAATAAATACTAGAGGTTATATATCATCATTTGATTTGGTACAACTTCTTAAAGAAGAACATAAAGCAAATAATATTCAATTAGTAATGCTTTCATTAACACCACATCAATTATATCATGATAATCCAGATTTCTTTATTCATCCAAATATGTGTTTTGGAAATTGGCCTCATTTCTTAACCAAATATAATAAAGGTATTACATTAGATATAGCTTTTAAAATACTATTTTATTTGAAAAAAGCTGTTGAAAATAATAATTCACAAGATAATCAACTATTAGATATAAGAGATAAAATTTTAAACTGGAGTGGTCTTAATAATCATATGTACTTAGAAGGAGGATTGGATTATAATGGAGGTATTACTTAGTCTAGTATTGATATCACTAATTGTATTGTTTTTATCATTAGCAGGTACAACTATCTATAATAGTTATGTAAATAATCGCCAATTAGAGTTTAATAAAGCATATATGTTATCTAATTTGGAGATTGATATAGATTCAATATCTGCAATGTTTGATATGTTAGTAAATGATTGTTTTATGGAATATTTATTATTCAACCCAATTGATGAAGATGTATATATAAATGCTGAAAAAGAAAGAGAGATAATAACAGATATAACATCAAAAGTTATATTTCGATTAACAAATGAAATACTTTCTAAGTTAAGTTTAATATATGTCATTAATAGTGAGGAAGAATTATCTGATCTTGTAGCTATCAAAGTTTATATAAGAGTTACAGATTTTGTTGTATCCCATAACACCATGAAACAATAAAAAAATAAAAGAGATGAAGCAATTGCTTCATCTCTTTTTCTTATCTTGTATCATAGTAAATATTCCTATTAATTCTCGAAGAATATTTAAATTACAAGATATATCAATATAACTCTTAGAATCTTCACCTAAAAAGTCTGCTTTGTATACCGAGGAAACACCAATTCTCTTAATACTAAAAAGAGATTCAGCATTAAATTCTCTATAGTATCCTATATCCAACTCCAATTTTAGATAACTTTCATAAAAAGTTATTAATAAATTAATAGTATCTCTTAAAGATTCCATTTGAGCTGAATTGAATAATACAAGTAAAAATTCTAAGAAATAATTTTCATGTAGCGCTATCTTTTCATCTTTTATCCCTTTGACATCTATATGCTCAATATTATTGACCATATCATACAAGTAATATATTTCAATTTTTCCAACACCGAGTTTATAAAAAGAGGTATAAATATTCTTATTAACAAACTCAATATTATCAAACTTTGTAATCATAGGAACTTTATTTATTATAAATATTGCATCATTTTTAATAGATAAAATATCATTCATTGTCAAATTATTTGAGGTTAAAAAAAGATATCGCATTTCTTTGATACCTTCTTTTAAACAAGTAGATATATCTGGATTGTTCTTTTGTAAAAGACCAACCGAAATATATCTACTATTACTATCAAGACTAATTAGATAGTCATATTGTTCTTTAGATATTGCTCCTTTTAACAATAATATATTAGCATTTGCTTTGCTTATATCATATTCCCTTATATAAGAAGATATGATATAATCTATAGGAGCAGTAAAATATGTTTTATCATAAAATGGATTCGATATCGAAGTCGTCAATAGATCCACCTCCTGATAAAATAGTATTAGCAATTAGAAATGAAAATCTCTCTTTATCTTGGTCTAAATTAAACACACCAAATAAAGTAAAATCCCCAGGAACTAATGCCATTAAATCTTCAGGTTCATTAACCCTATTCCCAATATAACCATATCTTTGTTGAATAAATTTTAATAAAGATTCTGTAACTATTTCAGAAAATTGATCTATAGTGACCAATAAATACACATCATTACCAATGTATAAATTGTATATAATTTTCATCATATCAAAAAATACATTGTCATTGTTTAATATATATAATGCGTAGTCAAGATCAAATTCTTTTTCATCACTATACTTAACAGTATACGGTAGAATATTTAATTTTGTGTATCCCTCTAAAAGAGAAGATATATTATAAACTTTAATGTGTGGGGGTAAACACCCCACACATTTATGATCTCCAACAATTAACATAATTTCACCTCTATACCAACTGAATTAGGTTGTGTAGATATTTATTATTTTGTTTTATCTTCTGTTTAAAACTATTAAAATATATTATATATGACTCCATAGTTCTATCAGGAACGTATGGGTTTAACTCTGATACTAGTTTTGATATATTTACTGGACTTATACTGATACCATCTGGATAATTCATAAAGAACTCATCAGTAGACATCAGATCAAAACTATACAGAAAGTCACATATAACACTAGAATAGTTCTCATTGAATATAGCAGGTGTTAATAGATATGATATTGTTATCCCATATTGGGTTTTCAGTAAATCGCATAGAATTTTCGAATACATCATTTCAGATTCCTCTTTAGACAAATATAATAATATATTTGTCCCGTCATATAATGCACGAATAATTAATGCGATATACTGAGAGCATTCCCTGCTAAATAGATAACCTATATATTTATTTACAAAGGCATCTATATCACCATCCATCTCATCAATTATGATTTCATATGGTGGAATAAATAGGGATGCTGGAATCCCATTGGTAAGTTTTAGAAGATTATCATCTGGTTCTCCGATAAATATGACACGGTGTGTAAACATTAAGCTTTTTAGCTCATCAACATTATCTGTTATACGTATATCACCGCTTAATATCATAGTTTTCCTCCTTTAATATTCACCTAAGACATTTCTCCTACTAGGTCTTATTTTCTGAAATGTCTCTTCATCATCAGGCAGTCTTTTTGCATATGGAATATTTGAATAATCAATATCTGAACTTGCTGCTATCTCTTCTTGTAAATGGATAGTTCTTTCAGCTCGAATTGGAATTAGAGCTTTTTCCAATTCATCTAATGGAGGACAATCTCCATTAATATATAATAACATGAAAGCCTTCTCACTTTCAGTTCTTTCCTCTTCTGGAATATCTTCAATAGAATCGAAGACACACATTTCTTCCTCTGTAGAGGCCCGGTCTTGAGGATCTGTTTCTTCTTCATCAGACGGGCAGGTATTAATAGCTATTGTTTTTTGTTCCGGTTTGATACAATTATTTATTTCCTTTTGAATATCAGAAACAGTTTCTGATTGTGTGGTATGATTTGATCTAATAACTTTAGATCTAATAATGCCCGCATCATTATACATTTCATTTACATTCTGATATTGTGGTGGGGTATTAGCTTCATGTAATATACTTGTCTTCAATATCGGATGCTGAATATTTTCTTCTTTTTTCTCCGACTTGAGATTTATAGGATTATTAAACACCCCTTTTGTTTCATTACCAACAATAACTTTTACCTTCATACTTTCCATTCTTATTCCTCCTATTATCTTTTTATTGTGTCTGATTCTTTAGATGGGTCAAAAATTCCAACTACCTCATTATTTATAATAAGCTTTGTTTTAATTTGTACTTCATCTAAAGAACCCTTTAACATGACAATTTTTTGTTCTACGGATTTTTCCAGATTTCTAGCAAAGTATCTTTTACCACATTTGGTACAAATGAGATTATTAAATCCTGCATCGTAATCTATTTCTCCACAACATAAAGTTTTATCAGATAACAATGAATTACAGAATAACTTATTACCATCTAATTCATATACATATGGAAAATCCAATAATACAGGACCGAATCCTTTTCGAATCCCTATATTCATAAAATAATCAGTACCTATATCCTCTAGGACATATCTACCAATTATAACATCATTTAGTAAATCATATATGTCACTGGCGACATATCCATATTCTTCCCTAGATAATATTGGATCTACTCTTTCAAATGTTCCAATAATACCAGAGGGATGTACATCAAATACTTTAGTTACAAAAGGTTTTAACAAAAACTGATTTTTATATTCAGCAGGATTATCTCCCATACCAGTTTTATCAATTGCAATCTTCACTACAAATGATGGATCTTCTAAATATTGGTAAACAACCCTATTTGTTCCAGCATGAAACTTTTTAAACCCTCGATTAACCATGATCTTATTGATCATATCATACTTCTTTTCAATCTTTGAATTGTATCGAATAGAAGTAGCAATATTATATAGCTGTTCTATATCACTTAAATTTAAATAAGTATAGACAGCTGGACCCCATAATGAATCCCAGTGAAACTGCAAAGCTGATTTTTTCTTTGCATATAATATATCCATTACATTTACATCCATATTATCATCTCCTTTTCGAGAGAATAGCATTTAAGAATTGTTCTTTTCTTGCCTGTCTCTCTGTTTTGAGATGATCAGGTAATCTTATTTCCATATCCCCAATATCTGGACGTTGCTGTCCAAACACTTCTGGGAAGAAAGATTTACTATTACTATGCATGTTTATTAATTGACTGTAGTCTCCGGAAGAGTAAACTTGTGTTTTATCTTTTCGTTGTTGTCTACTTTTATCTATCATACTTTCTACATATAACTCTCCAGCATTTTGTAAAAATTGAGATAGACTAATATCATCTGGAAATCGTTTTTTGTTTTCTTCATACATCTGATTCATTTTTAATATTGAACTCTCGACATATGAATTTCTTCCTGTCCAATTTAAATGCAGATTCATTAAACTACTATTTGCCGATACGGCTTGTAATTGGATTGGAAGTGGTTTCCCACTACCACATTCCTCAAAAATGTGTTCTTTCTCTCCATCTTTTATAATTTTGATCTTTATAGGGATGTCTATTGCATCCTCCGAATAGTTCTCCACATACTTCGGATCATACAATTCTTTTAGTTTTTCTTCATCCACTTCATTCCCTAAAGCAGATGCTACTTTTCTAGCGATAGTCTTCCACACATCAGCTTGTTTTCTATTGTTTTCTCTCTCTTCTGCAATTCTCAATTTCTCTTGATACTGTTGCAGATAAGGGTTTACATAATAATTATTATTATAATATCCACCAAGATGTTGTTGATTATAACCATTGTTCCCTATACCTATCATATTATTTCCCATTGTTATATTGGGAGGTATGCCAGGCGACATACCTCCTAGATTTTGAACAATAGGGGAATTTACATTTAGCATAAGTACCCCCCATTCTAAATTAATTATTACCTATATATAATATATAGTCTATTATTAATTTAGAATGGATTTAAACTATAGAATTCTTCACCTTTTTCAATAGACTTTTGAATTTGAGGATAGTATACTGTTTCAACCTCTCTCAAAATAAAATCATTAAAATAATCACATATGATCATATCAAATTCAGACATAAGAGATGTAATAAAATCATAATCTTCCAAATTTAATGGATATCCTATAAGAATATCAAGAAAACAATTATAAACCATTGTATCTATAGAAATAGCCATATGAGGTATTGTCTCTTTTGTTACAATAGCTTCATCTCCAATATAAGATTTTAAGCAATATATAGCCTGACCGAATTCGTTATCGATTCGGCACATTATACGATTGTAGAGTTCAAGTTCATCAATATCACGAAATCTATCTTTCATTTTATATATACAACTTTGTACCAGTATTATGATAAAATATTCTACACGATTTCTAAATACATATTCCATTGTATTTATTGTCGCTAAAGTCCCCGTTAGAGTTCTTGCTCCATATTGTCCTCCCATATAAACTGGGTTTACAATATGGGTATACAAATTAGCAATTGTTGTGTATCCCCCAGTGGCTAATGGAATAGGATCGAATATTATAGCTTGCGGAAGTTTAGAACCTGTAGATTCTAACTCATCAAAAACAGGGGATGGAACAAGTTCAATAGTAGTATATTGTTTTTCTCTATTAGGCATCGGACGCCTAAACATAAATTCATCTTTCATTTTAGGAAACATTTCTTTTAATTTGGATTTTAACATTTTATCAACCTCTACTTTCTAAAAATATTTATTATTTACATGTGAAAGCTGTATTATTTTCTTACAGCTATGACACACCCATAAACAACAGATTCAAGCTCTTTTTTAATTTTACTTGGTTCCACATTTAAAGGTTTAACTAATTCTGCAATACTCATCAATTTACCAACCTCTGCAAATATTATATTCACAAGTAAATCATGAACATTCTTATTTTCAGAAAAGATATATTTTTCAATTGATAAATTTTCAAAGAATTTATTCGACATAGTATATACATCAATACCTGTATTGGCATATATATCTGATGTAATCCTGATGAAATTATATGAGAGATATTGTTTTAGTGATTCTAAAACTATTTCCCTAATGATATTTTTATCAGCTCTTAGAATTTGAATAACTCCAGAAGTTGTATCTGTTTCGGATGAAGCAGATCCATTTACAACTCTTGCTCTAATTTTATCACTATCCATTATAATCCTCCTTTTAATTTTAATAAGTCCTCTGAATCGTTATTAATTTTAATAGGAAATATATCTGGGTGTTCTCTTCTTAAAATTCTCATTCCTATTATTCTTTGTAGTTGATGTATACCATTCATAAAATCAATATTTTCACAAGGGTGTTGTTTTTTTTAATTTTATAAAACCATTCCATGCCTCTACTAAATGATTCATTATTATTTTTTCTTCTTCAGTTAAACCATTTTGTTCATCCATTATAAATCCCCCTATTTATTCATTAATGCATCAAAAGTAATTAATCTTAAACAATCATCCGAATTCTTTAATAATCTTGGCGAAAAATGAATATTGTTCAAATTTTCCATAAGGATTTTTCCATAAGGATTTTCTTCTAAAATTTCTACATTTCCATAAAGAAAATCACCTTTCCATTCTAAACTGAGAATTCTATGCGATGATTTATAAAAATCTATAACAAGAAAATCTTTTAAATCATTGTTATTTGGTGTTATAGTCCCAAATAACATACCCTTATCTATTAATTCTTTTATAAATGATGTATTTATTATATTTTCTTTCAATATATCAGAATTTATTTTTGTAAATTTTGTGGGATCGAATAAACATTGATTTTCTAGTATCCTCTTTCTCATTACATATTACCTCCTATAAGTTTATTATATTTTTTTAGATTAAATTGATCTATATCAAAGCATATAGCTCTTGATAACTTTTCTTTATTAATATCATCTTGATAAAAATTATCCATATATAATTTAAGATTTTCCCTCGTTATATTATCTATTATATCATTACAATTAGATATGGTTTCTATTAATTTCATATCCACATCGCAATTTAACCCATTGGTTTTTATAAAAGTTTGTTTTGCCTGTTGTATATTTTTAGAATTCACATGACCTTTCTGATGAAAAAGATTAATACTTAAATTATTATTTAAAATTGTAAATATTATATCTTTTATCAGTTCTTGATTCATAACTTCACCACTGGTACTATACATAATACCATTTCTAACATTCTGAACCCAATTATTTAACCATACTTTTAATCCCATAATAGATATCATTGAGTCTGAGAATAGATTTATAATTTCAAAATCGTTTCTATATTTTAATGCAAAGAATACCCCTTGCAATATTCCTCTTAATTCTGAATCATTATTTGTGCTATATCTAGTTATACCTAAACTACGTGAATTATCACCACTTGAAAAGGAGCGTCTTTCTAATATAGTATGAGTAGTTACTGATATTACACCATGACAACCAATAGTTTCATTATTGTATTTAGTCATTGAAGCATCTGTAAAAATATTTAATGTTCTATCATTAAATATATCATTATACATTAACATTTATTTCAACCCCTTTCTTATACATATAATATATAATTAGATATGAATTTAAAAATTGAGTGTGTTATATAACACACTCAATTATGAGAGAGGAAACAATAGAACTCATTTTTCATTATTTCAATGTTGATTATATAATAAAAAACAAACAAAAATAATATCAAGTAGGATTTAAATCCTACTTGATATTTATTGTATTATTTTTTCTTCTTTTTCTTACCCTTTTTCTTAACAAGTTGAAGGCCTTTATTCTTCATATTTTTAAAGGCATCAGCAGCCGCAGTTAATCGTGCTTTTCCAGTTTTCTTATTAACCCCAGATTTTGATTTAGTGGCAGCTTTAGCTTCAGCTATAATATTCATCATATATTCTTTTGATTCAACAACAATAAAAGTATTCTCCAAAGTCATACCTTCATCATCATTTGCACTAACAATATTGGAAACAGCATCAAATTCATCACAATCATCATTAGAACATTCCATAACTTTATATACATCACCAAGATCAATATAAAAGTTATTTTCATGTTTAATTACCGGCACCATATCCGGAGTATATACTAATGATTCCTGTAATTCGGCGATATCATCAATTGCCGCATTAAATTCTTTTTCAGTTTCATCATCAAATAAATCAT
>Ga0265294_10008937_pt1 | contig 11625 bp, 10 predicted proteins | sample MunlanPumphouse3_FD_192504 | JGI IMG/M metagenome (GOLD analysis project Ga0265294, IMG submission 192504) | Groundwater microbial communities from a municipal landfill in Southern Ontario, Canada - Pumphouse #3 | ecosystem: Environmental > Aquatic > Deep subsurface > Groundwater | place...
TCGTTCATTGTTGTTAATACTTCATTGGCACCTAAAACATTTGCAGCTTTTTTATCTGCATCTAATAATAAGTATGCGTAATCTGCATTTGCATTAGCTTTAACATCAAGATTTGCTGTTGTTGCACCATCAACACCACCAGTTAAATTGTAATTTGTATATTTTTCAAATAAATCATTTACTTGACCAGATACTATTACATTATCATCTGTTGGGAATATACTTACAACTTTATTATCTGAACCTTTTGTATATGTTAAAACATCAACTTTCATATTTTGTACAAATGTATAAAAATCTGAACCTGTATATTTATAATCTGTTCCTGCTCCGATATTTAATTCAACAACCCATGCATTATCTTTATCAGATATTGTATAGCTATTATAAGCTACATCTTGTGAATATGTATAACCATCAAATTTAACTTTTAACATTGTATCTCCAGCTTTTGTACCATATGTTAACCCGTTAGTTTCATTTTCACCTGTTACTTGCCAAGTTAATGTGTTCATCATATTCCACATCATTTGTGCAACTGTTCCTCTTGTTGCTCCGTTTGTACCTGCAAAACTAGCTACTTCATCAAATATTTTTAATTCATTAGCTTTGTTTAAGTAATTTGTTGGCCATACTCCAGCTTTATCTACTACTCTATCATAACCTAATGCTCTTAAAATCATTGTTGCAGCTTCTGCATAATTTACTGTATCATCTGGTCTAAAGTTGCCGTCTCCGTCACCTTTAATTAAACCATATTGAACTGCTACTGCTATGTATCCTGTTGCCCAGTGTGTTGTTGGTACATCATCAAATGATGATTTTCCTTGTAATACACTAGCTCCTACATCTAATCCTAAACTTACTACTAATAACTTAGCCATTTCAGCTCTTGTTATTACTTTTCCTGGTTGGTAAGAACCGTCATCATAACCAGATATTACACCTAATCCACTTAGATTTTCAATTGCTGCATTATAGTCTGAATTTGCAACATCTGTATATCTAGCAGCAAAAGCTGTTGATACCATAGATACTGTCATAACTACAGCAAGAAATATTGCTAAAAATTTCTTCATATTTATTCCTCCTATTATTTTTTGTATAAACTGTATGGATATTTATCGATATTCGACAAATTATCCTTATATTGTTTGTATAATGATATTTTTTTAGTATAAAATAATTTAATTTATATGTTTTTTAGATAGTTTATTTATCAGTAAAATTTTTTTTATTTCTTTACATCATTTCGACAGATATAATAGAAAATATTTGATATAATATTTTTTGAAAGGGTGATTACATGACAAAAAGAGTATTACTAAAAGATTTAATAATTAAATGGCTAGATTATAAAAGGCATTATATAAAAGAATCAACATATTCATTATATGTTGAAATTGTATATAAATATATTACTCCAAGTTTAAAAGATAAATATGTTGATGAGATAAATGAAGAAATTGTTCAAGATTTAGTTTTTTCTTGGTTAGAAGGAAAAGATACAGGTATATGTTTAAAAATAGATAGTGCTAAAAATAATATTATTATATTAAAAAATTTTTTAAAGTATGCAAAAAAGGGAGGATATATTGATTCATTAGATATGGATATTCAGTATCCAAAAAAATATGATATAAATGATAGAATGGTTTTAGATAATATTGAATGTGATAAAATTATTAATGTTGTTAGATTTAGTAATAATTTAAAAGATATAGGTATTTTATTTACGTTATTTACAGGATTAAGAATAGGCGAGTTGTGTGCATTGAAGTGGGGAGATATAGATTTTAAAAATCGTATTGTAAAAATATCTAAAACAATTCAAAGAATATATGTACGAGATAATAATAAAAAATATACAAAGTTAATTATTACTGTTCCTAAAACAAAAACATCTATAAGGGAAATACCTTTGAGTGAAATCTTAATTGATTTATTATTAGTAAGAATACCTTTTGATAAAGAAGCATATATTTTAACTGGAATAGATAAATATATAGAACCAAGAACAATGAGATCATATTTTTCTAGATTTTTAAAAAAGAATAATATTGCTCATATAAAGTTTCATGGGCTAAGACATACTTTTGCAACTAGATGTATTAATTTAGGTGCAGATTATAAAACGGTAAGTGAAATATTAGGACATGCTAGTGTTAATATTACTTTAAATCTATATGTTCATCCACAAATGGAACAGAAGAGAAGGTGTATAGAGTTATTAGAAAAAGGTATGTAATACAAATTTTCTTATTATACACATTCCAAAGTGCAAATATTTATATTTCAAAGTGCAAAATTTGCACTTTGAAAATGGTATAAAATAATACAGTATAAAAAATATTGACTAATTGTTAGTCAATATTTTTCTTTAATTTATTTTTTTATTTTTATTTTTTTCTTTTTATTCTTGTGAAATACTTTCAAGTTTTAATAATTCGTTCCATCTTACATCGACTTCTTTTTGTATTTCTTCAATCATCCATTCATGTCCTGGTTTAAATAAATGAGCAAATCTTTTTTGTGGTTTTAAGAATTCTTCTACTGGAAGTTTTTTTGCTGGTTTATATGTTATTCTATATTTACCATTTTCAACTTCATATAAAGGCCAGTAACAAGTATCTATTGCTAATTGATTTATTTTTGCTAAATCACTTGCATCATATACCCAACCTCTAGGACAAGGTGAAAGTGCATTTATGAAACAAGGTCCTTTTGTATAAATTGCTTTTTCAGCTTTTTCATGTATATCTTTAAAATCTTTTGTAATTGCTGTTTGAGCAACATATGGTAAATGGTGATTAGCCATTATTAATGTTATATCTTTTCTAGGTTGTTGTTTACCTAATATTTTTTTACCAGCAGGTGATGTTGTTGTATCTGCAAATCTTGGTGTAGCTGATGATCTTTGTATACCAGTATTCATATATGCACCGTTATCATAGCAAACATAAACAATATCATGACCTCTTTCCATAGCTCCAGATAATGATTGAAGTCCTATATCATAAGTACCACCATCACCACCAAATGCTATAAACTTTGTATCAGCATCATCTTTTATTCTATCTGTTTTCTTTAATACTTTATATGCTGTTTCAACTCCTGAAATTGTTGCACCAGCACACTCGAATGCAGTATGTATAAAAGAATCATTCCATGATGTATATGGATACATAAAAGATGAAACTTCTAAACAACCTGTTGCAGAAGCAATTACTGCATGATCTTCATCATGTAATCCTCTTAATATAGCTTTTACTATTATAGGGGCACCACAACCTGCACACATTCTATGACCAGATGTAAATCTTTCTTTTTTCTTTAAAATTTCTTTAAAATTATATGGCATTTTGTATCCCTCCTATTCTTCTCTAACACCAAGGTGTCTATAAGGATTTCTTACAGTACTTTGGTCTTTAATTTTTGCTAAGTCTTGATATACTTTCTTTATGTCATCAGTTTTAACATCTCTACCACCGATACCATAAATATAACTTACAGCTTTAACATCTTTAACATTATTTGAATATAGGGCACTAGTTACCTCAGTAAATACTGGGCCACCTGCAGCATTTAATCCATCAGCTTTATCTAATATAGCTACAGCTTTACAATTTCTTAAATCTTTAGCTAATTGACTAGCTGGGAATGGTCTGAATACTCTTATTTTTATTAAACCTGCTTTAATACCTTTTTTTCTTAAATCATCTACAACTGCTTTTGCTGTACCAGCTGTTGAGTTAAGAACTACAATTGCAATTTCTGCATCTTTCATTTTATAGTTTTCAAAAAATCCATATTCTCTGCCAAAAGTTTTTTTGAATTCTTCAGCAACTTCAATAATTACTTTTTGAGCATTTACCATAGCTACAGATTGTTGTTTTTTATGTTCAAAAAGATATGATTGTAAGTCTAAAGGTCCAACCGAAATTGGTTTTTTAGAATTTAGCAAATAATCTTTTGGTTTATATTCACCAACAAATTTTTTAACTTTTTCATCTGATTCTAATTCTATATTTTCTATAGCATGCGATGTTATAAATCCATCCATACATATCATAACTGGTAATTTTACATCTGGGTGTTCAGCAATTCTATTTGCCATTAACATATTATCGTAAGCTTCTTGGTTTGTTTCACTATACAATTGTATCCAACCTGAATCACGACATCCCATTGAATCTGAATGGTCGTTATGAATATTTAATGGACCAGATACAGCTCGGTTTACAACAGTCATTACTATTGGTAATCTTAAACTTGAAGCAATGTAAATCATTTCCCACATTAAAGATACACCATTTGAAGATGTAGCAGTCATTGCTCTACATCCAGCAGCTTCAGCTCCTATACAAGCACTCATTGTACTATGTTCACTTTCAACTGGAATAAATTCAGTATCTACAGTTCCGTTGTTTACAAATGTTGAAAAGTACTGAGGTATTTCTGTTGATGGAGTTATAGGGAAGGCTGCTACAACATCTGGATTAATTTGTTTCATAGCTGTAGCGACAGCTTCATTTCCACTTAATCTTTCTTTCATTATTCAGCACCTTCTTTCATTTCAATTGCACCGAAGGGACAAACTTTTGCGCATATACCGCAACCTTTACAAATAGATAAATCAAAATCTTTTCTGTTTCCATTTTCATCTAGTAATATAGCATTTTCTGGGCACATTGGTACACAAAGAAGACATTGCTTACATTTTTCTTCTATAAAGTGTGGACATTGAGATTTCCAAGCGCCTGTTTTAAATAATTTGGCGTTACCTGCAGTATTAATTGTTCCACCTTCAGTAATATTTTGCCATGTTACATCAGGAGAAATTATATTATTTTTTTTCATAGGATTTTACCTCCTTTAATGCCATTTCAATAGCTTTTATATTACCATCAATTACTTCTGGCTTTTTTGCGAATTTATGTTTAAATGAATCAACCATATCTTTTAAGAATATATTTTCATCCATTACTTTGCTGACTTTAATTATTGCAGCAAGCATTGGTGTATTAGGAAAATATTTACCAATTGTTTCAACAGATATTTTTCTTGCATCTAATGTACATATTGTCCCATCATAATTATTTAATAATTTCCTTAAAACCTTTTCATTTTTTGTTGTATTAATAACAATTGCGCCATCTTTTTTTAATCCTGATGTAACATCAACATTTTCTAGAAGTGTATCATCAACAACAACTACAAAATCTGGTTCATAAATATTGCTGTGTATAGTTATTGGCTCATCACTTATTCTATTAAAAGCTGTAATTGGTGCACCCATTCTTTCTGGACCATATTCAGGGAATCCTTGAATAAATTTTCCAGTATTGAATGCAGCATCAGCTAATAGTAGAGAAGCTGTTTTAGCACCTTGGCCACCTCTACCATGCCACCTAATTTCAATTAAATCTTTCATTAAATTACCTCCTAAAGTTATATACAAGATAAGTATATACTTATCGATTTATTGTGTCAAGTGAGGGAAATATATTTAATATTATTTAATATACCTATAATATTTTGATAACAAATATTGATATAAATGTTTTTTATGCGCAAATAAAAAATGAAAATAGAAAATTTATATTAAATTTCTATTAACCTGAATAGTTTTGTTTTACAAATGAATCAAGGAGATGAGAAAGTTCCTCTTGTATCCTTTTGTTTTCATTTGCTTCTTTACAGAATTCTGTTCGATTGATTCCTACCGAGTATCCAAAAGATAATCGATGTAAATAATCTTTTTTTGATACTTCTTTTTCTTTACATTTTCTGCAAACTGCTGAACAATCATCATCGAATTTTGCTAAGAATTCAAAAGCTTGTTCCACAGGAATGTGTTCAAATTTTTGATCACGCGTAAACTCATATACTTTTGCATTAATCATAATAAATCCTCGTTAAAGTTTTAACTAAGTAAATAAAGATTAGTTAACTGTTGTATATATTACCATATTATTTCATATTTTTCAATATGTATATGCAGAATAAAGGTTTTAGATTGGTCATTTGAAAAATAAAGATAATAATTTTATTGAATATGTTGAATTTATGTGATATATGTACTATTATATGTATAGCATAATACATGGTTTTTATGTATATATAATATTAAGGAGAGTGTTCTATGGAAAAGAAAAAAGTAGATAAGTCTAAAAAAGATATTTTGTTAAAAAAAGAAAGCGGATGGTTAACATTAACACCAAAAGAGATGAAAGATGTAGAAGCTTTATCTAAAGAATATATAGGATTTTTAAATGAGTGTAAAACAGAAAGAGAATGTGTAAATTATTGGTTAAAGGTTGCACAAAAACAAGGATATAAAGATTTAGCAACAACTAAAACTTTAAAAGCTGGAGATAAAGTATACTATATTAATAGAGATAAAAATATTTTTCTTGCTGTAATTGGTAAAGAAGATATTAAAAATGGTATAAATTTAATTGGTTCACATGTTGATTCGCCAAGAATAGATTTAAAACCAAATCCATTATATGAAGATGCTGGTTTTGCATTATTAAAAACACATTATTATGGTGGTATTAAAAAATATCAATGGACTACAATACCTTTGGAAATTAGAGGCGTAGTTGTAAATTCTAAAGGTGAAAAAATTGAAGTATCTATTGGTAAAGATCCAACAGATCCAATATTTACTATAACAGATTTGTTACCTCATTTAGCAAGAAAACAAATGGAGAAAAAATTAAATGATGGAATTGAAGGCGAAGATTTAAATCTTTTAATTGGGAATTATCCAGATGATAAATCTAAAGATGAGAAAATAAAAAATAATATGATGAAAATATTAAATGAAAAATATGGAATTGTTGAAGCAGACTTCTTAAGTTCTGAATTAGAAATTGTTCCAAATTTTGAAGCTCGTGAAATGGGATTAGATAGAAGTATGATAGCTGGTTATGGTCAAGATGATAGATCATGTGCATTTACTTCTGCAAAAGCTATTATTGAAATAGAAAATCCAACTAAAACATCTTTATGTATTTTGATGGATAAAGAAGAAATTGGTAGTTTGGGAAATACTGGAATGAGATCAAATGTATTAGATTTTGTTATATCTGAATTAGGTGTTAAACTAAATCAATATGAGCCTAATTTTTTAAATAAAGTATATGTTAATACAAAAATGTTATCTGCAGATGTTGATGCAGCTTATGACCCAACATTTGCATCTGTTTCAGATCCCAAAAATAGTGGATATTTAGGTAATGGAATAGTATTATTAAAGTATACTGGTGGAGGTGGAAAATATTCGTCCTCAGAAGCATCAGCAGAATTTACAGCATCAATTAGAGGTATCTTTGATAAAAATAAAGTTAAGTACCAATCTGGTGAATTAGGTAAAGTTGATGAAGGTGGTGGTGGAACTATAGCATATATTGTTGCTAATAAAGGTGCAGATGTAATTGATTGTGGTATTCCAATATTATGTATGCATTCACCATATGAAGTATCTAGTAAGTTTGATGTATTTATGGCATATAGAGCATATAAAGTTTTTTATAAATAAAAATAAAATAAAATAAAATAAAAGAAACAATTTTGAATTTTCAAAATTGTTTTTATTTTATTTTATTCCCAATTATATACAAAGTTAAAATTTTCATTTTCTATTACTTCGTAATTGATTCCTTCCGCTTTACAAATCATTTTTGAAAGTAAAGAAAGAGCTTTTACAATTTTTGTATCAGTGTCTTTGTTAACAGTATATGTGAAAGTATTCTGATTTAATTTATCATTGATGATAAATTCAACAAATGATGCTATTAAATCTAAAGTATAAAGATTTGATTCATTATTCTTTTTGTATTTTGCTTCACCTGTTTTGATAACTTTTATGATATTAATTTTTTGTGGTTCTTTTACCAGATTGTCGTTCATATTGATTTCATAGGCACATGTAGCTGGTAAGTTTATTGTAATAATATCTATATTAGATTCGTTACTGTTTAAAGGATCAAAAGCTTTTTCGATTTTGTAAGTTGGCCTTTTTGGAGAAATATTATCAAGGTCTTTCTTTTTTAGCTGTTCGTATGCTTGTTCTGTTGAATAATTTGAATTGTACTTAGAAATAATAAGTTCTTTTCGGTATTCTTCTAATTTTTCAGCTTGAGGATCTGGTTCTTTTGTTTTCTTTTTTTCTGATAAGATTTTTAGTACCTCTTCCTCTTCTTCTTCTTTTCTTTTTTCTTCAGTTTCTGCCTTTTCTCCTTTTGATTCTTTGGACAGGCCGATTCTTAATTTTTCTTCTTTTATACGATAAGAATCTAATTTATCAAAGAATATCTGAGTTTTTTCTGAAAGAGGTATTATTTCTGCAGAAGATAATGCTTTAATTGCAGGTTGCCTTTTTTCTTTTGCTAGAGCTAAGATTTGTATTACTGCTAATATGTATTTTAATTGATAGATATATACAATATCGTAAGTATTGAGATCATCGTTTTTAAAGATTTCCTCTTGTGTTAATTTGAATATTATAATTTTTACAAAGTTTTTATTCTTTAGAGAAATATCTTCAGAATTTGCATAAGTAGCAAGTTCGTTGATAAGACCTTGACGCAGAGAGGAATCAATACCATTGATAAGAGTAACCATCTTATCTACAAGTATACTTCTTTCTTTAATTATTTTATTGAGATCAGTATCATCAATGTAATTATTAATTTCAGTTGATGAAAGGTCTTCTTTTTTAAATAATTCTTGATTAGAAATATTGTTATTGATTTCTTCAATTGTTATTGTTTCTTTTTCGTTTGGCTTTGCATATTTGTAACGAAGAAGCATATCTAGCCTTGCTTTACAATCTATAAAATTTAAGTAAAGCGGTATAAAATATCTTTTTTCATTAATCATTACAGTGTGAAAAAATAAATCGGTTGTTGGGATTGGTTGTAAATTTACACTCATTTTAACCTCATTTTTGATAATTACCAAAAATTGTTCATAGCATAATATAAGCTACGAATTTATTATAACATACTTTACATAATTTTTCAATAAAATAATATATTGACACACAAACATTTGTTTGATATAATCATAATGAATTTTAAAAAAATATATGATATAATAACCAAGAATGGAGTGATAAAATGTTTGCATACATTAAAGGTAAATATGAAGATAGAGGGTTAGACTATGTTGTTATTGATGTATCTGGTGTAGGATATAAAATATATATGCCTAATACTTGTATAGAAAAACTTGGAAATATAGGTAGTGAAGTAAAGGTACATACACATTATTATGTTAGAGAAGATAATATTAGTATATATGGGTTTATTTCAAAAGAAGAATTAAGAGTTTTTGAATTGATGCTTTTAGTTAGTGGTATTGGATGTAAAACTGCATTAAATATTTTATCCACAATTTCACCATATGAATTTAGTTTAGCAGTTATATCTTCAGATATTGCAACATTAACAAAAGTACAAGGGATAGGACCAAAAGCAGCACAAAGAATTGTATTAGAATTAAAGGATAGAATAAAAACAGAATCAGCTTTACAATTAGATGGTGTAAAACAAATTCAAGTTGTAGATTCAAATAATATACAAGAAGCAATTTCTGCTTTACAAGTTTTAGGATATACAGTTAAAGATATAAAGGATGTAGTAAATAAAATTGAGAATGTAAAAGATATGGATACCGAAGAAATAATAAAACGCGCATTAAAATATTTAGGAAGGTGAAAATATGGAAAAGCCATTAGCATTTAAAATGATGCCAGAAAGTTTAGATGAATATGTAGGACAAGAACATATTTTATCTAAAGATAAAATGCTATATAGATTAATTGAATCAGATAAATTGTCTTCAATTATTTTGTGGGGACCACCAGGATGTGGTAAAACTTCATTAGCAAAAGTTATAGCAAATACAACAAAGAATAAATATGTTCAATTAAATGCTGTAACAGCTGGCGTAGGAGATATTAAAAAGTTAATAGAAGAAACTCAAAATGCAATGTTAAATCCATCAGGAAGAGTTGTATTATTTTTAGATGAGATTCATAGATTTAATAAATTACAACAAGATGCATTATTACCTTTTGTAGAAAATGGAACAATAATTCTTATAGGTGCTACAACAGAGAATCCATATTTCGAAGTTAATAAAGCTTTATTATCTCGTTCAACAGTTTTTAAATTAGAATTATTAAAAACAGAAGATATAGTAAAGATTATAAATAATTGTTTAAAAAGTGAAAAAGGATTAGGAAATATTTCTATTAAAATAAGTGATAAAGATAAAAAATATTTAGCAGAAATTTCTTGTGGAGATGTTAGAACAGCATTAACAGGATTAGAAATTGCAGTATCTACAACTAAGATGCAAAAAGATGGTACAATAATAATAACAAGAGAAGTAATTGATGAATGTGTTCAAAAGAAAATAATTCAATTCGATAAAAATGGAGATAGCCATTATGATAATATTAGTGCAATGATAAAATCTATGAGGGGTAGTGATCCTGATGCAGTTTTATTTTATTTAGCACGTGCTATACAAGGTGGAGAAGATCCTATGTTTTTAGCAAGAAGAATTACAATTTGTGCAGCAGAAGATGTAGGGCTAGCAAATCCACAAGCATTGGTTGTTGCTAATAGTGCTATGCAAGCTGTTCATATGATAGGAATGCCTGAGTCAAGAATTATATTAGCAGAAGCTGCTGTATATGTTGCTAAGTCTGCTAAGTCTAATTCTGTATATTTAGGAATAGATAGAGCTTTGGCTGATGTTGCAACAGGAGATACAGGAACAATACCTATGCATATTAGAAATGCAGCTGCAGAAGGTATGGTAGAACATGGTTACGGAGTTGGTTATAGATATCCACATGATTATCCACAGCATCGTGTAGAACAACAATATCTACCAGATAAAGTAAAGGATAGAAAGTATTATGTAAAGGATGAAACAGAACAAGATGTATAGTAAAAAGGATAAAAAATGATTATTTTTACAAAAGTGTGATATTTTTATTAAAAAACGTTGCAAAAGTGTGATAAATATATTAAAAAGCTTTACAAAAGTGTGATAGCATTAATAATTAAGTTAGAAACATATATTGATGAATTTATTTAAAGGAGTACAAAATGAATTTAGTAAAAGAAAAATGGACTAAACAAGATGGTAAAGAGTTTAATAAATATCTTGAAACTTTAAAAAATGAAGATAGAATTGAATGGACTACAAATTTATTAAGAACAAATTTAAAGGTATTAGCTATAAAAGCACCAGTTATTAAATCTATTGTTAAAGAAATAAAAAAAGGAAATTATTTATCTTTCTTAGATTTGAATTTACATGATTATTATGATGATACAGCTATAAGTTGCGGATTAATATCTAGTATAAAAGATTTTGATGTAATGGTTAAGTATATGAAGATATATTCAAAAACTATAGACAATTGGGCATCTTGTGATACATTAAGTTTTAATGTAAAAAATAGGGAAGAACAATTCTATAATTTAGCATTAGAATATATAAAAAGTAAATTACCTTTTGAAAGAAGATTAGGGTTATCTATTTTATTTAAATTAGTAGATAATGATAAATATATAGATAAAATATTAGAAA
>Ga0265294_10008938_pt1 | contig 11625 bp, 14 predicted proteins | sample MunlanPumphouse3_FD_192504 | JGI IMG/M metagenome (GOLD analysis project Ga0265294, IMG submission 192504) | Groundwater microbial communities from a municipal landfill in Southern Ontario, Canada - Pumphouse #3 | ecosystem: Environmental > Aquatic > Deep subsurface > Groundwater | place...
CACAAGCTAGCTTGAATGCGGTTATTTTTTTTGTTTTATCTGCCAAAGGCAGCAGTGTTTTTTCTTTTAAGCCCCCCCCAAAGGGATCACCGAGCATAAGCGAGGTAATCCCGACCGGGGGTTGTTTCAACCGGGAGGTAATCCCGACCGGGAAAGGGGGCTTGTGATCCCCCCCCAAGGGATCACCGAGCACAAGCGAGGTAATCCCGACCGGGGGGCCGCACAAGCTAGCTTGAATGCGGTTATTTTTTTTGTTTTATCTGCCAAAGGCAGTAGTGTTTTTTCTTTTAAGCCCCCCCCAAGGGATCACCGAGCACAAGCGAGGTAATCCCGACCGGGAAAAAGGGGGCTTGTGATCCCCCCAAGGGATCACCGAGCACAAGCGAGGTAATCCCGACCGGGAAAAAGGGGGCTTGTGATCCCCCCCCAAGGGATCACCGAGCCAAGCGAGGTAATCCCGACCGGGAAAGGGGGCTTGTGATCCCCCCAAAGGGATCACCGAGCGTAAGCTGTAATCGGTAAATAGAAATCCACCAAAAATGGTAAATAAGAATACACCAGTTTCAAAAATAATTTATTGTTTTGAATTCACTATAGCAAAAGGGTGGAATCATGACAGCAACACAAACGAAACTGATTATGTATTACGAGATTCACAGGTTACATATAATTGAAGGAATGTCTGTTCGCGGAATATCCAAACATTTAGTATGTGACAGAAGGACAGTATCAAAATACCTCTCTATGAACGAGACGGAGTATTTTGAATTTTTAGAGAAGCAGCGTGAGCGGAATAAGCTGCTCACAGGATATGAACCCTTTGTATATAGCAAGCTGGACGAATTCAAAGACACCAGTGCAGCGCAGATGCACGACTGGCTCAAAGAGCGTTATCCTGATTTCCCCAAGGTGTCTCAAAAGACCATTTACAACTTTGTTTTCTGGATAAGGGAGAAGTACAACATTCCATTTGCTTCAAAGACCAACAGGGATTATTTTACCGTCCAGGAATTACCCTTTGGTAAACAGGCTCAGGTGGACTTTGGGGAATACTCCATGCGCAGCAGTAATGGAATGATCAAGGTTTACTTCTTCGTCCTGCAACTCTGTGCCAGCAGGATGAAATATCTGTATTTTCAGTTGTCACCCTTTACCAGCCATTCGGCAATACAAGCGCATGAGATGGCATTCAGACAATTGGAAGGTATTCCGGAGGTACTCGTCTATGATCAGGACCGTGTTTTTCTTGTGGATGAAAATTTAGGAGAGTACATCACCACCAAGGAGTTCGGGAGGTATGCCAGCGAGAGGAAAATACGGTTACATTTTTGTCACAAGTACGATCCTGAATCCAAAGGCAAGATTGAAAATGTAGTCCGATACGTCAAGCAGAACTTTTTGCATAACAGGCTATTCGAAGACATACAGACTCTCAATGAACAGGCAGGTGGATGGTTGGTGCGTACAGGCAATGGTATAGAACACACATTTACAAAGAAGATCCCCTATCATCAATGGTTGCTTGAGAAACAGCATCTTCAGCCATATTATCCGCTTTCCATCCCACAGGATCCTTTGTTGGACCACGGTGTCCTTAAAGACAATACAATAAGATACAGGGGCAATATTTATTCCCTTCCGACAGGTACTTATAAAGACAACAAGAGTAAGGTCCTTATCAGGGAGGAAGATGGCACATTGTTAATCAGCAATCTAAACAATGAGGTAATCGCGACCCATACAATACCGGCAGTCAAGGGTATCAAGGTCATCAATAACAATCATAAGAGGGATAACAGCAAAAATATAGAAGAGCTGGCATTGAGTACCGTGAATTTATTCCGAAATAAGGTTTATGCTCAGAACCTTGTCCGGGCAATCCTGATAAAATACCCACGCAATCAAAGAGACCAATTGACTGAAATAAGAAAAGCAGTTAGTTATTTTACAGTAGAAGAAGTTGAACATGCATTGCAGTATTGCATTGACAACAATATAATCAATGCTTCTGATTTTCACAATACCCTAAAAGTCAACCATAGAACTGACATACACGAAAACATAAGGCCGGAAATTAAAACCATGAGCTCCCAAGCCGCATTGATTGCTATGACTATACCCAATCGAAGCAGCATTGACGATTACCAAAATGCGTTCATAATTAACAAATAACAAGTCATGAATAATTCAAACACATCAATAAAACAATTATGTCTGAGTCTAAACCTCACCTCGTTATCACAAGATTATGAGCAGATAATGCAGCAGGCAGAACAGGGGCAGGTCGGCTATCGCGAACTAGCGTCTATGTTACTGGAGTATGAACTGGATAAAAGAGAAGAGAAAAAACTCTCTAAAAGGTTAAAAGAGGCATGATTACCTATCTCGCACGATCTTGCTCTGTATGACTTTAACTATAACAATGGCATAAAGCCAGCTCAGCTGAACCAACTCAAAGAACTGGACTGGCTTGATCATAATTACAATATGGTCATTATGGGACCCACCGGAACTGGAAAGACATTTTTAGCGGCAGGACTTTGTTATCATGCAATATTAAGTGGCCATAAAGCCTATTTTAGACCGATTGAACAGATTATGGATATGCTCAGGCTTAAAGAGGTTGCCAATACTGCCAACGCGGATTATAAACGATTATTGGGTGCACACCTAATTGTTGTTGATGATATTATGCTTATGCCGGTTAGTAAACCAGATGCTGCTAAACTTTTTGGATTTATTAATATGCTTTTTGAGAGTACCTCATTCATAATTACCACAAACAAATCACCACAGCAATGGGTGGAAATGCTTGATGATGAAGTCCTGGCAACTGCTCTACTAGATAGACTCCTCTTTAAATGTCAGGTTATACCCCTTGAGGGTAAAAGCTATAGACTTATTAATAGAAAATCAATTTTTAACGATGAAAACTTATAATTTATTACTTTTGCTATGATTGCTGGCGCATCCTTATTTACCGAAAATGGTACATTGTTATTTACCGATTACAGGATTATGGAAGTTCCGCCCCAAACGCCACTCGCATTTTATGTAGTGACGAAAGACATCGAGTCCGTTACTCGTCCTCTCTAGAATTGAAGATTTGCTCAACATGGCGTTTGCGGTTTGTTAGTAATACGGATAGTTGTTCTTGGTCGCACTTGATGACACGCTCACGCATCAATCGTTTTATCTCGCTAATCTGATAGTAATATTTTCCTCTCTGCGGAGTAAACGAGATGAGCCGCTCGGAACGGAGCCGTTGCAAAGTACGTTTGCTTATATTGAGATAGGTGCGGACATCGTAACTGTCCACCCACTCATCGTCGACATTGATTTCGGTGGTCTGCTCAATTTTGTTCACAAATCGAGCTATCATATCCACCTTTGAAATCAACTCCTTAAAGGCTTTCGATTCAATTGTTATTACATCCATAATGCACTCACTTTTTATGTTTCTGGTGCAAAGTTGGCGGCTTCCGAGCGATATAACTTACAGCCTCATACCAAGTTGGTAGAAATTTATTTTTGGTGATTGCTGGGTGATTTTGTGGTGAAAACAGGGTGTTTTGATGGTTATTTTACGGTGATTACTCCCACCTGAGAGGCACCACCCACCAAAAATAAAAAGTACCAAGCTGTTACCAACTTGATACTTTTGAGTTGCTATATACTTGACGATTAATAGGAATCATCATCATCCATCTTCCTCTCCAATACCTCTATGAGTTTGCTCAGATAAGCCGTCCGATCTTTCTTTCGGTCTTTGATTGCTATATATGTACGATAGTAATCACCTAAATCAACATTGAACACTGCTCCGAATAGATCCATCATCTCCTTAATCTCAACATTCCCATTGTTTATGTCGCCCGAATGAGCAAGAGCATATCCCAATTCGATTAAAGCTGCCTTTTTACCTGTAAACTTTACGGGTGTCTTGGCGTATTTAACTCTTGTCTCTTCCAAATCACGCTCTTTGCCTATATTATGCAATCGCTTCTTGAGATAAACTTCAAGCATATCATTGGCAAGGATCTTGGCTACTTTATAGTCATATGCAGTTGAAAAATTTGGATCACTATTGAAATATGCACTATCACTTACAAGATGAATATCAGACTTTCCTCTGACAAAATAGTAATTATCAAAGGTTGTTGATTTAGAACGGTAGTACTGATAAAAATCGAGGTTTTTATCAAAATAGTAAGTGATGTTATTTAATTCATTATGGATATAATCTCGGATTACTTGATCGCTACCACTTGGCAGCTTGGCTTCTATTTTGCAGACTTTGTTAAAAAATATAAGCCGACTCATTATTACTGGTTTTTGCTCTTTGAAAAATAAGATTTCCTCATCTTGAGAGCTAAATGTATAATTTGCTATCTTTTCTCTCAAACCTTGCACTACCGTCATAAGATACGTAGTCATTTTATGAGAGCTATCGATAATCTCACAGTCATAAAGATCAATCTCAATGACTCTGGCATTAACCTCATCAAGGATGTTATTAATAAATTCCTTTAAATTGAATTGATACATTCTTACTGTTCATAATGTTTAAACAATGGTGGATTGGGGTTTAAATCGTAGTAGTCAGCCTCTCTAATATGAAGGCAGAAATAGACTAAAGACTTGTATGCTGGATAAAGACGTGGTAGAACTTCATTTGTCTCGAAGATTTCAATACACACACTTTGAGGTACATCAAAAACAACACTACCAATAATACGAACTGAGATGTTACCACCCATGCCCAATAACTCAACATTTGGGTTGTTCTGCAACTGTCTGTAAACCTCTTTGTATGGTGAAGTTGCAAAATAGAGAGTCGTTTCAGATATTTTCATTATCTGAAACACTCTTATTTTTGGTTTATTATCTTCAACGGTGGCAAAGGCAACCTCTTTATTATGACATAAAAACTCTAAAACTTTCTGCATAGTTTTTTAATAATTTCAAAGGCGAAAGGATCTATTTCCTCTCGCCTCTAAATAATGGTTTGATTAGTACCCGATAGTAAAACGCTCCTTGTGATGTTGTGGAGTCTCCAGTTCGTCCATCATTGCTTTGGCATAGTCCTGAACCGGAATTTTGCTCTCGCCTTTGTCATTTAGAATTAGGTCGTCCTTCCCCAGACGGTAATTACCTGTTCGCTCACCCGGTTCAAGAGAGCCAGCTGGTGAGAAAAATACCCAGTCAATCTCTTTTTCGTTCATTAGTGTATTCAAATAGAACTCTCCTAATGATTTAACGCCTCCCATAATCTCGGCAGGAATCACGCCTGCATCAACAACTCTTAGGTTTGGCGCTACAAATAGTGTTCCCGCACCACCAACGATTAAAAGTCGTCCGACACCCGACTGTTTCACTCCTTTGAGAATTTGAGGATATATTTTCAATGTCTCATCATATATGTTTGGGTTTGCCCAACCTGCATTATAGGCACTAATTACTGCATCTGCCCCTTTTGCAATTTTTGCCACTACGTCTGCATCTGATATATCAGCGGTAACAATCGTAAGCTTTGGGTTTGATACTTTAATGTTGTCAGGGTTACGAACTACTGCTGTTACCTCAATACTTCTGTCAAGTGCCTCGTTTAGGATAGCAGATCCTACAAATCCACTTGCTCCAATTAATACAATCTTTTTCATTACTATGTTATTTTTTAATTTATTGGCATTCCCGAATAGTGTACGTGCACTATTTGCCACTCATTATCTGTTTTTTCTAAAAATAAAGTCTCTCTTCCGCTACGCCTCTCCGCCTGTTCTTCGCTTGTTACTATATCGAACAGCCAATATAGTTCGACGGTTGCAAAATTTCCGTATATCTTGACTACTTCGCTCGCACTGTGTAGATTGCGACTCTTTAACTCTGAAAACGCCTTTATCATAAAATCATTAAAGATGCTCTTAAATCCAAAGAAGTGTCCCATTGCGTTGATTAGCGATATGTCTTCTCTTTGCGACCAAACCTTTCGAGCTAGCTCTTTATCGAGCAGTGAAACGGAACGGAAATAATCACTCATCACAGTTTTTACAGCCTCTTGTTCATTATTTATCAGTCATTGAGGATAGATTGCCGTCGCAAGTGCTTTTACCCCTTCCGCTCCTGCAAGGTCAGGGTATGCAGCAATCAACTTCTGTGCAAAAGTATCTGCATCCTTTGTTGAATTGTATATCTCTTTCACCTTTTGAAGATAGGTAATTCTAAACTGTGCATCGGATTTTGAAGCAGCTCCGCCGTGAGAACCTACAAATAGTTCTGCACCTGAGTCAAGAGCTTTTTGAGTAGCCTCAATCTCTGCATCAATGGCTGCTACGGAGTTTAATTGCAGGTTGCTCATATGGTTCTTTGTCGGAGCCCAGTGGGTGTAATATACCTTAGAGCCAATCAAAATAGATGCCGCAGGGAAGTCGGTCGATGCACCACGAGAGAAATCAAACTCTACACCTGCCCATTTTTTCTGAGTATTGAACTTTACTTCGCTTGCCTTTTTGTGTGGACGAACATCAATTGCATCACCAAATATAGTAGCGAAATTTTGCATCATACCTCCATAAATCTCACCCTTTTCAAACTCAGGCATACCTTCAGCCATCACCACATCGTGTTTGTGGAAATCTGCATATCCACCCGTGTGGTAGTTGGCAATAATAATCTCGATAGGTTTACCAAGCGAAGTGATGTAGTCATTAAACTCTTTAATGTTCTCTTTAAATAGAGGGTGTTCGAGCGTTACTACCTTTCGATCGCCCTCGATAATAAAGCTGGCATCGCCAAGTGCATCGCCTGTGTTATAGACGTGTAGTTTGAAGTTAGGGTAATTGTAACTCTTAAAGCTACCTTTTTGTGCCCACGCCGCCGATACTGCGAGTACCGTTACGGCAATCAATAATAGTTTTTTCATTTTGTAATCTTTTTATAGTTAGAATTATTAGAATCCGAATTTTCCATTCTGGTTTTTCCAAGTGCTTTGATCTGCTATTGTTTCAATAACATCCCAGTGTTCAGCAATTTTACCATTTTCAACTCTAAATAGGTCATAAAATGAGGTTGGAACGCCACCATCTACACCAAACTTACCCTCACTGATTACCAATACAAAGTTACCTTCGCCTAATACTTTGTGAATTTTATCATATACCATTGAGATATTGTTCTCTGCCATCCATTGAAGTGCTGCTCCAAGACCTGAAAGACCATCTGCAATAGCTGGGTTGTGTTGAATATACTTATCACCATCAAAATAAGAGGTCAATTTATCAGGATTTTCACCCATCAAAATGTCTTTAACGAACTGTTCTACAAACGCCTTGTTCTCGGCTGTCTTGTTAGTGTCATTAATTACAGCAGTGCCATCTGTCATTGTGTGATTACTTGGACTTGCAGTTGCAGGTTTCTCTTGTAAGTTATCCCAATGCTCTACAATTAATCCATTTTCAAAACGGAAAATGTCAAAGCCGATTTTTGGTCCAAAGAAGTTGTAGTCGGTGTGAGCAACAACGAAGTTCCCATCGCCAAACACACGCACTGTATTTACAGTTGCGGGATCTGGATAACCCGCAAGTCCGGCAAGTGCTTCACCAAATCCTGCAAGTCCATCAGCTATACCCAAATTGTGTTGAATATACTTATTCGCATTAATGTATGCAATAGGTTCTGTTGCTCCTGTTTCAATAGATTTTAGGAGTTCAACAACTTTTTCAGTGTTGGTTTTAACTGGCGGTTCATTTTTGTCTTCAGAACAAGATGTTGCGCTAACTGTTAGGATAGAAGCTGTTAGTACAGCTAAAAATTTCATTTTTCTCATTACATTTTTGTTTTAGTTTATTTAATACTTTTGGTTACTTTTCTACTGCAAAGATATGGCGAAGGTAAATACCTGTCAAGTAGGTACTTACAAGTATTATAGTTACCCGTAAGTAACTATTGCTGATTAGTAGCAATTTAGGAATGAAACTTTTTTTGAATTATTTTTACTCACGTAATTTGCTGATTGTTTATTTGCTATAATAAATATGTTTACATACTTTTGTAGCCTAACAAATAAAAAGACGATGAGTAAAATTAAAGTTCAAGACGAGTATTTTCCAGATTGTCCAATACGAAATATATTGTGCAGAGTGAGTGATAAATGGTCGATATTGGTGCTATACACTCTCCAAGCTAACGGAGTGGTTAGATTCAAGGAGTTACAACGAGCAATGCCGGATATTTCGCAAAAGATGCTGACCGTTACACTACGCACTCTCGAAGAGGATGGACTAGTTAATAGAAAGGTCTATGCAGAAGTTCCCCCACGAGTGGAATATAGCCTAACAGATAGAGCAGGTTCACTACTGCCACACCTAAACTCTCTGATTGGCTGGGCGAAAGAGAATATGGAGGAAATTGTTAAAGATCGAAAAATGAATATTTAGCGGATTTATATGTATGATATTAAAACTTTTAAAATTCAATGATGATACATACACACACATATAATCACTACAATCATTTAGTGATCTGCGGTGATATACACGGAGAGTTTCGCACCTTGATGTTTAACATTAAACGGCTCGGGATTGAAAACTCAGTGATTATTGTTGCGGGCGATTGTGGAATAGGCTTTGAGAAAGAGATGCACTATACGCAACTCTATGATAAACTCGCTAAAACACTTAAAGCCACAAACAACCTATTGATTTTGGTTCGTGGTAATCACGATGATCCAGCATATTTCGATGGTGTAAAGATTAACTTCGAGAGAATGAAGTGTGTTCCTGACTATTCGCTGATTTGTGCTGCTGGACGACGTGTGCTGTGTATTGGTGGTGCTACCTCCGTAGATAGAAAACATCGCCAAGATGCAATGTGGATTGACAAACTCAAAAACGGTAAGGCTCGACCACTCTATTGGGAGAATGAAGCTGCTGTATTTAATCCGCAAGCCTTAAAGGAGCTTCAAAACGCATCAATCGACACGGTAGTTACTCACACGTGCCCATCGTTTTGTCAACCTATCTCTAAAGCTGGCATCGAGGGTTGGTTACAACAAGATGCTGAATTATCCGCAGACTTAAATACAGAGCGTGTTGAAATGGATAAAATCTACAATCAGTTAATTGTAGACAAACACCCATTACGGAACTGGTACTATGCACACTTTCACCAATCGCATACGGAGTTCATTAACGGGATTTCCTTCTCACTACTTGATGTGATGGAGATAAAAGAGGTGTAGAGTCGGCTTTATTCAGTGATAATATTGAATGCTGAAACTATTAACTCAAGTACCGTCTTGGGATCTACATTACCTACGCCAGCTGCTTTAAATAAATTTTTATCGGGTAGATTTGTATTTGCCATATCGCAGAATGTAGTCATATCCTGTATCAAAGAATTAGGTAAGGAAAAATGATCGTCACCAGTAATGGCTAGTGCTAACCTAAAAATATCATTGAAATGTTTCTTGATATTGTTGTCATCTATCTTCTCGCCTAATTTTTTGCGTTCAGTAAGATCAAGATAAGCTTTTGCCTTTAAGCAAATAAGACTTTCTGTATTTGCAATACGTACTCCATCGGCTACTCGGCTATGCTCCAAAGTGAAATTATAGTAATCATTATCCATTAAGATAGCAGACAAGCTTGAAAGATCTTCGTCTGTGGGTATGGGAATTAATTTCGAGTTTGCAGGAATTTCTAATATATCTGGTTTACGTGCGAATAGTTCAATTTGAAATGGAAAGTTATCCGCTTTTGGCTTCATAAATCTAAAGAACTCACTCTTGCCATCTCCCTTTTCTCTTGTTTCATACGCTCCATCTTCGATAAATTGCCAAAAGCGACTCACGAACTCAGAGCTAAGAGCTTCAACGATAAGAATTATATCTATATCCTTTGTAGCTCTTGGGTTTTGCCCAACTTCGGTTTCAATAATATCACAAGCAGATCCGCCAATGATTATATAACTATTTTCAAACTCAGCAAAGTACTGTTTGAATGTGTCTATTCCTCTTACCATTTCATTTGATTGATTAACTGATCTAACTCTATCTGTATTCTCTCATCTTGTTCATCTTTAAAAAGTGCATAAAGAGAGAGTTTATCCACAAAACCATTTACAGATAAAGGTGCAGGGTCATATTTCCACACTTCAACGACATTGTTACCATACTGTTTATCTGTATTGATATTTATCTGTTTGAACTGCTCTTTAGATATTGCATAATACTCTGTATTCTCATCATTGATCATTGTATAATGAGATAAAGCATTAATACCACTTAGCAGATAGTTTAATTTTTGGTCTGTATAGACTTTTTTATAAACAGGGTTGATTAGATATTTTACACTCATACCCCAAACTGATTGCTTATCTTCATCAAAGTTAATAAGCTTCTCCTTCTTCCCCTGTAAGATACAAAGGTTAAGCGCATTCAATGTATTAATGGCTCTATTAACATTAAGATATGACATTTGAAGTAACTCCGCTGCTTGTTTTATATTAAGCCCATTTAGACTTTGTTTCTGCAAGTGCCATAGCAAAACAAATTGTGCTCCTGGAGTCAACTCAGTGGTGGGTGTACTAACACCACTATCCTTCTTGTTGCGAATATCCATCATAAGCTCTGGCATAAAAAGTTGTTTGCCAGGTACTATAAAGTTTATTCTTTTTTCGATATAACGTTGTCGATTGTAAGATGCAACATCAGAAAAAACGAAGATTATGGGTGTCTTAACAATATTCTCAACAATATCTCTATGTTTTATAAGTTGCCCCGCACTAATACCATCTTCTACGGTATGCGCAAGCAAGCATACTTTTCTACCTAAAATTTCACTTGTATAAAACTCATATAACGACGTAACAAACAGAGGCAAACGTTTTTGCGCCTCCTTAATCATAGGTACAATCACTATTTTTTGCCCTAATACGTCTTCAAGATATGTTATCAACTGCTTCATAATAGTTTGACGTTATCAAAAATAATGCACATTATCATTTCTGTTTGATAATGTGCAAATATAGTGATAATATATTGAACAACAAAAACATTCTAATAAATAGATGTCCGTATGTCTACTTGTTATCAAAATAAATAGAAAAAAACTATTGCTTGAATCAGTCTATTCATCTGTCGCAATTTAGTGAAAATAATTAGTGCAAGGTGCAAGCTATATCTATAAATATAGACTTGCACCTTGCACTGAGCGAAAAGATTGATAATAAAAGATTTGGTAATATGGAACAGATTATGTAATTTTGAACCTGAAATAGTTGCAGTCAGCCGAGAGCCAAATGACGCCAAAAATGCTCATTTTTCACTTGTGGCTAATTCGTAACAGTGGTTTCCGATACGACATTAAGACATTGATTCTGAAAGATATAGGGGTAGAGGTTCATAATCCTCCCTCTCCGCAAAAGAAAAAACACTAGCCCGAAGGGCAAAACAAAAAAAGAAATAACCGCACAAGCTAGCTTGAATGCGGTTATTTTTTTTGTTTTATCTGCCAAAGGCAGCAGTGTTTTTTCTTTTAAGCCCCCCCCCAAAGGGATCACCGAGCGTAAGCGAGGTAATCCCGACCGGGAAAGGGGGCTTGTGATCCCCCCCCAAGGGATCACCGA
>Ga0265294_10008939_pt1 | contig 11624 bp, 10 predicted proteins | sample MunlanPumphouse3_FD_192504 | JGI IMG/M metagenome (GOLD analysis project Ga0265294, IMG submission 192504) | Groundwater microbial communities from a municipal landfill in Southern Ontario, Canada - Pumphouse #3 | ecosystem: Environmental > Aquatic > Deep subsurface > Groundwater | place...
AATCGAAACTGTAACACCTGCGAGCGTTGCATATGCAAACCCTTGATCTTTAAGTTTATCAAGCATCACCGATGTTTTTTCGGTTTTAAAACGATTAAAAACTTCATTGATAATTTTCCCTAAGAACTTTTTAATAAAAGGCTTATTCAAAGGTTGCTGTTGAATATATTCTTTAATATGTGTCCCCTTTGGAACAAAGAATCGTTCGGGAACTGCTTCAAAGTTTTCGTTATCCGCACAGTTCAAGAAAGGAAATCCTTCTGGGAATATTTGGTTGAAAATAAGTTTACCAACTGTTGTGATGAAATACTTCTCGTTTTGTGCTGCTGTAAAAGTAGGATTCTTTAAACTTCTTGCAGGCAACGCAATCCGATTATGCAAATGAATTTGTTTAGTGTCATATGCCAAACGAACTTCGTTGGGAGAAGCAAATACTTTGCCTTCACTTACGGCATATAAACGGTAACGTTCGGCTTTTCCAAACTCTCCCATTTCATCGTAGTACTTCGCTTTTCGTTCAAAACTTGCAGCATCTTGTTCCATCGTTAAATAGTAATTCCCGAGAACCATATCTTGTCCCGGAGTAACAATCGGTTTCCCATCTTTTGGGCCTAAAATGTTATTGGCACCTAACATGAGTTTGCGAGCTTCTGCAATTGCTTCATCGGAAAGTGGAACGTGTACAGCCATTTGGTCGCCGTCAAAGTCAGCGTTAAAGGCTGGGGTGACAAGTGGGTGCAACCGAATGGCACGTCCTTCGACAAGCTTAGGTTCAAATGCTTGAATTCCCAAGCGGTGAAGAGTAGGCGCGCGATTCAAAAGTACAGGATGATCGACGATGACTTCTTCGATAACATTCCAAACGCGTTCATCATAACGTTCAATTAGGCGATCGGCTTGCTTGTGACCGACTGCTATCCCTTGTTTAATCATCTTAGATGCAATGAAAGGTTTGAAAAGCTGTACAGCCATTTCACGTGGCAGACCACATTGATACATTTTTAAGTTAGGGCCAACCGCGATAACAGAACGGCCCGAATAGTCCACGCGTTTGCCAAGTAAATTTTGACGGAAGCGCCCTTGTTTCCCTTTGAGAGTATGAGAAAGAGATTTTAAAGTGCGTCCTGCTGCCCCACTAACCGGTTTTGCACGACGACCGTTATCAATAAGCGCATCTACGGCTTCTTGAAGCATCCGCTTTTCATTCATTAAAATGACATTGGGTGCTTTAATTTCAAGAAGCTTCTTTAAACGTTGATTTCTTGTGATGACACGACGATATAAATCATTTAAATCACTGGTTGCAAAACGACCACCATCCAGTGGAAGCATCGGACGAAGTTCAGGTGGAATTACGGGAAGAACACTAAGAACCATCCACTCTGGCTTATTGGTGGATTGGCGGAACGATTCAATCACTTCGAGCCGTTTAATAATTTTAATTCTTTTTTGATTTTTTTGTCCTTGAGTTTCTTTCAAATCTCTTTGTATATTATCAAATTCTTCTTGAACATTAACCTCAAACAATAAACGTTGAACTGCTTCAGCACCAATTCCAAATTCTGCACCAGTAAAATGGCCAATAAAATTGGAATACGTGTAGAAGTCAAAAGTTTCATTTGGATTTTCAATTCGAGCCACCAAATCTTCAGAACGAGCATAATCCCCAGATTGTGGATCAAGTTTTTCTTGAATTGCTCGGATAATTGCTGGGAAACGTTCGCGAGCTTTACGTTCATCCAACACTTCGCGATATTGCAATAAATCTGTATCCCCACGTTTGAGAACAATGTGGGAAACAAAGTAAATGACTTCTTCCAATTCCTTTGGTGACACATCAAGTACTTGAGCCATTCTTGAGGGGATGCCCTTAAGATACCAAATATGAGCGACTGGAGTTGCAAGATCAATATGACCCATGCGTTCACGACGCACATTCTTAGTTGTAACTTCAACACCGCATTTTTCGCAAACGATTCCCGAAAAACGGATTTTCTTGTATTTGCCGCAGTGGCATTCATAATCCTTCGACGGTCCAAAAATCTTCTCACAGAAGAGTCCATCCACTTCAGGCTTTTGCGACCGATAGTTGATAGTTTCTGGTTTTTTGACTTCTCCATAAGACCAAGAGCGAATGACCTCAGGGGAAGCAAGGCCTACTTGGATGGCGGAAAGACGATTGACATCAAACATCATTCGGCACCTCCTTATTCATCCCGCGCTGCCGCGGCATCACTTTCGAATCGAATGTCAGAAACTGCATCGCGCATCGAGCGCATGGAGCGTGCCAAACGATTTTCTTCTTCTTCCATCGCTTTTGCTGCTGCCCGCATATCGATAATCTTGTTATCTTTATCGAGCAAACGAACATCAATCGCTAATGATTGTAATTCTTTTTGTAGAACTCGGAATGATTCAGGAATACCGGGTTTGGGAATTCGATTTCCTTTAATAATTGACTCGTAGGTTTTCGCACGACCAACCATATCATCCGATTTAACAGTTAGGATTTCTTGTAATGTGTAGGCAGCTCCATAGGCTTCTAATGCCCATACTTCCATTTCCCCAAACCGTTGACCACCGTTTTGTGCTTTTCCACCCAACGGTTGTTGCGTAACGAGTGAATAAGGACCAATGGCACGAGCGTGAAGCTTATCATCCACCATGTGAGCCAACTTAATCATATACATAACGCCTACTGAAATGCGTTCATCAAACGCTTCTCCAGTCCGGCCATCATACAAAGTAGTCTTTCCATCTTTGCTCATGCCTGCTTCCTGAATAAGTTTCAGCATGTCATCAGTGGTTACGCCATCGAAAACAGGAGTTTTAATTTGCAACCCTAATTTACGGGCAGCCATTCCCACATGAATTTCTAGTACTTGACCAATATTCATCCGGGAAGGAACTCCAAGAGGATTCAGCATAATATCAATGGGAGTACCATCAGGTAAATAGGGCATATCTTCAATAGGAAGAATACGAGAGATTACGCCTTTATTCCCATGGCGGCCCGCCATCTTATCGCCTTCCGATATCTTGCGTTTTTGAGCAATGTACACCCGGACAACTTCATTGACTCCAGGAGCTAATTCATCACCTTTTTTGCGCGAGAAAATCTTAACATCGACCACAATGCCAGCTCCACCATGTGGAACTCGTAATGAGTTATCTTTTCCTTCCTTGGTCTTTTCACCAAAAATTGCCATTAGAAGTTTTTCTTCAGGGCTTGGTTCACTTACCCCTTTTGGAGTAATTTTTCCAACCAAGATATCGCCTTCTTTGACTTCAGCGCCAGGAATGACAATACCACGAATATCAAGTTGAACTTTTGCATCTTCGGAAACATTTGGAATATCACGAGTAATTTCTTCAGCACCAAGTTTGGTCTCACGACATTCAATATCATATTCTTCAATATGAATAGAAGTGTAAACGTCATCCTTCACAAGTCGTTCGGACATAATGATGGCATCTTCATAGTTGTAGCCATTCCATGTCATAAAGGCAATGGTAACATTTTGACCAAGTGCTAACTCTCCGTTTTGCATGGCTGGGCCATCGGCAATGACTTGACCCTTATGCACTCGTTCTCCCAGGGTAATAACAGGTTTTTGATTGATGCATGTTCCTTGGTTGGAACGAGCAAATTTATGTAGTAAATAGTTGCGTGCGTTGCCATCTTCACCAGTAATCGTGATTTTGCGTGAATCAACATAGGTTACAAGGCCATCCTCTTGTGAAACGATTGCAAAACCGGAGTCTTTAGCAATGGTATGTTCCATACCAGTACCAACAAGTGGCGCATGAGGATTGAGCAAAGGAATGGCTTGACGCTGCATGTTTGCGCCCATCAATGCACGTTGTGCATCATCATTTTCTAAGAAAGGAATACATGCCGTCGCAATGGAAACAATTTGCTTAGGCGAAACGTCAACAAAATCAACCTCTTCACGCTCAGCCATGATATTCTCACCACGATAACGTGCTACCACATTATCATCAAGAATTTCCCCCTGCTCGCCAAGATTGATATTCGCCTGGGCAATAACAAATTCATTTTCTTCATCTGCTGAAAGATATTGAGCTTCATCCAAAACGCGTTGCGTATTTTTGTCGACACGACGATATGGAGTTTCCAAGAAACCGTATGGATTCACTTTTGCATAAGTCGCCATGTTATTGATAAGTCCAATATTAGGACCTTCAGGAGTTTCAATTGGGCAAATTCGGCCATAATGGGAATAGTGAACGTCACGAACTTCCATCCCCGCACGTTCACGGCTTAAGCCCCCGGGACCTAAAGCGGACAAACGACGTTTATTGGTTAATGCAGCTAGTGGATTGTGTTGATCCATAAACTGAGACAACTGGGAGGATGAGAAGAATTCTTTGATGGCAGCAGTGAGAGGTCGAATATTCGTTAATTTTTGAGCAGTTGTGTTCGCCGTTTCAGAAATCGACATCCGTTCTTTCACACTGCGTTCCATACGAGAAAGTCCAATACGGAATTGGTTTTGCAATAATTCCCCGATTGTGCGAATACGCCGATTGCCTAAATTGTCAATGTCATCGGTATCGCCAAATCCTTCAATGATATTGATAAAATACGAAAATGTAGCAATAATATCAGGGATTGTTACATGTTTCTTCTCAATTCTTAAATCAGTAGCAACGATATTCGTTATCTTAGTGAGGTCTTCATCAACATACACCTTCATGATTTGAACAGTATCTGAACTGTCAAGGTCAGAATTGACATTGAGTTTTTGCACATGTGCGCCTTGTTCAAAGACACGGTTTGATTTTAAACGATCAAGTTCAGGTTTCCCAATAAAGGTTCCTTTGGGATAAACGACTTCACCGTTGACATCACAAAGGTCTTCAGCAATGACACGATTAATCAAGCGATTGTAAATCCCTAATTTTTTCTTAAACTTAAAACGTCCAGCCTTCGCTAAATCATAGCGTTTGGAGTCAAAGAACTTCTGAATCAATAAATTTCGTGCGGATTCTTCCGTTGCAGGTTCTCCTGGACGAAGTTTGCTATAAATTTCAATCATTGCATCGCGCATAGTAAGTACGCTGTCTTTTTCAAAAGTGTTTCTAAGATGAAGTTGATCACCGAATAAATCAGTAATATCTTCTTGGCGTTCGAAACCTAAAGCTTTTAGCAAGACTGTCGCTGGAATTTTACGAGTACGGTCCACACGAACAAAAGCAATATCTTTAGCATCAGTTTCAAATTCAAGCCAAGTTCCACGGGAAGGAATAATATCTCCTCCATAGATGAATTTGCCGCTTTTATCGCGGGACTTACGGAAATATGCGCCAGGAGAACGTACTAACTGCGAAACAATAACTCGTTCCGCACCATTAATAATAAATGTTCCGCTCTCGGTCATCCACGGGAAGTCCCCCATGAATACTTCGCTTTCATTGATTTCACCAATGAGATTATTGCGTAATCGCAAAGTAACCTTTAAAGGCCGGGCATAAGTCATATCCCGGTTCTTGCAATCATCAACATCATATTTAGGATCTTCAAATCGACAGTTGACAAAGTCAAGCTCTAGACTATTCCCCGGACCTGCAATCGGATACACATCGCGGAATACTTCTTTGATACCTTCTTCGACAAACCAACGAAATGAGTCTGTTTGAATTTCGACTAGGTTGGGAAGCGGCAACGAACCACTCACTTTTTCGTAACTTCGGACCGTCAAATTCCCATTCGAATGATTGACCACGTTTTCAGCCACTAGCATTCACCCCTTATTTCTTTCAAAGCTGTTTACAACACGCTTTTTCATCCAACAAAGCATATATAGGCATTTTATTATACTATCACTTATGCAATGAAAAATCAACTGATTTTGATTGTTTTGTTGACAATAAGACATAATGACCGTGATGCCGACGCATAATCTCACAATTCCCAAAAACTTCAAACATTTTCTTCCTTGCACTTTCAGCGCCATGGCTCTTACGAATTACGACCCAAAGCGCTCCCTTATCAAAGAGATGATCGAACGATTCCATCAACATGCGATGCACAATGGACTTCCCCGCACGAATGGGGGGATTGCAGACAATTGCATCAAATGTTCCTTCGATGGAATCAAAAACATCGCTAAAATATACTTGAGCCATCTCAATTTTTAAACGTTCGGAGTTTTGTCTGGCAAGTTGAAGCGCCCGAGAAGATACATCCGTCAGATGAACTTCGGTCAAAGGGAAAAAGGACGCAAGCACAAGACCCAACGTCCCAATTCCACACCCCAGATCCAACAAGCTTCCATGGATAGGGGGATGTCTTAGCACTTCGAGCAATAACCCTTCGCTCCCGGTATCCAAAGCATCTTTTGAAAAAACGCCTGAATCAGAATGAAGCAAAAAATTCTTGCCATTTAGGCTAAATTTAACATCGAATGGTTGCGATTCAACCCTTGAATCACGATCAAAATAATGCGACATATTCTCCCCTCCTTGAAAAGGACAAAAACCTGCTCAAACAAGCAGGTCTTGTGTCTTCTCGGCGAAAGGGTCTATTTGAATTCGACTTCAGCACCGGCATCCAAGAGTTTCTTTTTAATTTCTTCCCCTTCGGATGGCGAGACTTTTTCTTTGATGTTGACAGGAGCACCGTCAACTAATTTTTTCGCATCAATCAAGCCGAGGCCAGTGATACCTTGAACAGCTTTGATAACGGCAACTTTGTTTTGCCCGAAGTTCTTCAAAACGACGGTAACTTCAGTTGGCCCTTTTGGCCCTTCTTCTTCAGCTGGAGCGGCGGCAGCGGCAGCCACTGGAGCAGCAGCGGTAACACCAAATTCTTGTTCGATTGCTTTGACCAAATCATTCAATTCTAAGATGGTCATTTCTTTTAGGCTAGCGATAATTTCAGCAGCAGTAATTTTTGCCATGGTTAAGTTCCTCCTTATAATGGTTATTGTTGTTTATCAGCAACGGCTTGAACCGTAGCCGCAAAGTTGCGGACGGGAGCCATCAAGCAGCCCAGCAACATGGAGAGCATGCCTTCGCGGTTGGGTAAAGTGGCTAAGGTGCGAATATCTTTGTCCGTTACAACTTTCCCCTCTACAATGCCGCCTTTAATCTTCATCTGTTCATTTGCTTTTGCAAATTTAACAAGTAATTTAGGGGCTGCAATAGGATCCTGATGGGAAAACACAAAGGCATTTGGACCAGCGATTTGTTCGTCTAGTTCATTATACCCAAGCGCATCAATCGCCCGTTCTACCAAAGAGTTCTTAAATACTTTGATTTCGGCACCCTCTTTGCGCAAATCCCGGCGAAGTTTTTCGAGTTTTGCGACCGTTAAACCGCGATATTCAATAATCGTTAATGATTTGGTGGTGCGCATGGTCTCGGTAACTAAATCGACTTGTGCTTGTTTTTCTAGAATGGCTTGTTTGTTCATCTATGACACCTCCTTTGTTTGGTTGGTGAGCAACTAAGAAAGAAAGCCCACGCCGTACGAGCGTGGGCTTTTGAAGTTCTAAATCTTCAAATAGTTCACACCTCGGCAACATGATTAAGCCAAATGGCCGTTGCTGTCTACGGTTGGATACTTCAATATTTTAGCACACTTTGCGTGAAACGCAAGTGAAACTAACTAGACAAGTTCAGGATTAATTTTAACGGCAGGACCCATGGTGGTCGAGGTAACAACATTTTTAATATAGATCCCTTTGACCGCAGCGGGTTTTACGCGAATAATCGTATCACAGATAACTTTAATGTTTTCTTGCAACTTGGTATCCTCGAAACTGATTTTACCGGCAACAACATGTAAATTACCTTCTTTATCGACCCGATATTCAACTTTTCCAGCCTTAATCTCTTTAATAGCTTTTGCAATATCAGGAGAGACTGTACCAGTTTTGGGGTTTGGCATTAATCCTTTAGGACCTAGCAATTTCCCCATTTTTCCAAGTTCCCCCATCATATCAGGGGTGGCAACGATAACATCAAATCCAAACCAGTTTTCAGTTTTGATTTTATTAAGCATCTCTTTTCCACCAACAAAGTCTGCTCCAGCTGCAGTGGCTTCTTCAACCTTGCTTGTGATGGCTAAAACAACCTTTGTTTTACCCGTTCCATGGGGAAGCACTAATGCTCCGCGAATTTGTTGATCGGCTTGCTTGGGATCGACCCCTAGGTTAAATGACACTGTTACAGTTTCATCAAATTTGGCGAATTTAACTTGTTTCATCGCAGTAATAGCTTCGCTAATGGAATAAATTTTCCCTTTTTCGATTTGCTTTTCAGCTTCGATGAACTTTTTTCCTTTCTTACTCATATTCTATATCCTCCTTTGTGGTATTTGCGGAGATAATCCTCCCACGCATGAATGAAGTAAGTTTATTTCTTGCTCATGCCTTCAACGACGATACCCATTTGACGTGCAGTACCTTCGACAATCCGCATTGCGGATTCAACATCAATAGCATTGAGATCCGGCATCTTGTATTCCGCAATTTTCCGAACTTCATCTACTGATATAGTTGCGACTTTTGTTTTGTTTGGTGTTCCAGAAGCGGTTTTAATGTTGGCCGCTTTCTTAAGAAGCACAGCAGTTGGAGTTGTTTTGATAATGAAACTAAAAGACTTATCTTCATAAGCCGTAATAATTACAGGAACAACTTCCCCCATGTTTTGTTTTGTCTTATCATTGAATTCCGTACAGAACTTTGGCATATTGATGCCTGCCGAAGCAAGCGCCGAGCCTGGTTTTGCTTGTCCACCTGGAAGCTCCAGTTTGACAACTTTTGCGATTTTTTTACTCACGCGACACACCTCCTATAAAAAATTTCTTGTCCGTGCTGTGGTGCAAACAGATATATATCCTTCCACGCCGCAAAAATCCGCACAATCGTGCAACGATTATTGTATCGTGTTCACTCTTCTAATGCAAGCGTTTTCACTGAAATCAATTAAAAAAGAGAAAACCTCTATTTATTAGAGGTTTATACTTTCTCAATATCTGCAAAATCAACATCGAATGAATTCGCACGGCCGAAGAAGGTTGTTGTTACTTTAACCTTGCCATGATCAATATCAACGAATTCAATTTTGCCAATTGTTCCAGCAAGAGGGCCACGAAGAACTTTTACTTCAGTTCCAATTAGATAATCGTTATACATTTCTTTATTGATAATGCCCGCTTTTTTCAGCACAGTGTCGATTTGTTCTTTCGGAACCGGGAATGGCTTTGTACCACCGCCCGAAGATCCAACGAAGCCCGTTACACCGGGTGTATTTCTTACAATATACCACGCATCATCGGTCATCACCATTTCAACAAAAACATATCCTGGATAGGTATTCTTAATCTTGGTCTTCCCTGTTGGAATGCCTTCTTTTAGTACGGGAACTTCTTCTTCGGCGAGTAAGACTTGAAAGATGTAGTCTTGCATCCCCATGCTTTCAATACGTCTCTCCAAATTGGTTTTAACCTTATTTTCGTGCCCTGAGTACGTATTCACTACATACCATTGCTTTTCGCCTAATTTATCCATTTTTTCTCCTCCAGTGATTAGCGGAAGTTAATCATTTGCAACAACCGAATCACAAGAAAATCGGTGAGCACCAAAAACAAGCCAAAGAACAAGGAATATCCAAGCACCGTTGCAGTATAATGCTGCAAGTCTTCCCCTTTGGGCCAGCGAACACGTTTCGCCTCTCGTAAGACCCCTGCAAAAAAATGTTTAATCTTTACCATTTGTTTGTCTTCCTCCTACTTGCTTTCTTTGTGCGTTGTGTGTGCATTGCATTTTTTGCAAAACTTCACAACTTCAAAGCGTTCTTTTGAAACTTGCTTCTGTTTTGTTGTTGTATAATTCCGCGACAAGCAGTTCGTACATACAAGAATAATTTTTTCGCGCATAGTAAAAACCACCTTCGTGAAAATAACTTTAACACAACGGTGGTTTTAAGTCAATCAACTGACTAGTATTTAGTCAACCAACTTCAAATACTTTCGAATTTTTCGTCGTGCCGATGCCAAAATATTGTCTACTTTCTTAACTGTGACCCCAAGTTGCCTAGCAATCTCTTCGTAACTAACGTTATTAATTCGAGCAGTCATTGCAAATCTTTCTTCGGGAGTTAAGATCATAAATGCATTTTCAATTTCATCTATTTTTTCGTTTAGGATGTAGATACGATCAGGAGAAGAAGAATAGTGCTTGTCTTCAATGCAATCAATGTATTGCATGGAATTCTCCGAAGAAACAGGAGCGTCCAATGGAACAATAATAATATCTTTGTTACCACCAAACCACTTTTTTAAATACTGCTTCATTGAGTTTTCAATTATCACGTTTACATAAGAATAATAAATACCAAGTTCATTTCGGTATGTATCAATTGATTGTAGAAAAGCATCCATGGAGTCTTGAATCAACTCGGATCGAGTAATTCCTCTATCTCTTCTTTCGTATTTTCGTGCGATGTTTGTAATGATGGGAAGATATCGATCAAGTAACGTATTCATTGCATCTAAACTTCCCAAATGTATCATCATGATGAGCTCATCATCACCAATTATTAATCGTTTATCGACATGTTTTGATTCTATAGTATTCATTTAATATTTCTTTTTATGCATATATTAATGCTATCTACCTTTCTTGCCTCTTTCCTCTATAGTTACGGGAAATCGCGAAGCATAAATTTGATATAACAGAACGGCAGTTGCAACCGAGGCGTTGAGAGAATTGATCTTCCCTAACATTGGTAGCTTTACTTTAAAATCACATTGTTCTAAAACCAGGCGAGAAATCCCCTTTCCCTCTGATCCGACAATTAGCAAAGTTGGCATCTTGTAATCGATTTCTCGATAATCCTTTGCGTTTGTAGCTTCAGCGCCAACAATCCAAAATCCTTTTTCTTTTAACTTATGGATGGTCTGTGTCAAATTTGTTACTTGAACAACCGGAACATACTCAATCGCTCCGGTGGATACTTTTGCTACTGTTGCATTTAAAGGCGCGCTACGGTGTTTCGGAACGATAACTCCTTGAACCCCCATTGCTTCACAGGATCGAAGAATTGCTCCAAAATTGTGAGGATCCTCTATCCCATCAAGCATGACTATTAGAGGATTCGAGATTCCGGATGTTTGCTTGAGCAATTTATCCAACGAAGTGAATTCGTAGGTTTTTATGCGTGCAACAATGCCCTGGTGGACAGCTCCGCCGGTAAGTCGATCCAGCTCGTTGTCAGTCACACGTGTTACTTGGATAGAATCAAAGAATTTTAAAAAACGAGAATCATTAAAGTGAGAACTAACAAGCACTTCTTCCCATATATATATTGTGCCATCGAATGTCCTCCTCATACGACAATTGAGCGACTATTACCTTGCAACCTATAAAAGGCCGCGATCAATTAGTTGTTGACGAATTTCATCTGCGTGTTCGTAATCTCCTAAAAGATGGAGTTCTTCCCACTGCTGAAACAATTCAATATCTTCCGTGGTTAGAACAACTCTCTCGTAGAAAATTCCTAATAACGATAACATTTCTTCAGCAGTATTGAATAGTGTGGGGATTTTTTCTCGGTTATTCTTCCGTAAAACAAGATTGATTTCTTTGATA
>Ga0265294_10008940_pt1 | contig 11622 bp, 14 predicted proteins | sample MunlanPumphouse3_FD_192504 | JGI IMG/M metagenome (GOLD analysis project Ga0265294, IMG submission 192504) | Groundwater microbial communities from a municipal landfill in Southern Ontario, Canada - Pumphouse #3 | ecosystem: Environmental > Aquatic > Deep subsurface > Groundwater | place...
CAACCCGTTGGTAATCACTACCCTTGGGGCATTGGGATGTGAGGAAAAAAGCCCCAGTGGATGACCTGACATGACAACCAAAGTTTGGTCTTCTTCCATGATTTGCAAATAACGTTTAACCAAATGATATTGCATCCAATTCTGCATTACCGCTCCGGTTTCACCGTAAGTGATAAGTTCATAAGGATACAATGCCACATCAAAAGCCAGATTATTGTCTATCATCACTTGAATTGCCTTCCCCGCAAGCGTCCTCCCTAAATATTGATCAATCGGCAATCCTTTTGGGGGATTCTTCGGATAAAAACGATAGCCATAGATTCGGCCGCGAGTCAATAATTCATCCAAAAACTCCGGCGCGAGCACTTGGTGCCACTTTTGGGGAATATATCTTAAGGCATTTTCCAGGGCTAATTCAATTTCCCTTTCCGTTAAAGTAAGTTGACGTTTAGGAGCTCTGCGAATGCCCGTTGGAAAAACCGGGTATTCCGGAAGTTCTGGAAATATTTCTTCTAAAGTAATATTTATTTTCATACCAATTAATCCTCCTAATGCAATTGACCGATGGTCTTTTCGACTTCATCGACAATTGTGTTGTTTTCCACAAGGTCTGTGGCTTGATTGATTAATGGATACATGATTTCATCTTCTTTTAAATAAGGAATGTACTTCCTAATGGTTTGATAAGCAGCTTTTGTACCGACTCCCAAATCGGAAGGATTTCGGAAATCTAGCGCTTGACAAGCGGTAAATAATTCCATTGCCAATACCTTTTGGGCGTTTTTCAAGATTTGTCGTGCAGTTAAAGCAGAGATGCTACCCATGGAAACATGGTCTTCCTGGTTGGCAGATGATGGGATTGAATCGACAACTGCCGGATGAGCCAAAATCTTATTCTCGCTGACTAAAGAAGCAGCTACATATTGAACAATCATGAAACCGGAATTTAAACCTGGATGAGCCACTAAGAATGCGGGCAATCCTTCGCTTAAAGCAGGATTAACCAAACGTTCGATTCTTCTTTCACTGATGCTTGCCAGTTCCGCAATCGCTATTTTTAAAAAATCAAATGCCAAGGCGATAGGTTGTCCATGGAAATTCCCGCCGGAAATTATTTCCTCCTCATTTAAAATTAACGGATTGTCTGTTGCCGCGTTCATTTCCAATTCCACGATTTTTAAAACATATTCCAAAGCATCTTTAGTTGCCCCGTGAACTTGAGCCATACAGCGAAGCGAATAAGCGTCTTGAACCCGCAGTTCACCTTGATGGGTTATTAGTTGGCTTTTTTGAGTTAGTCTACGGATATTAGCGGCTGAGAATTGTTGGCCCATTTGCCCGCGGACAAAATGGATGCGTTCATCAAAAGCAGCGATAATTCCCCGCAACGCTTCTAAACTAACCCCTCCTGCAATATCCGCTACTTTTGCCAAATTGATAGCATCATATAAAACAAGCGCCCCAACTGAGGTCATAACCTGCGTACCATTGATTAACGATAAGCCTTCTTTGGCTTCCAGATGACTTAAAGGTTCAATCTTGGCAAGTTCCAAAGCTTGTTTGGTTGTCATTAATTTTCCTTGATAATAAACTTCCCCAAGCCCAAGTAAAGGCAACGCCATATGGGATAGCGGTGCTAAATCACCGCTGGCCCCAAGAGAACCTTTTTCGGGAATAGCGGGAATTAGGTCGTTATTTAGGAACTCAATGATTTTTTCCACCAATTCTAATCTAATTCCGGAATAACCTTTGGCAAGGACATTGATCCTTAAAGTCATAATTCCCCGAACGGTAGGGATATCAAAATGGGGTCCCACCCCACAAGCATGCGATTTCAATAAATTGACTTGCAATTGTTGCAAATCCTGGCTTGAGATAGTTTTTTCAGATAGTATTCCAAAACCCGTATTAATTCCGTAGGCCACCTTTTTGTTATTAATGAGGTTTTTTATACTTAAATGGGAATCGTTAATTTTTTTTATGGCATCGTCGGCAAGTTTAACTTTTGCTTTGCCCTGGGCAATTTGGTAAAAATCCAATAAATTTAAATGGTATCCGTTTACTTCAATCATTTGCCACCTCTGTTATCGTTTATCCTAATTATTTAAATAAGAATCAAAAACCGCTTTGTTTTGCACGCGGCTTAACGCTTCTTCTTTGGCGATTACTTTATTTTTAACTAGTTGCGCTAAACTTTCGTCCATGGTTATCATGCCATGGGATTTGCCTGTTTGTACTGCCGAATATAGTTGCGATGATTTTCCGTCGCGAATCAGTGATAAAACGCCCGGAGTTGGAAGCATAATCTCCACCGCGCAAGCCAGACCTTTACCGTCAGTTCGGGGAATTAAATGTTGGGAAATGATTCCTCGAACATTTCCCGCTAGCTTAGAAGCAATTAACGGATGTTCATAAGCTTGGAAATTACTTAAAATTCGCTCGATGGTAGTGGAAGTTGAGTTGGTATGCAAAGTCGATAATACCAAATGTCCCGTGTCCGCCGCAATCAACGCTGTCTCGATAGTTTCCTTATCGCGCATTTCTCCCACCAAAATGATGTCAGGATCCTGACGCAAAGCTGAGCGCAAACCGCTCGAAAAATCAGCGCAATCTCTGCCAATTTCTCTTTGGGAAATCAGCGATAGACCTTTGGGATAACGGTATTCGATAGGGTCTTCAATCGTAATGATATGTTTGCGTTGTGTTAAGTTCACTTCATTGATTAAACTGGCTAATGTGGTAGACTTACCGTTACTGGTGGCACCGGTAATTAAAATGATACCGTTTTTGTATTTAATTAACTCTTTCATTTGCATCGGCAGATGTAAATCTTCAAATCTTGGCACTGTTCGCGGTAAAATCCGTACCGATAAAGCCAGTTTGCCTAATTGGCGATAGAAATTTAAACGGAAAAAACCTAAATCGGAATCTTCCAAACTAATATCAATTGCCCCCATATGGTCAAAGAGTTGTTTCTGTAAAGAGGTAGTAACAACTTCTTGAAAAAGGGCGGATAAATCTTCTTCTGTTGTTTTGCCAAAATCATTTAAAGGTTTAAAATAAGTATTTACCCGAAGGAACGGATATTCATTGCTTACTAAATGAACATCGGTTGCTTTTTCGTTAATAGCTTGCTTTAAGATTTGGGTGAATTTTTCCATATAGTCCTCTTTTCTTTTTTGTTTATACTTTCATTATACCTGAAAACGGTATCATTTTCAACTAAATCATGAATTATCAAAGAAGAAAAAACCCCTTCCCCAGAGGAAAGAGGTCAATGCCCATAATTATTTCAGAATTTGTTTTAATACTTTTATGCTTGGTTGGTATAACCAAAGTATCGTTAAGAAACTGCTCAAAGCAAGCATTATTTCAAAAGGAATGTCAGCTACCCAATAAGCATATAAATCCACTTCTGTTAGGAAAACTTGGGGAATTAACATAATCCAGGAATACAAAAAGGCAAACAGGATTCCCAGAAAAGCTAAAGGAAAGTTATCATTAACCCTTTTAAAAAGGGTTTTTAAAAGCAGAGGGATTGCCATCCAACCTATCATCATGAAGGGTAGATAAACAAAGTTAAACGAACCCATCAATAAATTATCCAAAATAACATGAATAAAAATAATTATAAGTGAATGGGACAATTTTAAACTTTTTGCATAGACAAAAAGCAAAAAAACCGTCAGTTGAATGTTTGGCAAAATGGAAAGCAATTGTTCCTGCACAAATAGAATCGAGGTGAGGATTCCGATAATAGCGATATCCTTGATAAGCATTTTTTGCTTCATGATTGACCACCAGCTACCTTGGTATAAACGAACCGAATTTCCGCCTTATCCTTTAAAGCGATTTGCTCGATTCCCATTCGGGCGGGGCTTCCATTGATATAAATCATTATAAAAGCATTTAAAAAGTCCGTTTCCAAATTTTCAATTCTCAAGAGTTTTCCGTTCTCGATGGTTATTTCAAAATGCTTTTGCAAAACTCCGACTAAAGTGTCGTTTTCTTGAAAAGATATTTTTTGCGATTTTTCTCCTCCCATTTCATCAACTATAACGACGGTAATCGTGCCTTCTTGTTTGGCCTTTTCTAGCTTTTTGATTAAAAAGTAACTGCCGATCATCAATCCCAAGGCCAATATCGAAACGATGATTTTAACTGTTGTTTTATTCATAATCATTGAAACAGGATGAATTGCGTCTTGGTGCGAACAAATTCCCGATAGGCGACCAAAGCCGCAAAACTTTGCGGGGTGGAATAATCTAAATCTGTTTCGCCCTCAGCACTATATTTAAATGATCCGTCCCCCAAATGAAAGTTCAACAAAGCTTCTACCAAATTGATGTTTTCAACAGTGAATTCAGCGCTTGTGGGATTAATATTGCTTGCCACAAGACCCATAATTGCGTAAGCGGTGGTGCAGGCGTTTGCGGTACCCCAAGAAAGAACCCCTTGAGGTGTTAAGTTTTCTTTGATTAGGTTAACTAAGGGCGTTTTATCTATTTCATGGTCGAAAAGAGCCATTAAGGCTGCTCCCGCATAATCCGCATCCTTTCCTTCGACATTTAATATGTCGCTCATTATCGCTTGCTTTAATGAAACGTTGCTGGAAGTGAAATTTAAAGCCATCAAAACATAAGACATATTCCAAGGGTCAAAGGTTGTTAATTCGGTAAGAAATTGTTTTGCGTTAGGACTTTCTAGACCAAAAGCCCGGGCAATAACCAAAGCAATAAAGGCTTCGGTTCCCTGTTTGATTTGACGGTTTTCTAAATCCAATTCCACCTTGTCTGAGGTAAGATAATCCTCCAAGCTAATGTCATAACCGCTGTTTTCCAAAACTTTAACTCCGGCAACCACATGATATTCAAGCGTCAGTCCCGTCGCGCTTTCTGTTAAGTACCGAGTTGCATAGTTTGCGATAAAATGGTCGATTGCTGAATCGACGCGATCAATGAGAGTTTCGGTTTGGTTACCTTTACAGCTTGTTGCACCAGCAAGCATCAAAAGAACCACCAAAAGTAATAATTTCTTCATACTTCTTCCTTTCTTTCTATTTATATATTGATGATAAGTATCCTGACTCCACTTCATCCTCCATGCGCCTTCCCGAATAATCTTTCAGTGGCTTATTGCATTTCGTCCGTGTTACAGTTGCTGGGACAGTTCAAGTTTCACACTTGATTCCTTATCACCTATCTATATTATACCAATTAATCGGTTCAAAAGCAATTGAATGGAAAAATATAAAAAAAGGGCGCAAATAATGACGCCCTATAGATAAATTTTGACAATTTCGCCATCTGCGCTTTCCACAGATATTAGTTCGAGTTTGTTAAAAACCTTTTTGCATTTTTTCAAGTCTTTGGCGATTTTTTTAATTTCTTCTTCGGTTAAATTCATTTCCAGTTGATTGTTACAGAATTTTCGAATTAGGCTTTTGTTTGTAAAGAGCCAATGGGGGATTATGATAGGGAACCCGATATGCCCTCGTTTACGAATGATGATTTTCATATCAATCATTCCACGTAAATTTCGACAATATCGCCTTCAGCAGTTTCCAATTCCACCAATTTACCGATGACACCTTGGTCAATCATCGAAAGGAGTTGTTCAAAATCAATGTCCTTTAGTGAGATGCTTTTGTCGCCAAAGGTAAAATTGCTGTTGTCGGATGCAATAAGAATTTTTGCTATGGCCAAAGGAATATTTACTTTTACCTTATCGCCATCTTGGGTAGATACCCGAATTTTTAACAACATAAGGTTCGGATCTTTCCGTTTTTCTTCCGGAATCAGAAGCGTTTCCGCTACATTCTCTTTACCCAACAAGAAATCCACTGTCGTGTCAAACATTTGGGCAATTTCTAAAAGCAAAGTAACATCGGGATAAGAAATGTCATTCTCCCATTTTGAAACCGCTTGGGGAGAAACGCCCAATTTTTCGGCTACTTCCTCCTGGGTCATTTTTTTGTTTTTTCTTAATTCTGTAAACCGTTTTCCAAAACTGTTATTCATATGTTTTTTCCTCCTTCACAAGCATTATACGGAAAAAAAGACCTAAATACCAGCACCCATTAGTTGAAAACGGGCTCATTTTAACAACTGTTTGGTGATTTTTCCCTCAACTTGTGGTTGACAAAGGAATTATACCATAAACTGTTTATTTTCGTGGTTGAATTGTGCCATGAGGATGTTCAGGCGGAGCATAAAGCGAATAAAGTTTGAGCGGAATATTGCCGATATTGGTAATATTGTGCCATTTTCCCGCCGGAATTAAAATCGCATCATCATCTTCTGCTTCATGACGGTAATTTAATAAATCTTGGGTATCGCTCATTTGCACTAAAGCTTTCCCTTGTTCAATTCGAATAAACTGATCGGTATTAGGATGGCGTTCCAGACCAATCGACTCGCCCGGAAGCAAACTCATCAAGGTCAATTGCATGTTGTTTCCACTCCATAAAGCCAAACGAAAGTTATTGTTGCTTTTTGTAGTTTCCTCGATATCAAAGGTTATCGGTTGGGGACCATAATCATAAAGCGTAATCGGCTCGCCCCGTTTAAACGGATGATTGGGTACCGGGGTTAACGGAATGTAAAAAAAATATGGTGGCTGTAAATAATAAAGCAAAAAAACCCTCCTTTCTTTTTTCCTATTCTATCTTATGCCCTCAAGTTCGATTAAGTGTATAATCGAAAAAGGAAAAACTGCGTGATATTTTCACGCAGTTATCGCTTTTTATTTGGTTTTATAAGTTGATTCCGTTACTTGAAAAGGAAAACTTACCGCATTATTAACCGCTTCTTTGGTTAAAGCCAGAACAGTCTCATCCATATCGTCAGTGCGATATGTAATATCGTCGATTGTTAGACCGGAAATAGCTTTAAACCAAGTAAGAGCTGCGGCGTATCTACCTTTTTTAACATTCAAGTGATAGCCATCGCTGACATTTAAAGTATCGCCTAAGAAACTCGTACGCATGTTTTGAATCGTTGTTCCGGATGGAATGATGCCATAAATGTCTTGGTGCGGAACAATTAATTCGTTTACCGTATCGACAATCGCCTCGTACATAGTCATTTGGTCGCGATTATAGTGATAAAAATCGTTATGGTTGCTGGTATTGGCATAAGCCCATGTCATATGCCAATAAATTCGGGCATACGGATTCGTAATATTGGCTTTGACAAAGTCAATCAATTGATTTAAGTATGGGTCGTAGGTATTTGGTCTACCGCTGGAACCGCTGACTTGTTGAATGACGATTATATCCCAATCTTCATCTTGCAACCCGTAAAGCAATTTATGGCCTTCCGTTTTCACCCAAGAATCGTTGGTATTTTTCTTATATTTATAGTTCGAAGCATTGTTTGTAAAACTGGTCACATGCATTTCCAGGCTTGCGCCATCCCGATGCATATTGCCAAGAACTATCTCTTCCACACCGAAATCTTTGGCAATTTTATACAAATATTCCATTCCGTCTTCGCTAAAGCTGTTTCCAATGGCAAGCACCTTGAAGGTTTTTGAAAAATCCATAACTCCTCTTTCTACTTCCACTTCTAAAATCACATAAACTGCACCGGAGGCAATCTTTACATAATGCTTGCCGTATGCGATACCTTTTAATTCTAAGGAAGTGCCATTAACTGTTATTTCTAACCCATGAGGGTCTGAATCAAGCAATTCTAGATAACCGATAGAAGTTTTTTCCGCTTCATAAGCTTTTAAGTTTCCCAACAAACTCTTTGGAGCCGTAAATGAGAATGATTTGGTTTCCTCTTTCAAGATTTTTATTTGGTAAGGCGCATTATCGGTACCTTGTCCTTCTAAATCGGAAAAAACTATTATTTGTTCTTCTGCATCCTGGCAACCGATTAAAGAAGAAAAAACAAAACAAATTGTCAATATCAATAAAAATTTTCGCATATCTTTCTCCTTTTCTTTTGAAACTATTATATCATAATCAAACTTGTTTAGACAACTTTTTTGATAATTTGAACCAATTTTCTTAAAATCCTTACCAAAAAGCAAAAAGTACATTCAGATAGTTTTCTTATAATCGTTTTCTTTAAGGCTCGATTTAGAAAGTTTATCCCAAGAGATTTTTTTTGCCTTGATAATCAAAAAGTCCGGACGAAGGTAATTGTCCCGATATTCAGGGTATCTTTCCATTATGTCTTCATCGGGAACAGGTTCTACAACCCGTTCAATCATAAACCCTGTATCCACCAATTCATTGACAATGGTCGCAAACGTCCGATGGTATTTTATGATCTCCACATCAAACCATTTGGTTAGTCTTTTCCCTTCCCGGCAATAATCCCTAACGCGAGCACTTATCTTATTCCCTCGATTATCTTTTTCCCAACGTGTCACATGCGAATCGTCAAAGGTTGTTGCCAAAGGGTGTTCTTGCGAAAAAAGCAAAAAACCGTTTTCCTTCAACAATTGATGAAGATCAATTAACAATAAGGAAAGGTCCTTGACATAATGAAAGGCCAAGGAACTGGCTATGATGTCAAATTGCTCATTTAAGCTTTTTATGTCTTCCATGGCTATTTTTTGATAAGTGATTTTTTCGTGGGCATTGATGGTCCGGGCGAGTTTAATCATTTTTTCAGAAATATCAATTCCCACAACTTTTTTGGCGCCTAAAGAAACAAACTGAAAGCAATGATCGCCTTGACCGCACCCTAAATCCAGCACGGTTTTTCCTTCTAAATTCGGAAACAAGGAAAGAATTGCTGGCATTTCAATCAAAAGGTTGGCATTTTCTTTCTTTTCTCGCAATCTTGCATAATTGTCAAATAATTCTTGATTATCGTAAACGTTTTGTTTAGACATTTATTACTCCTTTGATGGCTTTGTCCTAACAATAGGTTATCAAGTGCTTTGATTATTTTTTATCTTCTATTGAGAATTTTAGTTTTTTCAAAAAAGATAATTCAGGCGCCCAATACCCGATTTGTTCTTTCGAAACCAGCTTTACCATTTCTTGTAACATCAAATAAGGGAAACCAATTCTTTACAAAGCATTACCAAATCATAGCGGATACCTTCCCTGGAGCGCCAAGAACGGCGATTCCATTCACTTTGAGAAACATCGTCTCCCCCATAGATTAGAGCGCCAAAGGAGACCCTTAAAAAAAAGTGCTACCGAAATACATCCCGCTTGTTCCACTTCGACTATTTTTGCGCCTTCGCTACGACGAAAATTGATGCAATCAATGATTTCCCGGAAAATCGCATCGGCAGTCCTGGTTAGACCTATTAGGTAATCATTTTTTTTTTGCATACTTTGGTTCGCAATATACAACTCGGAAAGGCTCAAGATAATGATAAGAAAAGCCCTCATCTCTGATAGCGCCATTCACCACTAAACTTTTCCCAACCTCAATGTTTTTATCGAGGACTCCTCCTCCCCCACAAAAAATGACTTTATTTATGCCAAAATATGGCAATAAATCGAGGTTTCCAGCACAGGCGGGACATCCCACTTGCCCATGAATGAAAAAAAATATCGCTATCCCCAAACCGAAAAATGTCATAAGGTGTTTCTCCTCGAATGGTTGCGAATTTTTGGATTATACCTTTTTCAATTAGTTTTTTATGACTTCTTCAAAAAAGGTGATAATTAACTTGTCGCTATCCAACTTCGGGAAATGTTTGGCCACATTTTCAGGATTTATTAAAGCTATCGGATTATCGGCAAATTCTATAATCGGGAATGCTTTTCTTTTTATCATATTTGCCCCTTTAAATTATCGTTTTTTTTGCCCCACAATCAACCTTTTGTTCTTTGGATTGTAATGGTTCATTTGGGATCACACAGACTCAATCCAATTCATCTTTTACTTTGTTTTCCAAAAAAACTAAGGAAAAACGTTTTATCATCGCCTAAATACTGATCTTTAGAACCAAATTCATCATAAGCAAAGGCGAACTTATTTTATTACCCTTTCATTATTTTTTTCTTCTTTTAAAATGATTTAAACCATACTCTTCTTTGGCTTTTTGCGTTATTTCTTGGACAAAAGCGGTTTTCATTTCGGTATAACCGTCACGATTGAATTCATATGGTTTCCAAAGGGAAAGTTTCAATTTCTCATACTCTTTGGCAATTTTCGGATACTTAAGCAAATAGTCCCTAAAAAACAATTCATCATGATCGCCAAAGGTTCGTAAATGCAAATGAAAGACTTTTTCAAAAAATCCGCTTTCTGTATATCCTTTATTAAAGTCCATCCTAGATGGGCTTTCTTTCATGCACAAATAACCCTGGTTTAGCAAAGCAGTTTTTATCTTGGAAAAGTCCGACAAATTGGCTTCTATCAATAAATCAATAATGGGTTTTGCCCAAATACCTTTGATGGAGGTACTGCCTATATGGTGGATTAAACAGTTTTGGGGTAAAAGGGATGACAAATAATTCTTTTCCTCGCTAAACCAATCATTCCATATTGGTTTGTATTCAGTTAATTGAATCGGGAAAAGTTGCCATAGTTCTTCCAAGGACATCTCGGAAAGTGGTTTTTTCAATTAAATCATCTCCTCAATCTTTGTAAAAACGGTTAAACAAGATTATCAATTAGGTCATTTATTGTGGATTTATAGTCTTCTTTAATAAGGTATAAAGGTAGATTATATTTAAGGCAACCTTCAATAAAAAAACGGTTATCGCGTTTTAATAATTCTTTATGGCAATTTAAATCTTTAATCCTATTTTCAATTACCGAACCATGTTTGATAATATCCTCAAAGTGAGAATCAATATACTCTTCAGTCATGGCAAGGCAAATAAACCTAATCGTGGAAAGGTAAATTTCATCGAAATCTTTCTGCCAATCAAATGGCACATAACACCCTTCAACAATTAGGTTTTGCTTGTTTTCAATAGCTGTTTTAATCATTTCACATACTATTGGCCAAAGAATAAATGTTAGTTTATCTTCATCCATTGGGGTAAGATTGGTTTGCCCGCTCCTGATAAGCCCCATCTTCAAGTGGTCAATCGATAAATAAGGATAGTGCATTTTTTCGAGCATCTTTTGCGCAAGAACCGTTTTTCCGGTATGGGTCGCACCGGTAATTAATATTATCATCTTTTTACCGTCCTATTATTTATCGTTTTGTCAACAAGACAATGGTTTCCATATGGAACGAGTTGATTTTTTTAATTACAACAACCGCACATTTTCAACCTATCGGTTCGGTAGATACAGTCCACATTTTTTGCCTGTTTGGTAGATGCAGTCAATCAAAAGTGCACGTTTGGTTGAACAACCTATGGTGAGTATTTACTTTCAAGAGTTTTAAGTCTTTCGAATAGTCAATATTTGTAAACATTCTTTTGATTTAAAATATAAAATAGTACTTGCACTAATTATACCGTACAAGTACTATTATTACAATAAAAATGTATTATTTTACTCCCCACATTCATCATGATGCTGATGTTCATGGCAAACGGAACCGGTAGATTTTAAGGAGCCCTGCAAGTACGCTTCTACTGCTGCTTCAGCATCACCTTTTGCTCCTACAACAACTTCAACGTTTCTTTCATTAAAAATCTCAACCGCTCCTCCGCCCATCCCGCCGCTGATGATGACATTT
>Ga0265294_10008941_pt1 | contig 11619 bp, 15 predicted proteins | sample MunlanPumphouse3_FD_192504 | JGI IMG/M metagenome (GOLD analysis project Ga0265294, IMG submission 192504) | Groundwater microbial communities from a municipal landfill in Southern Ontario, Canada - Pumphouse #3 | ecosystem: Environmental > Aquatic > Deep subsurface > Groundwater | place...
GTGTAGCCGCACACCATGTACCCCGTCGAGACCCCATCGGTAGATTCTGCTGCCAATTATCATGCCAAAGGTAGATACCACAGTTTCCTCCGTGTCAGCTTGTCTAAGGTTGCCTTCCGTTGAAATAAGAACTGATGGCACCGCAAGGATGCGATTATCCCAAATAAGTGTTGCATCATAGAGCCGACGGCTCTGCCTCACCAATAACAGGAGAAATATAAGACTGATAGCTCCAAAGACGAAAACCGCTTCTAACATGAATGCCATGCCGAGCCACACCGCCAAACAAATACCGGCTACGAACAACAAGGCATATCCATTGCGTCGTTTGCGGATTGATTTCATTTGCACCATCCCTCCTTCATCATATAGTTTAGCGAAGTATGCCTGAAAAAACATCATTCTAAAGTATGATTTTACGAAAACAGCCCCTCACCCAAAAGGGTGAGAGGCTGTTTAAACCCAGTATTTATACGGTTTTATGCATCATCTAACCGTTTGGTTTTTTAGTAGGGTGCTGATGAGTTCCGCACGGCTTGAAACATCATATTTTGAAAAAATACTTTTTGCGTGTGTTTTAACGGTATTTTCGCTGATAAACAAAGCTCCCGCTATTTCAAGATTAGATTTTCCGGAAAGAATTAACTGCAACACTTCCTGTTCCCGCACAGTCAGCGGATCAAGGGTTTTGACCTGACATACAATATCCGTTTGCTGTGACTGGCTCATATTGTCATAAGCAGCAAGATAAGCATGGCTTTTCAGCAGTAAAACAAGCTGGTTGTTCAGCGGCGGCAGCATAACCAATGTAACGCATACTACCGTCAGGGCAATCACCGCAACCTCCGCACTTGGAAGCCCAATAGCCGTTACGGCCATTCCCAAGTAGCCTCCGCAAAGGACGCCGAATACATTGGCGGAAAGACCGAAGCCAAAGGTTTGTGCCGGGTTATCGCTATAATCCAACATTTCTCCAAGGATGCTCCACCAAAACAGATCAAAAATACCGCAAGCACCGAGCATCAGTGTATCCACAGTCAGATAGTCGGAGGTGTTTCTCCCCACAAAGGTAGTCAGTCAATGATACAAATTGACTGACTACCTTTTAATTTTGCCTATTAGGAACCACTGTAATACAAAGAAAAATCGAGACAGGGGGGTGCAAAATACCCGTCCTGTCTCGATTTTTTTGTTTTTCAATGACTTGTAGTAATTCGATGACTATACTTTTTTGCACCCCTCCTCAAACGGCAACAGAGGCAAAATTAAATTGTATGGGGCAAAATTAAATGGTTTACTTTTATACGAACAATGACGAAAAGACCCCGTTCTCCATGTCGGAAATGTTGTATATGTACGTCATCGTATTGAAGGTTTCCTCTAAATTCCTACGAGCACTTTTCCAACCTCCACCGTCCGTTATCCAGACGAATTCAACCCCCGGTACATTCCTTGTTTCTTCCGCGATCATTTTATAACTCCGTGCTGTTTCATTTAGCTTCGAGCCACCGCCGGTATAAAAGTTAGTTTCGATGACGTAGATGGCGGTCTTCGTCTTCACAACAAAATCCCAACGTTTAGTTGAGGTGCCTTCCGCAGAAATAGCGGAGAGATCGACGTGCCACTTTCGCTCTATGTCAGTAAGGTACATTTCTTTATAATATTCCGCACCGGTTTTCTTTATGAAGCCTTCCACTAAATCCTCCATCTGATGGCCACCACGGTTTTTACGTCCGTTGCTGTCCAGACCAGTTTCAATGCCGAGTGCATAGTCGACAAGATTGTTGATAAGGTGGTCGGATATCAATCCGATAAGGCCAGTCTTATGCATAAAAATGATGTACTCATCAACTGAGTAATTCATACGAGCAAAATTAAAATTCTTTGCGCCTTCACTGTCTTGAGCATATATTTCGTTTGCTCTTACGGCAAGCAGGGTCGGAATGCATTTCAGTATTTCTGGGTATTTTTTGAGAAGTGCTCGGAAGTCTGACTCAATATCACGCGATCCGATTAAGGAATTCATAATGTTAAGTTCGACCTTGATGGCATCAACATTTGTGTATACTTTCTTAAAATCAACATAGTAGTCATAACCGTTGATGCTTGCTCGCATCTGGTTCAACCACGAATTAAACGTTCTCATGCGCATCCTCCTTTTGTAACCTTCTTAATGAAAGCTCAATATATTCAGGAACATTGTCAATTCCAATGTACCTGCGCCCCAATTGAACAGCGGCGACTCCGGTTGTAGAGCTGCCGCAGAAGGGGTCAAGAACAACGTCTCCTTCAACAGTAGACGCTTCAATGATTCTTCTCAACAAATAAATCGGCTTTTGCGTCGTATGCTTGCCCTCGGCCTTTTCAGATGGCGGAGTCAATGTTCCAGGCCACACGTCTTTCATTTGTTTTCCGCCGTTTTGCTCCTTCATCAGTTGATAGTTAAACACATGCTTGGCCTTTTTTTCGTTTTTCTGAGCCCACAATATTGTTTCTGTGCTATGAGTGAAGCATCGGCATGCCAAGTTAGGTGGTGGATTTGTTTTTTGCCACGTGATGTTATTGATGATTTTGAAGCCTTCTTGTTCAAGCGCCATGCCAATACTGTATATATTATGCAGCGTACCACTAATCCAAACACTTCCGTTTGGCTTGAGTAACCTTTTACATTCTCGAATCCAGCGGCGGTTAAAATCGTGCTTTTCCTCAAGCGAGGATACCTTGTCCCAATCGCCCTTATTAACCGATACCATTTTCCCGGATTTGCAGGTGATTCCATCGTTGCTCAGAAAATACGGAGGATCAGCAAATACCATATCAACCGAACTCTCCCTTATTTTCTGCAAGGCAACAAAGGTATCTTCAAGAAGGAGCAGCGCTTTATCCGTATAATAAAACGAATTTTCTATGTAATTTAATAAACCCAACATACCTGCTTCCCCCTTGACGCTCAATAATTCTTGACGATTACTTCCTTGCCCACTCGCTTTGAAGCATCACTGTTGATGTTCCGACGTACATCAATCGCATCGATGCTGTACCCTTGATAAAGCTCATACACCATCGGAACATCATGGTTGCTCAACAGAACCTTTGCGCCTAAGCTATCAAGACGTTTGAACAGTCCAGCTAACCGTTTGTGGTCTTCAAAAGAAAAGCCGTCTTTTGTATAGTCCGTAAAATTTGCGGTTTCACTAACAGGAATGTAGGGTGAGTCAAAATACACGAAATCACCTGACTGGACACCAGAGCAAGCAGACTCGAAATCACCAAGCCGGATGTCTACGTCAGCCTCGCGTAAATATATGCCAATTTCTCTTAAATTGCTCTCGTCCATCGATTGGCCGTTGGCCTTGTTGTTATAGGGCACGTTAAACAACCCCTTCGAATTAACCCGATACAGGCCATTAAAACAATGCTTGTTTATCCATATCATTAAGGCCGCACATTCCGCATCTAACTCGTTGTTCTTTATTTTGTCATTATAAGTTGCTCGCAAAGCCATGTAGCGTTCCGTATCACATGGTAGGGCATCAAATTCTTTCAAGGCAGTGATGACCTGCTCTGTGCCCTTCTTTAACTGCACATAGACATTCCAGAGCTGGGCATTTATATCGTTTATTACTGCGTTTTGCGGCTGGAGTTCAAAAAACAAGGCACCACCACCTATGAAAGGCTCATAATATGCCCCATAGGATTCCGGCACACGTTCCACCAATTTACTAAGAAGTTGTTTCTTTCCGCCAGCCCACTTTACAAAAGGGCTTATCTGAATTCGCTCCATATTATTCTTCCTTTTTGAGAAATTGCTCGCATTGAGCAGTACTATGTTGCCATCACTTTTTAGAAATAGCAAGTCAATAGTCGCAGAGAAAATGATAAATTTCTTTGTCTTCCTTACAGGCCACTCATCCGGCGGATATCGTACACAAATTGCTTCTGAAAATAAAAGGCATGGTTTTTGTCTGATACATAGCGACCGTATACATCAGATACAATAGGATGATAGTTTCCGCGTGAATCCATCGCATCCTTGCTACGCACTTGGATATGCCTGCCGTTTGAGGTATGAATAAAACCATCGTAGCTTGTTTCAATGTGCCGCCTTAATTGGGCACAAATTGAATAATAGTCTTCTCGCCAAATGTCACGTAAGTCAGAATACTGGCGAGCTAAAAGGTCTATATGGATACTCGGCAGAAACATCCAATCTTCAGGAGCGCCGTCTTTGCAAACAGGAACATAAAGTATGTTGCTTATTTTTTTGTATAAATGCGTCTGCTCGAAGGGGTGTTCCTCAATTAACTCATCTATTACGCTGCTTATCTGAGTTATAAAAACTGTTTCTCTCGGATTACCAAATCTATCACATTTGTTTGTCTTTAGCTCGCCATCATCAAAATCCAAGTTTGTGCTTGACAAGTGCATACCCAGCGCAAGCTCAAGCAACTGGCCGGTCTTACCTTTATTGATGATTATCATCCGTATATCCGCCGGTGAAAAAAGCTCGCTAAACGGAATGTTAGATAGCCTATTAAAACGCTCATATGCTTGTTCAAGCCTCATTATCGTTGCCCTCCCACACGAGTTGATTGTTTTTTAATAGCTGCTGAAACGGTGTCGAGAATTGTTCTACATTCTGTAGCGCAGATTTCGAGAGGCAATTTGCCTGCTTATCAAAGAGCCTTATCGGGATGCCGACTTTTTTTGCTTTTTCTATTTCTATACTCATCCCAGCACTAATCTCATGCCCGAAAACCCAGAGTTCATCGCACTCCGCCATTTGCAAAAGGCCAAGTCTTATGCCAAGTTGTCGCTCTTCAGGTATGCCATCGTCTAAAAATTGCGGAAATAGCAAATGAGGGGCAAATGGGAGATGGTCAAGGAGTGCGACTTTACGTGCGTACATCCGCGCATTACACATATTAACTTCAGTGTCTCCACTGAAGGGACTACAAATAAATACTTTCATTGATGAAACCTTTTTGGTAGAGGCACAATGCCCCATGTCATGTTCCTCCCAGAATAGTTCCAATAACGGATGTCCTGCTCAATGAATAGCCACTTAACCGCCTTCAAAATGTGATCGACCGCAAAGCCAGTAGAAAATTCAATGCCTGCCATCTCATCATCAGACACGTCGTGGCATTCAAAAACGCGAAGAAGTAAGTTGTACAGCCTTTCATACATCTCCGGATTCTCTGCTTTTTTTCCCAGCAAATCTGCGCCAAAATCTTCATGCTTCGGATAATTTCTTCTGCGTTGACCGGGTCCTGCGTAGTTAACATTCTCTACGCACACAAGGAAGTCAAAGCCATTATGTAAGTTGGCAGGTCGTTGCAGATAAACCCGGTTTCCGTCAGCCAGTGTTTCAACATAGTAAATGTACTTGGATGCATCATCACCGTTTCCAATACCCGGCGTTTCTTCAGCCAACTTATCGACAACGCGCATCCGAACATTGTTCCGGCTTCCCTCGTTGGAAAAGAAATAAGTGATTTCATGTCTCGGCATAGCAACTACCTCCTAAAATCCTCGTGCTTTACACAGTTCTGCAATATCTCTCCACCCCATGCCACGCATGAAGTTGGCGGCCTCATATACGCTTTTCCCTTCGATGAGAAGTTTATAAATGCCCAGCCGCTTTATCCGTTTTCCCAAGCGGGTATTTACTTTCCGTTCCTCGGCTATCATGGCCATGTACAGAATCGAAAGTATAACATCCACAGCGTTTGCGTCATTTCCATAGGTTGAAGAAATACTGCTTATCGCTGTAAGAGTAGACTCTTCAACTTGTTTCCCGGTCATGTTATATACAGAGACAAAATCTCCATACACTTTTTCCGCTCCATGTGTTTGCGCCAACTCTTGCAGTTGCTTGAAATAATCGGTGTCTCTGGGAGGCTTTGAAGAGCCATCCGGCTTCGTCAGATAAACGCACCAATCATCGAATTTACCCCGGTCATATTTCAGGCTTGAGCCATCAGAAAATGTTTTTATTATTCCCACAGTCTATTCCCCCAGCCGGTGTCTTATATCGTTCAACCACTCGCCTCTGTACTTGAAAAACTTGGGGCCCGCTATTGAATACTTCTTTCCAGACAAAACTTTAGCTAAAGCTGTAAGTGACATTACTTCTCCGTTGTACTCAACATTCCGGTCATCAACCACAATAGCAGTAATGCTCGGATTCTCACAGTATTCAATTCTATCGCCAATCGGAATCTGGCATTTGCTGAACGAGAAATTTGAAGCTCTCTCTGAACTTTCTGAATCTATTTCTTTCGCTGTTTCCTCAGCCCGCTTCTCTTCATCAGTTGGAGTTGCCAACTTCAGCTTGTCCGCGCAACCATGTATTTCAGCGATTGCTTCTAATATCAAATAAGCATCTTCCGGCGACATAGCATAAAACTCCCTGACACGCTGCTTCCCGTCAAAACTCTCAACTGAGCGCAAATTGGGGTTTAGTTTATCAATAATTGAATGTATCTTCAAATCATATAGTCTGGAACTAACTTCATATGTTGCATAAACACGGAAAGCAAATGGAATGCATTCGCTCCTGTTCAATTGGCGTAAACGCTTATAAATATCATCCGCATATCCGATTTTTACATACTCCGGAAATGATGGATTTGTTAGGATGTATATTACTCCACTTTTCTCAGCCATAGTTACCTCCATTGATTTTCATAAGAGAGATACGGCCTGCCGATGTGTATTCGGCAGGTTTTCTCGTTGGTAAGCGTGTTACTCTGTAATTGTACCTTCTTTTATATGGTACGCAATTCCATACTCGTTGCAGAAGTCAATCACAGTCTGTGCTTTCTCGTTATAAAACGTTTTATGCTCCGTGTATGCGGTGACTGTCTTGCTGTAGTTGGTACGACCAAAAATAATCTTATCAACAAAGGAAACCGCATTAAGTAAATCGGCAATATCCTGTTCTACAAGGTTTGGCGTCGGATAAGGTTCCATGCTAATCCACGTTTTACATCCCATATCGTGAAGCGCTCTCAATGCAGCAAGTCGGTCTGCGTATGCGGCAGCACCCGGCTCCATTCTGGTGCGAAAGTACTCGTCAAGGGATACAAGCGTAATGCCGTATTCGTTCTCGTGTGAAAGCTCCGCCAGTTCAATTGGTAGAATGCCTTTTGTTAGAACACTGCATTTGATTCCAGCAGCATTAAGTTTCTTTATTGCGTCTATGCTCATTTTATGGATTTCCGGATACTGATACATAAACGGATCTGTTGAAAAGCATAATTGAATGGATTTGATTTTGCTCTTTAACCTTGGTATTTCCTTATCCAACAGTTCGAGGGTATTAGAAACCAGATATGGTTCCAACCATTCATCGTAAGATTTAACCTGACCGAAACGTTTTTTCATCATAAAAGCATAGCACGGATATTTGCAGCCGTGAGCACATCCTTGTATGTGGTTCATCGTATAATCGCCATACTCTACACCGGTTTTATAGAGCATGGTTTTTCTTTCGATGTAGCCTTTAACCTTTTTCATTCTGCAAATCCTCTACGAGCAAAACTCATTTTTCCTCGCGTCTCTTTAGCGGCATAGTTTTGCTTTAACTCTTTCTTTATTTGTGACTTGAAACCATCTGATGGAAAAATAGGATGCTCATCAAGAACTGCCCATAAATCATCGAGTGGAACATCGGTTTGTCCATTAAAACGATTCTGTAGATGCTCTGCAATATCCTTTATGTAATAACAGAATTCGTCGGTCATCGTTTTGACGAACCCGTTTCCTTCAAAATCGAGCATAATCTGATTCTCACTACCGTGAGTATTTTTCGTTGATGACTTGCCACCGAAAGTCTGCCAAGCGGACTGCTTGTACAATTTGAACCCTTTGATATTGCTTGTACAGTGGACCAGGTTATATACAATGGCATTCTTCTCATTGAAAAACGGGAAAGCAGCAATATAATACTTGCGTATATCGTTCCTGCGGAGTGCCTTTATGATCTCTTCAATGCGCTTCGCATATGCGGTTTTGTCGCTACCATAAGGTATAAGGTTTTCCAGCTCGGTAAGATATGTATGCTCGTACTTACTGCGGGCTTCATCTTTCTTAACCATTTTTACAGCTCTTATTGAATCCGAAACCATATGGTTAAGAATAACCTCACTCCAATTATTAATAAATGGCATAATGGCATTCCAGTCGATGGTAGCCTCATATGGATCATAAACAAGCAGATAATGCTTGTTGCTTGACATCGCTTGTCCTAACCGCTTTGCGAGAGAATTTCCGTCTTCTGTTGAGATGTGATAGTGAAAATTACCGCTTTCATTCGGCATTATGCTCTTAAGATGGGCAGTCTTTGCAGCTGATAAATCACTGAAGTATAAATCGATTTGCTTGCCGAAATATTGGCCTGCAATATTACGCAGATATTTTGCTACGCGTACTGGTGTGCCGAATACCTGCTTACCATCATCATCAATATATTCACCACTGTTGGACATGCAATCAATAAAAACGAGTCCGTTGCAGTACTGGTTCAAAAGAAGAATGTGTGCCCACGCCTCGACATACTTTTCTATCAACTCAAACTTCTTTATTGTATGAGGATTTGCGTGGCTGATGATTTCCTCATTGCTCATTTCTTTCATCGCCCTCCTCTGGAATCAAATCCATTATGTCGCCAATGTTGCAATCTAATGCTTTACATATTTTTATGAGAACTTCCATACCTACGGTTTCGCCTTTGGAGAGCTTTGTCACAGAAGTCCAACTTATTCCCGCAGCTACCTGCAGGTCTTTTTTCTTCATGTCTTTATCAATTAGGACTTTCCATAATTTTTTATAACTTACTTTCATTGAGAGCTCCTTTCGCAATCATTCAAAGCTCGTGTAAAAATCGGTACTCGATTGTAAAGTGAAACGCACGCCGTTCGCATGAGATGCAACAGTTATATGTTCAAACGCAGGGTATAGCATTACACTTTACAAAAATATTGTTTGCTTTCGGGAAGAAAGACAATCTGTCTTTCTTCCCATATTTGCCGTTAAGCGGAAATCGGGCAGCGCGTCAAGGGCGGCTCTCCAGAGCCGTTTATCTCGACCCTTGATGTGCCGTCCGGTTTCTGCTACCCATAATAACGAATGCTATTCATCATAAACAGCCACTTGATACTCGTCCTCGTAAACAACTTTGCCGGGAAAATTTGTGTAGACAACATCATATGGCATATTGTATTTATCCATCATATCCATAAGCGGTTGCAATTTTTCGAGCATATGCTCTGTTGTTTCCGTCTTAAACCACGTTATAGGCTTGCCGGGATTATCATCATCGTAAAAAGGAGGATTCGGCAAGTTTTCTTGAAACCATACTTGGTCAACATCATAATATACAGCTTTTTCTTCTTCGTTTAATTTTCCGTCACGTTGTAACCGATGAACTGCCGCAAAAATACCTACGGGTTTTCCCGTCCGATACGCTGTGTCCCGTCCCTGTATTCTTACATATTTCATTTTCAACATTATCAACACCACCTAATAATTATGCTATACTTTAATACTGTAGCGGAAGCACTGTTTTCACCACAAAAGCAGTGCTTCTTTAATGCTACAGGGTATCCCACGTCCCATCGAGGAGGTAATACCATGTCCCATTATACCACTTTTGAAGAAAGATTGGAAATTGAAAACGGCCTTCGCGAAAATCTGTCCTTCGGTGAAATTGCGGATAGGCTCGCCAAGGACCGTTCCACTGTTTCCAGAGAGGTCAGGAAATATGCCGTTTCAGAAAAATCAGGTTACGGAGCTGCCAGCTACAACGCTTGCTATCATCGCTCGAATTGTACTAAAACCCATGTTTGTACGGGCGATTGCCGTCGTCAGTCGGTAAAATACTGCAAGCTGTGCAGTTATTGCAACGATATCTGTCCGGATTTTGAGGAGCAAATTTGTGTGATACGCCTGAAACCGCCGTATGTATGCAATGCCTGTGAGGAACGAAGCCACTGTACTCTTGAGAAAACTCTGTATAGCGCGGTAAAGGCTCAGCAACTTGCCGACAAAAACATTTCGGAAGCACGCCGTGGAGTGTTATCCACCGAACAGGAGCTGACTGCGCTCAATGAGCTCGTAACGCCTCTGATTCTGCAAGGGCATTCGGTTCATCAAATTTATGCCAACAATGTTGACAGCCTGATGTGTAGCGAAAAGACACTTTACAATTACATCGACAACGGCTTCTTTGATGCACGGAACATTGACCTGCCACGCAAGGTGCGTTATCGTCCACGCCGTAAGAAGAAAGAGTTCAAAGTGGACAAGGGTTGCTACATAGGGCGCAGTTATTTGGATTATCAAGCGTTTATGCTGAAACATCCGGAATATCACTCTGTACAGATGGATTCGGTTATTGGCAGCATAGGTGGAAAAGTCCTGCTGACCGTCCATTTTCCCGAAACCGGCTTTATGCTTGCCTTTTTAAGAATCTCCAACACTTCTCAATCGGTAATTGATATCTTTGACAGGCTTTACATTACACTTGGCAGGAAGCTGTTTGAAAAGCTGTTCCCGATATTACTCACCGACAGAGGCTCGGAGTTTTCCAATCCCGCAGCTTTGGAGCGGTCACCAGACAGTATCCGCAGAACCAATGTGTTTTTCTGTGATCCGAATGCGCCTTTTCAAAAAGGTTCCCTTGAAGTCAACCATGAGTTGATTCGCCGCGTTTTACCCAAAGGTACAAGCTTTGACAACCTTGAGCAAGCGGACATTGACCGTATGATGAATCACATCAACTCCTACCGACGGTTAAAACTGGGTAACAAAACGCCGTTCGAAGCCTTTGAGTTCTACCATGGAAAAGACATGCTTGAAAAGCTCGGATTTGAACCTGTTCCGTCTAACAGTGTAATATTGAAACCGACATTGCTGAAAAGATAATCAGCGAACGAACATAATACTTACAGGCTGGGATACCCGATATATCTGTGGTTTCAAGGTTGCGTTTTGGTTTGCAAAAAATTTACAAACTGCGCTATCTCTATTTACTATGCTCATTTATCCGATTGGCGTATAAAATCTGTTGCATTTCGTTTGCAAATTAAGCATTTGGATTATAATAGTTGCAGTTCACTTACAAACCGGGCATTTGACTTTACAAATTCGCACCTCGGTTACCATTGTTGCGCTTCGTCTTTCAAATGTGGTGGTTCGGTTTACAATTAAGTTGTAAAAATCGGTATGTAATTATCATATCACAAAAAAGTGTAGATTACAATAGTTTCTCTCCGCAAACGCTGGAATTTACAACGGAATATATTGAAATTTCTCTGAATATGTGCTATAATGATGTGTACCTTAACTTACGGAGATAAGGAGGGCTCATTTTGGCAAAGTGTTATCGTTCATTCGCTGCCTACATCGGAGATGTGTTCTACGATGAAATTCACGGCAAACTGAAAAGTTATATCTATCAAAACAAAGACAGATTAAATCTATCTTCCTATAGTATTTCCGCTCCCTCTTACACCGCCTTGGATGATTTTCATGTAATGAGTGTGACCTTTCACGAATCCGATAACGACAGAATAGATTTTCAAGCAGCAATACAGGCAGACATAGTATAAT
>Ga0265294_10008942_pt1 | contig 11617 bp, 12 predicted proteins | sample MunlanPumphouse3_FD_192504 | JGI IMG/M metagenome (GOLD analysis project Ga0265294, IMG submission 192504) | Groundwater microbial communities from a municipal landfill in Southern Ontario, Canada - Pumphouse #3 | ecosystem: Environmental > Aquatic > Deep subsurface > Groundwater | place...
AACAAGCTGGAAATTACTGGCGTGCGCAGGGTTATTCTTTGGAGGGATTGTTCTCCTGCTTTTTGGTGAAAGAGTGATAAGACTCGATGAAGACTGATGTTTCCCCGCCAGCCTTATCCCTTTTCCTGCCAATAATGAAATATCGGGATTCGAACACATGCTGATTTTCTTTCACCTCTTTATCGGGTTAACTGCCGGAGTTATCCTCGCGGTGCTGCTCTCGAATAAAATGGCAATACTTTATGGAGGAATAGGCGGAATCCTTCCGGATATTCTCGATAAACCCCTCGGGATGATTTTCCTTGCAGACAGTCTGATCGGGGGGAGAATCTATTTCCATTCGCTCACGATAGGAGGGATTCTCGTAATCCTGGGTCTTATTCTCTGGTATTCCAATAAACAGAGAATCATCCTTCTCTGTATTAGTATAGGCATGCTTCTCCACCAGATTGGCGATACCATGTGGGATGCCGCAAGCAACTGGTTCTGGCCGACTCTCGGACCGTTCGAGCCGTACACCGAGGAATTTCCCCCGGTTCCTGACGGGGCCCTGCTGTATCTCTCTATTTCTACATGGATTATCGCAGTGATTGCGGGCATACTTTTCTCGATGACAGCATACCGCCATCTTCAGCAGGTCATCAGAACCCGGTCGGGCATCGGAAAAACGGGAATACTGACAGGAATAATTCTTGCAGGAATCGGGATGAGTCTGCTGGTAAAATATATAATCTGGGATATATTTCTCGCCGGACCATGGGCAGACTACTTCGGCACCATGTACCTTCATGAGATTCTCTCGGTCTCGGAATGGGTGTATGGTCTCGTTTCCCTCATACTGATTCTTCTCGTTCTGAATTATCCGTTATCGGTCTCTGAAAAATACCAATCCGGCATTCTCAGAATCTGCGGGATTGGAAGTATCACGATATCGCTCCTGATTCTCCTGTTCCTGTTTCTCGGATTCCCGATTGAAGAAGTCTACGGTTCAACAATCTGGAAACTCATTGCAGTATCGGGGTTCCTGATCGGGGGTGCTGTTCTCCTTTTTCTGGGAAAAAGGATTTCCACCCTGTCCGGTGACATAGGAGATCCCAAACGATAAGAAGTGTGTTTCTACGGCGGGTTGGACGCGGAACGCGGCCGACCTTAGATGAGGCGGACCGGTCTTAGTGGAGCAAACTGAAAGTTTGCGAGGGTGCGGGAGAGGACTGACAAGGGGAGCTATAGCGACCGCATGATGATTCTGATATGCGGTGAGTAAAAAAGATGATTAGTCTTTCTTCAGAAGACCGAGGTCGGCATAACGGGCAACAAGCTCGTCATGTCCTATTTTGCAGGCGATCATCTCACGGAATTCAGCTTTTGAGAGACAGGTTTGTTCTGCCATTTGCTTTACAAGAAAATCATCGAGTTCAGAACCGTTATGACTGAGATGTGTTGTTACTGAGGTGCGCTGTCCATTTTCGTAGAATTTGTATCTCAGATGTTTCAACCGTCCCGCATCTTCGACAAAACCCTTCTTCTTCATGGCTTTTTTCACGGCATCAGCTTTTAAGACAGCCATTTTACATCCATACCATGTTCTGTAATTTTTTCCCGAATTCTTTTGCTTCGGCGGTGAGAGGAAGGTCCGGATTGGTAAATTCCTCCAGGTTGTCGGCAAACTGAAATCCTGCTTCTTCCAAAGCCTCTTCCAAGGTGTCACAGAATGAGACCAATATCTTAAATTCGGTATTTGCGAGGTTACATTTCCCATTTTTATCCACATGAAGTAACAGCTGCACCGGATATTTCAATTTCCTCATTTCGTCCCTGACGGGAACTTCATATAAGAAAACAACGCCGTTTACTTTTCCCTCCTCGCCTACATCCAGCACATTCAGCATCTGTTCAAGAACATCGTCATATGTCTGATTTCCACGTTTTTTTGAGCAGACTCGCTCTTTAATATACGTTGAGACGGTGATGCTCGTTTTTTGCAGTCTCTCGTCTATCGCCTGCATGATCGTATCTGATAATGGGAAGGGGAAGATAATAGTTTTTGCTGTCACGGGCGCGTTGATACGATTGGTTCTTCGGCAAGGGAAGGCCCACGGAGGAGATATCCTCTGTATTGAGGGTCCTATCTGTTTCCAGGCAGTTCATCTGCGGCGGAATCTTTTGACGGTGCAGAATGAATCCGGCAATTCATCTCATGTACCATAAACCCATACTAAAAAAAGAATAGAATGAATCCGGCTCCTAGGACGGACTCACTTTGCTGTACTGACAATCTTAATAATATCGCCGGATTTGAGAATCGTCGTATCCTTAATCCGCATCTTCGTGCGGGCATCGACCGCATAGAGGAAACCTTTCCCGATATCCGTATGAACACGGAAAGCGAGATCCTTCGGGGTTGAACCGGTAGGCATCAGGAATGCATCCGGTAAAACCTGTCCCTTTGCATTACAGAATTTGTTTTCATCCTCTACCGGGTAGACGACAATCATCCCGATCTCCTCGAAGACAACTTTGTTCAGAATCTCCTGAACACCGGTACTGCCGAACTTTTTCATACTTTGCGCAATCAGAGTCAGCGCTTTAATCTGGGGAGCGGAAAGCTTCGCCCCTTCGACCGGCGTAAAGGTCGCATCGCCCGGAAGATACTTCAGGATTTTTGCGCTTGCCGCGGTCTTAAGAGCAAGTTCTCCAACACCAATTGTCGGAATCGCACCGAGCTCCTTCAGGGCTGCGATATTTTCATCGGATGCGAGGTCGGCCTTGTTTGCAGCGATAAGGGTCGGCTTTGAGATGCGGAGCAGAACTTCGCAGACCTTTTCTATGTCCTCGGGCGTAGCTCTGGCAAGATTGATGCCGCATTCATCGACGGCTTGCTTGAGTTGAAGAGCATCGATACGGAGACCGCCCAGCGCTTCACCAAGAAGGTCGATCAAGACCTGTTCCTTACCCTGAGCCTGCCGGACAAGTTTTGCCCGGTGCTTCTCGACAATACCCGCCATCCACATCGCGAACTCATACCGCAGGAATTTTACATCATCAAGCGGGTTTCTGGTTCCGACATCGACCGGGTTCCCTTCAGCATCCGTACTTCCTGAAGCATCGACAACCTGAATTATTGCATCAGCCTCACGGAGGTTGTCAAGGAACTGATTTCCAAGTCCCCGGCCAAGATGTGCGTCCGGAACCAAGCCGGCAACATCGATGAGTTCAACCGGAACAAACCGGTTTCCATCCACACATTCGGTACAGCCTTCAATCCCGAGCTCCCTGCACGGGCATTTTGACCGGACATAGGCAACGCCCTTGTTCGCGTTGATAGTGGTGAACGGATAGTTGGCAATCTCTACATTTGCAAGCGTTAGCGACTTATAAATTGTCGATTTGCCGCAGTTTGGTTTTCCAGCGAGTGCAATCTGTAACATTTCTTTTATCTTTCCTTTTATAGAGGGGTGATATCTGATGTATAAATTAGGCTGATGCACTATTATGTGTTCCGTCCCGGACACGGGACCGAGACGAAAAACCCAGAATCAGTAATGCAGAACAACATCGCCGCCGTTTTTCACGGCCCCGGCATATCTCTGCACATTCTCTTCAATTAACGCCGGATTAATCGCCTCGTGAAGCCGGGACGTGAACTCGGTCTTCAGTTCCTCCGAAAGTATGCACCGTCCGGCAGCCTCATACCTCCCCTCAAGAGCTCCCCCGGCTGCCATTTTTACAATAACCCGGTCGACCATCGGCACCATCGCCGGTTCCATCAAATCAAGCACACATGCCCCGCCTCCTCCCGGAACCGGCTCAACCACCCCATAGAGAGCCCCGCGTGACAGGTCCAGTCCCGCGCCGGTACATGCCAGAGCAAAGGTCGCATACAATACCGCATATCCGTGCGAAAACATCGCATTCACCGGATCCAGGTAAGGAGGGAGAACCCTCCGGCGATATCCAAGTGTCTGCGGAACCGCACGGGACAGAATCTCATAATACATCGCCTTCGTAAACGAAAACACACGTCCAATCTCCGGAAGAGTAACCAGGAAATTCAGCTCGTCCCGTGCGGCATTCAAAATATCCAGTTCGCCCTTGTAAAACAGACCGGACGGATCCGACTCGGCAAGTTCATTCAGGAAACGCATCCGTTCCCCGAGAGAATCCTGAATAGTCGCCATCGCAAATTTATGGACCGGAATCTCCCTTTGCGCTGCTGACAGCCGGGGTCCCCCCTCTCCATATAACCCGCCGACCGGTTTTCCGTGGACATCAAAAAACGAAACCGGAATCCTGCGTTCCGCCAGACGCTCCAGCACGGCCGTATTCAGAGAATGCCCGCCGGCAATCAGAAGATGGCTCACCTCATCAAAAGGATACCTCGTCACCTTCCCGTCCTGCCGGACAAGAAGCGAATCCTTCGTGGATTTGATTTCGGCACCGAATCCCCAGACAGTAACCCAGGGAATCGTCAAAAGAGATCCTCCTCCGTCTTATCGCCATTCAGCTGGACACGGCATTTCCCGCAGAAATAATTGCGTTTCCGATCCAGATCGTCAAGGTTTCTCGGACAGTACATAATGCAGCCAGGATTATCACAGTGTCCCAGCCCGAACAGGTGACCGATTTCGTGCGCCCCTTCTTTGACAAGTCTCGCAATCAGATCCGAATCATCCTCATGCCTTCCGTAAAACTCGTTTTTGAGACGGTACGGTGAAACGACCGACACCCCGAGCCGGGGATAGGCAAGTCCGTACACAAAATCCGCGAGAGGTTCATAAAGATCCGCGGGCGTCACCAGCAGAACTTTTTCATAGATATGGTTAAATTTGTTATAATATTCAAGGTCGACATCTGCCGGTTTGAAGAGCCCCGGCATTCTCCTGCGGAACATATCGAGTTTTGTCAGGATTTTCACCGCATCGTACTGATTCCGGACCGGGTCAAAACCTTCGAGCGGAAAAATACCATTGTCTATCCGTGATACCGGCATCTCGAGAACCGCCGACAGTTCTTCTGAAACCGGGCGGGAAAGGCCAATCGGCACGCGGCTGTCCCAGAAAAGATGTATCCCCATAGTTGTAGTTATATCACTGTTTAAATCTATAAACTTACGTAAATGATAAACAAAATCGAGACCACTGTCGGGCACTATATTAAAGATAATTACCGTTCCGCGGTGGAAGTGGGGTTCGGAGGAAAAACCATTGCCGCAAGGATTCTTGTGGATGCGGGAATCCCGGTTCTCTGCACGGATGTCCATGCCTATCCTGATGCCGATGTGCCCTCAGTTGTTGATGACTGCGTAGAACCGGTCTTGTCCTACTACCATGCCGACGTAATCTATGCCGTCCGTCCAGGATTGGAAATCGTTCCGGCACTCATCCGGCTCGCGAAAACAGCCGGGGCAGATCTGATTGTGTATCATCTGGGTTTTGAACTCTACGAAGACGGAGGGGAAAAAATAGATGTCGACGGGGTCATGCTCCACCGGTATGTTCACCAGTGATGGGCATACCCTCTTTTTTTCAGAACCTTTCCATCGCACCATACGCCTTTTTCCGATACGACGTTTCCAAGCACGGTGTATTTCACATCAATCCCCGATAAACCTGCCGGAGGTATACAGAACAAAAGCCCGAAGTCTCCGCCCCCGTAGAGATAATACTCCATAGCGGACCCGGAACTGACATCCGGGAGCTTAAACCGGCTCGAATCAAGCTTGAATCCTACATTGGATGCCTCCGACATATCATAAAGAGAGATGGCGAGACCGTCGGATACATCCATCATTGAGGAGGCGCCTGCACGGGCGATGATCTGTCCTGCCTCGACCTGCGGGACAGGAGTCAGCAGATGAGCGCGGTATCGTTCATCCCCGTTGAGTCCCGCCATCGCACATCCGGGTGTTCCGGTAACACAGACCGCATCGCCTGCCGAGGCGCCGGACCGCCGGCAGTAGAATTTCTTATCCACAATCCCGAATCCGGTCGTCACCACCGTAAATTCCCGATGACTGTCGATATCCCCGCCGGCAATCTTCGCCCCGAACCGTTTTGCGCAGGAAACCGCACCCCTCATAAACGGAACAAGTCGTTTCGGGTCATCCAGACCGACCGCCGCCAGAACCTGGACCGGCTGCGCCCCGCAGCTGGCGATATCCGATAACGTAACCGCGACACTCATCCAGCCTTTTTCAAACTCCGTCATCCCTATCGGGAAATCGGTCGTTTCATGCAGCATATCGGTACTTGATACAAGTATCGTGCCGTCAGGCAGCTCAAACGATGCGCAGTCATCGGCTGTTTCCTCGGTTCCAATCAAATCCCGGATCGTATCCAGAAGAGCACGGTCATCCATTATTTTTTCAGCTCCTTTTTTCGTTCTGCACGATACTCGGACAGCACGCCGAATAAAACATGCGAGGCAGGCTTCTCACTGTCCTTTTCGTCAGGTTTCTTTGCGGGAGCCGGTTTCGGCACAGGCTTCTGCTTTTTCGGAAGAGGCGCCGGCACGGGTTTCGGTTTCGGTTTTGGAACCGGTTTCTCCTCTTTTTTGGGGGCGGCCAGTTCAATCTCCGGTCTCTCCGGTTTCGACATGAACGTCTGTTTTTCCCTCTTTGGGGCGGGAACCGGTTCGGGTTCCGGTTTCTCTACCTCGAACACCAGATCCGGATCAATGCCCTTCTCCCGGACATCCTTCTCCCGCAGAACCCGGTATTCATCCACCATTCCATGAATCTGCCCGAGCTTCTTCTCATTATTGTAGACGACCTGCGTCTCTTTCCATCCGGCAAGAGCTGCTTCATATCCTGCGGTGTCAACAACGCCGATCTTCCCCTTCACCCGGGGGGAAAGGGTCGTGCCGTCCAGAATCGGAATGCCGGCATCCCGGAACTCCTCTATCAGATTCTGGCTCTGTGCCCGCTGGAAAGTCAGCCGCGGCAGAATGACCGCTCCGATTTTCGCCTCGGCAAGGTCACGGACAACGGATTTCCCCCATCCATCAATCTTCAGCACATACAAAATATCCTCTTCGCCGATTCCCATCTCATCGTCCAGACTTTTCACGGGGTCCTTTGCCAGAAGCGGCAGAACCTTCAGCGCAGTGCATCCGTCACCTGCCTGCAGGGAAATAAAATGCTTCATCCGCTCTAAACTGACCCGAAGATTCTTTGTTCTGCGTTCCTCTTTACGGAGCGCCTTCTTCACCTGGACAAGCTCCGTATCACGGGACGAAATCTCCTCGGATGACAGAACCTCCTGTTCCCGTGCATCTCTCTCTAAAACAAGCTGTTTCTGCAGAGCGGAAATCGCTTTGTCTTTTACTTCCACTTCTTCCGATAAACTCCCAGCGAGTTTACGAAGCTTTGCAATCGTTTCCTCGAGCCGTGCGATATGTTCATCCTTTTCATCGAAGACCAGCTCGGTCGGGATTATCTCCGGTTCCGCCGGCGCCTCTTCGGGGTTTTCAATGCCGGCAATAATCTGTTCAAGGGAAAGCCCGCGGATTATTCCTGCACGGACCACATCGAAGTCCGTTCCCGGCGGCATTCTCTTCCGGACGGAATCGAATTTGTTTGCATAACTCCGGTATGCGCAAACCGCCGCAGAAAGAGCATCCCGCTCATGGTCGTTGGAAAACAGGTAGCCCTCGACCAGTTCATACTTATCTTTGATCAGCACGTCCTTTGACGGCGTCCATGCGGCAGCCGAGAACGCCCGCCGGATTTTCTCGACCCCGGACGGCATATCCGCTTTGTCCGTTGCGATTAAAACAGGTTTGCCGATTCCGGAGATGACGGAGATTATCTCCGCCGGATTGAGAATCCGCGAACTCGATAGATGAATCAGGTCCCCGTCCAGATTCAGCGCGGCGATACCCGCGGTTGTCCCGGGGTCGATTCCCACTATTATATAGGCGGGTTTTTTCGAGAGCGATACAAATGCCGGCTTCTCTTTTCTCTTCCCGGAAACCCGGACTATAATCCCGCCGGATTTGCGGGAGGAGACGGGCACCTCGGTCCGCGGGGCCCTGACCATGAATACGGTCATGCTGCCGCCGCGGAAAACCCTGCGGGATGTGATGAGATATGACAGCCCTTTTGCTGAAAGTTTTGCTTCGATTTCGCGGGACCGGGATTGTACTGCTTCATGCATCTTGCGGACGTGCCGGCGGTGCGTGCGGAGAAGGGGGCCCGCCCGGAAGATGGTCAGGGTCGTGACGTCTTCGTATGCGAGAAGTTCCCAGCCTCCGCCGAACGAGGCGATGAGGGCGGCAGTCTTCGCTTCTTCCATGGGGTTGGTCTTATCGAACCGGAGATTATACCGCTCGGCGATTTTTGCGACCGGGTCCATTCGTATGCCGTCTCCGGAGATCTGGACGAGTTTTGTTCCAAACGGCAGTTCGTCCAGTATTTCATATAAGTCGGCAGTTATGTCACGGATATTGCCGACGGCAAGAATCGCCGGACGCTCGGTGTCGATTATCCGGAGAAGGCGGGAGAGGGGGATGTTTTTTTCTTCTGATTCGATTCGGCGGTCGGAAACCCGCACGAGGGCATAGTGCGGGCGGGGTCTGCCGTTTTCGGTAAATCCGGGGATTGTTTCGATGCCGAATACGAGTGAGTTCATGTTCTTACGAAGCGGATTGCCTCTTCAAGGTCATAGGAGGTCTGGTATTTTTTCGCGAAGAAGGTGATGACGGTGTCGAGATCATGCCGGAGTGTCGCGTCTGCGTTCTGATGGTTGGGGGGTATCCACTGGGGCCAGTCGATTAAGCAGATGGTTTCACCGTCATACATGATATTGTATTCGGACAGGTCACCGTGGATGTATCCGGCGTCATAGGCTTTTTTCACTTCTTCGAGGATTTCCCGGTATACTTTGTCAGGGTCTTCGAGGATGCAGCGGAAGAGGTTGGCTCCCGGGACGAGGGACATGACGATACAGTGACGGTTTATATCGATGGGGACGGGGACTTTGACTTTGCCGTTAAGGGCTTTGAGGGCTTCATATTCCCGGGATGCCGAGCATGCGGAGGCGAAGATCCAGGGACAGTGGGTGGCCTCAGGCATGTATTCCCGGTTGTTACGGAGTGTCTGGAAGGAGCGCTGGCCTACTTTGTGGAGTTTGAGGATGACGACGCCGAATCCGAGGGCTTCATAGATTTCGGATTCTTTGCCGACGGCGACTTTGTTTCCAAGGGCGGAGATGGTCTTTTTTGCGGCTAAATCGGAGAGGGCGAGAGCGTCGTAGCCGGCGAATATGAGGGTGTAGCCTTTGTAGGGGACGGAGTCGGAGCGGATGAGGTCACGGTAGATGAGGTTTCCGAGCCGGTATTTCATTTCGGCAGGGGAGAGTTTGACGGCTGCCCGGAGGTCGTCTTCGGGGACCCACTGGTAATGCTTCATCATCCGTTCGAGGACGTGAAGGATGCGTATTTCATATTTATGGAGGGATTTTATTACGTCTGCGTCTATTGGCATTGTTGATGTACCATTGGGAGTTATGGGACAAATAGATGATTGCATGGGACGGTTTTCTGTGGCGGGCTGCCACGTAGTGGCGGCCTCAGCTGAGGCGGGTTGGCGACGAAGTCAACGACCTCAGCGGAGGCGGACCGCTCCGTAAGAGCGGTCTTAGCGGAGCAAATCTCTGATTTGCGACCAAGTTTTCGAAGGAAACTTGCGACTGCGGGGTGAGCCGACAGGCTCGCCCTTAGCGGATTCTTTTTATTATCCGTATTTCTGTGTGTTTTTCGATTTGGTGTACGGGATTCTTTTTGATGGCCGCATCATCACATGAAATTCACGAAAATATCCACAAAAACATGAAAACCAATAAGGTTGGGTTATAGGCGGATCTCTGTCGCCCCGCCCCCATCCCCCACACGAAATTTTCAAAAACGCAAATCAGAGATTTGCTCAGTTGAGGTCGTCGACTTCGTCGCCAACCCGCAAATCAACGAAATGCACGAAAAGGGGGACAGGGGTGGGAAAGGGTCAGCCCCCCTTAAGCGAATCCCAGGGGCGAAGCCTTCGAGTACGCCCGCCGTCGTTTTTCGCCCCCTCGATTTTTGGCAAACGTATATATTGGATAACTCACCAATGTAGAATACTTATGGGAAGTGAAGTCTATCAGGCACAGGTTCTCCGGGCGTTCTTCGATACAATCACAGGAACCGACCGGAATCTGACCCGCATATATATGTGTGTGATTTCGCTTGCCAAACTCAGAATGGAATCCCCGGAAAAAATCCGGTTCCTTGCCGAACAGATGCAGGCAAGTAAAGCAAAACACGAACTCTCGATAGACATTCTGGATTACATGGTCTCGGTTGCCAATTCTCTCGAATCCTGGGCGGGTCAGTCCGCATTCGGCATCACCACGCCGGCAAAGTCAGATGACTTCGGCAGTGTCTCGCTCGACTCATTCTAATCTCTAATCTCTTTTTAGTCTCCGGGCAGTTCCCCGCGTTTTGCTATCCCTCCCGGAGAACATCCGGCAGCATCCCGCCCGGCTCATAGAGATTCCCGGCTCCTTCTGAATGCCGGAATTGGGAAATATTCTATTTTAAATCATTATTTCCGGAGACAGAGTTCAGCATAACGTATCTGAGGGGTTAATTATGATTGTAGAGAAACGATTTAACTCATGAGTGTTTTAGAGGTGATTAATGATACCGTTGCATCAATCAACGGCGTCATCAATACGTATGCCTGGTATATAGCATTCGTATTCCTGATTGGTATTGGTCTATACTTTACCATCAAATCAAGAGGCGTCCAGATCAATCGTCTGGGTGAATCATGCAGGGTTGCGTTTACCGGCATCCGTGCACAAAAAGGTAAACAAACCATCTCATCCTTCCAGGCATTCTGTGTAAGTATGGGTGCCCGCATCGGTGTGGGTAACATTGCCGGAGTGGCCGTGGCAATAGTCATGGGTGGTCCCGGAGCTATTTTCTGGATGTGGGTCTTCGCATTTATCGGTGCGGCAACCAGTTTCGTTGAAACAACGGTCGGTCAGATTTACAAAGAAAAGAAAGCAGACGGCCAGTATCACGGCGGTCCGGCATTCTACATCAAAAACGGTCTCGGCAAACCCAAGTTCGCCGCTTTTATCGCAATTCTCATTATCTTCACCTATGGTCTGATGTTCATCGGAGTCCAGGCAAACACAGCGACTCTTGCCTTTTCCAATGCATTCGGCACTGACCAGATTGTCTTCGCCGTAATCATTACCGTCCTTGCGGCCCTTGTCGTCTTTGGCGGAATCAAACGTGTAGCCAAAGTTTCGACCTGGCTCGTTCCGGCGATGGCAATTCTCTGGCTCGTACTGTGTCTCATAATCGTCCTTGTCAACTTTACCCAGGTTTCCCTTGTTATTCAGACCATCTTCTCCTATGCGTTCGGCGTTCAGGCGTTCGTCGGCGGAGGAGTCGGAGCTGCAATCATGTGGGGTCTGAAGCGTGGTGTCTTCTCGAACGAAGCCGGTATCGGTTCTATCCCGAACGTCTCCTCTTCCGCAGAAGTCAAACACCCGGTAAAGCAGGGACTTATGCAGTCCGTCGGTGTCTTAATCGATACAATCGTTGTTTGTTCCGCAACTGCCTTCGT
>Ga0265294_10008943_pt1 | contig 11616 bp, 8 predicted proteins | sample MunlanPumphouse3_FD_192504 | JGI IMG/M metagenome (GOLD analysis project Ga0265294, IMG submission 192504) | Groundwater microbial communities from a municipal landfill in Southern Ontario, Canada - Pumphouse #3 | ecosystem: Environmental > Aquatic > Deep subsurface > Groundwater | place...
ACCACCGCACAAACCATGAAAGCGGACAGGTTGATAAGGTCATGGATGGTGATCTGGATCCCTTTATCTATGCCTGGTTGAAGATGGTGGCTAAATTGAGGATGAATGGCGACTAAGAACAAAAAAGAATACAAGGATCTACTGCCCAGGCTCGATTATAGCCGGCTTCCCAAGCATATTGGCATAATCATGGATGGCAATGGCAGGTGGGCAAAAAAGCGCTTGCGTCCGAGGATCTTCGGTCACAGGGCTGGAGCGGAAGCGATACGTGCTGTTGTTGAATTGGGAGTGGAGCTAAAACTGGAGTTATTGACCTTCTACGCGTTTTCAACGGAAAATTGGAACCGACCAGAAGAAGAAATACAGGGATTGCTGAAGCTGCTGAAAGAGTTTTTGATCAAAGAGATACCAGAACTGAACGAGCAAAACATCAAGGTGGATTTTATCGGTACTGAAACTGGTTTGGATCCTGAGTATCTGGCGGAAATCTGCGCTTTGGCAGCTCAAACACATCAGAATACCGGCATGAAGGTGAATATCGCCTTCAACTATGGGGGCCGCCTGGAGATCATTGAGGCCATCAAGAGACTCACTTCAGTTCAAATCCAGGAACTCACAGTGGACAACTTTGGTCAGTACCTTTATACTGCTGGTCAACCGAATCCGGATCTGATTATTCGCACCAGCGGTGAATACCGTCTTTCAAACTTTCTATTGTGGCAGTCTGCTTATTCTGAGATTTATATCACGGATACTCTATGGCCGGATTTTGATAAAATGGCGTTTCTGAATGCGATTCTGGATTTTCAAGGGCGAAAACGCAGGTTTGGAGGTTTGAACAATGAGTGATCTGACCAAGAGGGTGCTGGTATCAGTGATCTTTATTCCGGTATTGATTTTAGCTCTTTTTTTTGAAGGTATCCCGCTGTATGTGATGTTTCTTGCAGTTAGCTTGCTGGGTGCGCAGGAGTATCGGAGTATGCTGAGGCAGGCTGGTTACCAGATCTCCTGGGTTTGGGTTTTGATCATTCCCTTGCTCTATGGAACCTGGGTGTTGGCACCGGGATCGGAATCTGCAATTCTCTGGGTTGCCTTATTTTTGGTGATATTGGAGGCATTGGCCGGCTGGACGCTGGAAAGCAGTGTTCCGCAGATGTTTGCAACGATCTTTGCCGTTGTTTATACAGGATTATTCCCGGCAATGATCGTAAAAATCGGCTGGTATCAACCGGTTAAGAAAATTTTGCTTGCCTTAATTCTAATGATCTGGATTGTGGATACAGTGGCATACTTCATCGGTATGCGATTTGGCACCAGGCGCGGAATTACACCTGTGAGTCCGAGGAAAAGCCTGCAAGGCTTTATAGCTGGACTGCTTGCACCCGGGCTGGTGTTGCTTATATTATATGTCAGTGGATTTAGCATGATCCCCTGGCCGATACTTGTGATGATTGCAATTGCAGCGGGTATCTTCGGTCAGTTGGGTGATCTGCTGGAATCAATGTTGAAGAGATTTTGTGGTGTTAAGGACAGCTCCCATCTCATACCAGGGCATGGGGGCGTATTGGATAGAACGGATAGTATATTGCTGGCAGGAGCGTTTCTGTACAGCGCATTAAACATTATTAACATGTGAGGTAAAACATGATGAAAAAAACACTCGCAACCCTAATCCTCGTGGCAGCAATGTCAATGATCTTTGCTCAAGCTGCCGATCTCTTCTTCAGTGAATACATTGAAGGATCATCAAACAACAAGGCCATCGAGATCTTTAACGGAACCGGAGCCACAGTTGATCTTTCACAGTACTCAGTGAAGCTTGGTTCTAATGGTGGTGAATGGAGCGCAACTAATTCCATCACTCTGGAAGGTAGTTTGCCAGATAACACCGTGTTTGTGATCGCCAATTCTTCAGCTGCGGCTGAAATCCTCAACGTTTCAGATATGACCAGTACGGTCACATACTTCAATGGTGACGATGCATTGGGTTTATTCCATGGAGAAAACATGATTGATATCATTGGTGTTTACATGGAAGACCCCGGTACAGCCTGGGATGTTGCTGGAGTTGGCGGAGCTACGCTCAATCACACTCTGATTCGCAAACCCCATATCGTGCAGGGTAATACCACCTGGGCATCATCTGCTGGAACGAATATGGATGATTCCGAATGGTTGGTGGAAGCACAGGACTATTTTGCCAACATCGGGATGCATACCTTCAACCCCGGTGGTGGTGATATGGCTGGAACTCCCACCTTCGATCCACCTGCTGGCGCATACACCAGCCCCATCAATGTCAGTATGAGCTCCAGCACTGCCGGTGCTTCAATTCGCTACACTCTGGATGGAAGCGAACCTACCACATCATCACAGCTTTACAGCACGCCGATTGCCATAAACAGCAATACCACAATCAAAGCTAAAGCCTGGGCTGATGATTATGAGCCTTCCTATGTGGCTACCGCTGTTTATATATTCCCAATCGTGGTACAGGATTTGGTTGAACTGCGTCAGCAATCTGCGGATAACTCAACCGTCTATCACCTTCCCAACAATGTGGTGCTCACCTTCAAACAATCCAACCGGAACCAAAAGTTCGTTCAGGATGGTCAAGCTGCGATCCTGATTGATGACCAACCTGGTGTGATCACTACAAATTATCAGATTGGTGATGCCATTGCCGGGCTTACCGGAAAACTGACCATGTATTATGAGACCCTGCAATTCATCCCTACCCTTGATCCGGGAGCTCCTGTATCCAGCGGCAACGACGTTTACATCCCCACTGTAACCATTGCTCAACTCAATGGCGATGTAGGGGTTAACACCTATCAATCACGTCTGGTTCATATCAATGATGTTCATTTTGATAGCCCCAGCGGAAACTATGCAACGAATCCCGCAGTAAATTATGCCATTTCTGATGCTACCGGTGCTATGACGTTCCGCACCAGTTTCTACGATGTGGATTATATCGGCACTCCCATGCATCAAGGCGATATCAGTATGCGTGGTATCATTGCTCATTTCCAAAGCGGAGCCCAGATTACTCCCCGTATGCTTGCAGATTTCAATCCCACATCAAACAATGATCCGGTTGTAAGTCCTGCTGGCATTACTTTGATCGGCAACTACCCCAATCCCTTCAATCCCAGCACAACAATCCAATTCAGCATGGATAAAGCAGCTCCTGCTACTGTAAGCATCTATAACCAAAAAGGTCAGATGGTTAAGAGCTATGATCTGCCAACTGCTGAGAAAGGCATCAACAATCTGCATTGGGATGGAACTGATAATAGCGGCAATGCCGTTTCCAGTGGCGTCTATCACTTCCGGCTTAAATCCGGAAGCTATAGCTCCACCAAGAAAATGATCTTAATGAAATAACTTGAGACTACGAAACCACCTGTACTGTCTGCTGACGATATGCATATGGTCTTCTCTGGAACTTTCCGGCAAGCTCCTGGCAACGGATATTTCCCCGTACGCCATCACAGCCTGGAGATTTCTGATTGGAGGAGCCTGTATTGCCCCGTTTGCAGTAAGACAGATGGTGCAAACTAAACAAAGATTAAGTAAGAGCAGCCTGCTGAAACTTAGCGCTTTGGGATTCCTGAACGTTGTGATCAGTATGCTGCTCTTGCAGTTTGCAATCTACTATGGCAAGGCCTCTCTGACAGCAATTATCGTTAGCATGAATCCACTCTTTGTCAGCGTCTTTGCCATATTCTTTCTGAAGGAAAAACTCAATCGCATTCAGTTGATTAGCCTGTTCGTAGGGATTGCAGGATTGATCCTGATCATCTTTGGGGAAGGCGAACTATACCAGCATCGATATCTAAACCTACCTCTGGGGATATTGTGTGCAATTCTGGCATGCATCACTTTTGCTTTGTATACTGTCCTTACCAAGCGTCTGATTGCCCAGCATGGGAATCTTGTGACCAATTCCTTTGCTTTTCTGATTGGAGGGTTGCTGCTCAGTATCATTAACTTTGCTTTGGGCAAGACTATGCTCTTTGAGGCTACCTTACACAATCTGGGGATAATGCTCTATCTGGGGGCAGTCATATCGGGTCTGGCTTACCTTCTGTATTTTGAAGCAATGAAACAGCTTTCGGCGGCAACAGCTTCGATCTATTTCTTTCTTAAACCAGCCTTGGCGTCACTCCTGGCATATCTCTTTCTTAGTGAGCATTTGCAAATCCTGCAAATCTCTGGTATTATCCTGGTGATGCTGGCTTTGAGCCGTAACCTTTATTTCAGGCGTATTTCTCAACCATGAGCGAGATCAATCTAAAGCGGAACATTGCGTTTACTACTGGATCTCAGGCCATCACCATGCTGGCATCCTTTGTCGCAAACTGGTATCTTGCGCGCTTTTTGGGGCCGGAACTGAGGGGACAGTATGTGTATCTTTTCACTGTCAATTCCGTTGTGTGGCTGCTGCTGGATTTGGGAGTATCCAAATCCCTGATGTACAGCTTACAAAGGGATAAAGCAGATCCCAAAGCTCTGTATAGTATGTCTCTGGTCTTCTTTGGCATAAGTCTACTGCTTAGCATCCTAATCTTCATTCTTTTTGGGAATAGAATCTTGGGTACAGGCAGTTATCCGGGAATTATAACCTTTGCCCTTAGCGTATATATTGCCCTATTCCAGTTGTATAACCGACAGAAGGTGATGTCTATAGGGATGAACCGGATAAAGGATTACTCTCTACTTCTTACTTTACCTACTATAACATTCATGTTTTTGATCCTACCCTTGTTCTGGGCTTTCCCCGCTCATTTTCGAATGCAAGGGAGTTATTTATTGTATGTATCTGTAATGCTGATCATCACGACAGTTTTCCATTTCAGGATATGCCGGAAGATCAATTTTAAGTTTCGCTGGGATTTCCCATTGGTAAAGCGTTCCTATTCCTTGGGGTTCAAGGCCTTCTTAAGTGAATATATGGCGATCATGATGACAAGGGCAGATGTGCTACTTCTCAAACATTTCGGAAGTTTCTCAGATCTGGGTGTTTATATGCTGGCCATAAACTTCATCGATATCATCAATGTAACCAGCAATATGATCGGGGTGGTACTGCTTAACAAATTTGCCGCACTAAATGATGATCGGGCGTCTCTGGAAATCCTAAGAAAAATCTTTGTACTGATGATAGCCTTCAATCTAGTGTGTATCCTGGGAATGGCGATACTGGGTCCTGTTGTGATCAATTTCATGTATACATCGGACTACATCGGAGCTTATAAGGCATTCATGTATCTTATCCCTGCAATCTTTGGGCTAACTCTTGGCTCCCTTTTCAATACCTTCCTGTGGAGCAAGGGTTTCCCGATCTTCACTATCATTGCTCCGGCTGTGGCTACTTTGATGAAAGTTCTGATCAGTAGCCTGTTTATTCCCCAATATGGATATCTTGGAGCTGCAATGGCTTCATCCATTGTGTATCCCATATGGTTGCTTTTACTCGTTATCTGGTACTTCATTACGCATAAAGACCAGAAGATCTCATGCCTCATTATCAAGAAAAATGATATCAAGGAGATGAGAACCATGCTGATTGCACTACACGAAAGGATCTTGGGCTGAGATGAGAATTGTATTTATTAATAAAGTGTTTCCTAATCCGGTGGAACCGGCAAAAGGGAACTTCGTACATAAGAACCTTATGCAATATCCATCAGATATTGACGTGGAAGTAATAGCACCGGTTCCTCCTTTTCTAGGCTTACGTCGCCAGAGACAAAATCGGATTCCTTTGTGGCGCATGTTGGATTTGGGCGGTAGGAGCATAAGAGTCTGGCATCCCCGCTTTCTGCTGTTCCCCCGCAACATCATGAGGGCGTTCGTACCCACATTTGAGTATCTTAGCATGTTGCCACTCCTGTGGTATTTGCATAAGCGCAAAAGGATAGATTGCTTACACGCAAATTTCTGCTTGCCAGATGGTATTGCTGCTGCCAAGCTTTCCAACAAACTGGGAATTCCCTTTGTTATAACCGAGCATCAGGCTGCCTTAGCGGACTTACTGCGGATTCCGTATCTGAAAAGAATGATGCTACAGTCATATATAAAAGCTCACAAAGTTATCGCGGTTTCAGAGCACACTGGGCAAATAATCCTTAATGCAGGATTGCCTCATGAAAAACTGGTGGTGATACCCAATGGAATTGATACTGCTGTATTTACTCCAGTATTCCATTCACGCGGCATCACAAAGCTGATTTACATTGGTTATCTGGTGCAGCGCAAAGGTGTGCAGTTCCTTCTGGAAGCGATCTCAATCCTGGGAGATAACAGCATCAGTCTTAGTCTTGTAGGTGATGGGGAATATCGTAATGAGTTGGAAAAACAATGCACGAAACTAGGCATTGAGGAATCAGTACATTTTTTAGGTGAGAAGAATCCTCAAGAAATAGCCCAGCTATTACATGACCATGATGCATTGGTACATCCCAGCTTGATTGAAAGCTTTGGGATTGTCGTAGTAGAAGCCATGGCTGCAGGATTGCCGGTAGTCGCTACACAGAATGGCGGTAGTGAATACATTGTAACAGATCAAACTGGGATAATCGTTCCACCTCACGATCCCCATGCGCTGGCAGAAGGGATCCGCCGCTTGATTGCAACTGAATGGGACGCTAAGGCGATCAGAAACTATGCTGTCCAGCATTATGACATTTCTGAAGTTGTTAATGATACTATCAAACAATACCCTGAACCAGTATCCAAGATCTGTCATCTAAGTTCTGTACATATGAGAACTGATGTGAGGGTCTTTTACAAGCAGTGCGTCAGTTTGGTCCAAGCAGGATACAATGTTCATCTTGTAGTCGCTGATGGTCAAGGTAATGAGCTAAAAGATGGCGTCAAGATCCACGATGTTGGTCCTTTTGCCAGTAGGAAGCTTCGCATGATGCTTGCACCCTTCAAAGTGCTTCTTATGGCACTAAGTCTCAGAGCAGATGTCTATCAAATCCATGATCCTGAGTTGCTACCGATAGCCATTTTGCTTAAATTAATCAGTCGTAAACCTGTCATCTATGATATTCATGAATGTTATGCTGAAGCTTTTCTTAACAAGGATTATCTATCCCCATTCGCGGGTAAATTGCTGTCTAAGATAATCAGGGGACTGGAAACAGGAGTTCTTGCTATGATAGATCAGGGAATAGCCGCGACTGAGCATATTGCACAGCAATATCCAGATGTTCCAGTGCTACATAATTACCCGATCCTTGCAGAATGGAAAGATGTCCGAGGTAATTCTAGTAGATACCAGAGTCGATGCATCTGCTACATTGGCATTATCACCAGAGAGCGGGGAATAGGCCAGATAGTAAGTGCAATAGAAAATGTGGATTGTAGCTTTCATCTTGCAGGTAAATATGAACCTGTTACATATCGGGATGAGCTAAAGAAAATGCCGGGATTCGCAAAAGTGATAGAATATGGCTACGTGAATCGAGACAAAGCGGCAGAGATCTTCTCTAAATGCGCTTTAGGAGTGGTGTTATTTGATCGCAGTCCTAATCACCTTTACTCACTATCCACCAAAATGTTCGAATATATGGCTGCCGGACTGCCGATCCTGGTTTCTGACCTGCCTACGAACATAGAACTGATAGATGAATCTGAAGTAGGAGTTTATCTTGATCCTGATTGTATTGAGAAGATCTCGGATACTCTGAATAGACTCCTGAATGATCCTCAGAAGCTGGCCGAAATGGGACAAAAGGGTAAGAAACTGACTACAAAACAGCTTTCATGGGAAAACGAGAAGGATATTTACCTAAATGTATATGCAAACCTGCTATCTAAATCTTGAATTTGATATTATGGATACAAGCAGCGCTCCTTTATCCTGCAAGCATATTCTAAGATTACTGAGCTTCAACGTAATTATTATACTCTAGTGGATGGAATACATATGACGTTTATTGTGCTGTTTTGGGTTTCCTGGCTGATGTTACTCTACCATCTGGCTGGCTATCCCGCCCTACTCTGGATATTGAATCTAAGAAAGCATAAGAATTCTCTGATACGATGGCTAAGCGACGATGAATTGCCTGTGGTAACGGTATTGTGTGCTGCATACAATGAAGAAGCTGTAATAGGAGCAAAAATTGAATCCTTTCTAGCCTTGGATTATCCATCGCACAAAGTGCAGATGATTATAATATCGGACGATTCCACGGATAAGACAAATGAAATAGTATCACAATACACAGGTACTAATGTCTCCTTGATAGTGCAGAAACCAAGAGCCGGGAAGCCTAGCGGATTGAATCTGGCCTTGGAACACATACAAGGGGATTATGTGCTTTCTACTGACGCTAACTCGATTTTTGCACCTGATGCTCTACGAGTATTGGTGAACAGGATTAAGAGTGATGATAAGCTTGGGATGGTATCCGGAGAATTACGGTTGCAAAAAAAAGGCGATAAGCAATCTGGAGAAGGCTTGTATTGGCGTTATGAAGCGTTTATCAAGAAGATGGACAGTATGTTTCACAGCATCATCTGTGCGAATGGCTCACTCTTTTTGATTAAGCGCTGTTTTTTCCGTGAAGTAGATCCCCAATCTACAGATGATTTTGAGCGTACACTGATCGTACTCGAGAATGGCTATTATGCTGCATATGAGCCTGATGCCTGCGTGTACGAGGAAGAAAGTGAAAAAGCCAGCCAGGAATTGAAACGAAAGGTACGCATCATATCCCGTGAGTGGTCTGCACTCTTTCGGCATAGAAGTTTGCTGAATCCATTCCGGTTTCCTATAGAGAGTTTTCTACTCATTTCACATAAACTGATCCGCTGGTTGTTCTTTGTTTTCATTGTTATCGGGTTTGTCTCTTCAGCTTTATTGCTATCCAAACCGTTTTTCTTGCTGGCTTTTTCTGGCCAGGTGCTGGTTTACAGCATGGGATTGCTGGGTTTGGCTGCACAAAACAAGGGTATCCGCTTACCGCTTACAGGATTGCCAGCATATATTACGGCGATGATATTAGCGTCCCTAATGGCTTTTATCAGATTTATATCCCAGAAACGTACCATGGCTTTGTGGGATACTATTCGCTAGGTAAATGACTGTTTACTGTGCAGAGATCGAACAAAATCATGAGGAATTGTTTTCTGCGATACGCTGTAGTATGCATCAGGAAGCACTTGACACAGCCAGCCTGATCAGATTTGTGGGATATGATAGAATGAAGCAATCAGATATTGCGACTCCAGCAATGCTTTATGCCCGCTACATTCTGCACAGGGGCTGAATAATGAAGATTCTTCAAAAGGAGATAGATTTATGAAGAAAGTAAGACTTGGTCTAATTGGATGTGGCAGGATTGCCAAGAATCATTTTGATGCCGTATCCCAGATTTCCGAAGCTGATTTTGTGGCTGTAGCAGACATTATTCCAGAGAAAGTCCAAAAAGCCGCCGAAGAGTATCATGTCCCCGGCATCTACACAGATTATCACGAAATGCTGGCCAAGGAGAAGCTGGATTTGGTTTCGATCTGTTCCCCCAGCGGTATGCATCCAAATATGGGTGTGGATGTTGCCAGAGCCAAAGTGAATGTGCTAACCGAAAAGCCCATGGCAATCAATATCGATGCTGCTGATCGCCTGATCCGCGCTTGCGACGATAATGCTGTGAAGCTCTTTGTGGTAAAGCAGAACCGTCTTAATAGCACCATGCAGCTCCTCAAGCGTGCCATAGACAAGAACCGCTTTGGCAGGATCTACATGGCGCAGGCAAATGTGTTCTGGACTCGTCCGCAAGCATATTATGATGCTGAGAAATGGCGCGGTACCTGGGAGTTTGATGGCGGAGCATATATGAACCAGGCCAGCCACTATGTGGACGCTATCTATTGGCTTTTGGGCAATGTGGATAGTGTATCTGCCTTCACAGCCACGATGGCTCGCAAGATCGAAGCTGAAGATACCGGCAGTGCTATTCTGCAGTTTAGGAGCGGGATCATCGCTTCGATCAATGTTACTATGCTCACATACCCCAAAAACTTCGAGGGTTCAATCACGATCATTGGAGAAAAGGGTATAGTCAAGATAGGCGGTGTGGCAGTTAATAAGATTGAAAAATGGGAGTTTGAGGATTATGACGATGATGATCGCATAGCCCAGGATACCAATTACCAACCCCCCAATGTTTACGGTTTTGGGCATAATCCCTATTATCGCAATGTGGTAGATGTGCTGCTGGGTAAGGCCGTTCCTTCTACTGATGGTCGTGATGGCCGCAAATCTGTGGAAATTATCCAGGCCATATACCAAAGTGCCAAAACTGGTAAAAAGGTTAGCCTGCCCCTCTGATCAGATCATTCACATATAAATAATGAACCCGGAACTCTCGCTCCGGGTTTTTTACTTGAGTGGCAAAACGGTTAAATCTTCAAGCTGATACTGATGGTGTAGTCCCTGCCTGCAGCCGGATAACCATATTCACTTTGATAATCCTCATCCAGCAGGTTGTCCAGCTTCAGCTTCAGATCCAGATGTTTCCAGCTTCTACCGAGCTCGATGCTATGGGTGTGATAGGCTTTAAGAACATGAAAATTCCCCATATCATCCTGTGAATCACGTTCACTGCGCCAAAGAAGGCTATAGCTTAGTTCAAGATCGAGGGGCAAGCTATAGCTGATTTGCCCGTCAATACTGTGGCGTGGACTATCGCTGAGCCTGTAGTCGCTATCCGTTCCGTAATCAAGATAGGCATAGGCAGATTGGATGAATAGTTTGGTCAGTGGTTGCGCTGCCAGGCTTAGTTCCCCGCCATAGGATTGAACGCTATACAGATTCTGATAGCCATCAGATCCATAATCAATAAGGTTTTTTACATCATTGTAAAAAAGAGAAAGATCGCTTACCAGATTCAGAATCCCGCCGTGGTTAAGCTTATGGTTGATCTCATATTTAATGGCGCTGGAAGGCAGCAGATGGGGATTGCCATTTTCTGCCGAGAAGAGCTGACGCATGGTGGGCATTGCGGAGTTTCGCCCCACCGAAAACGATACCCTGGATTGGATCGGACTGGTCCAATATAGGCCAAGTGAAGGCTCTGCAATGACTTCGGGTTTTTCGTTCTTGCTATGAAAGATGCTGCTGAGACCAAAGCTAGCGCTTAAATCCAACCTTTCATGCAAGGGCACTTGATGCTGTACATAAGCACTGTTCAGATATGCCCAGTTATCGGTCCATTCCAGATAACTACCCGTATCTTTGCGCTTAGTGCTGCGATACTCGCTTCTGAATCCGCTTTGGAAGCGCTGTCCGATCTTAATGCTGGGTGCCAGCCCAAGATTCCAGGAATCCATGCGGGAGCTGATATCCAGGCTCTGATGATGGGGATCCCTAAAGCGTTCGTATGTATCACCAGCAGCGTCATAATACAGATGTGCCAGAATGCGGCTGTTTTCTGAGCTATACAGATCAGCTCCCAAACTGGAATAAGCCCGGTAGAAGTTTTTATAGCTGCGGTAGTCTCTGCCATAGATCGAGGAAGGGATATCCTTGTGCGGGATAAATGAATATCCGAAGGATAGCCCCAAATCGTGGATATTAGCAATCTGCAGATCAGT
>Ga0265294_10008946_pt1 | contig 11612 bp, 8 predicted proteins | sample MunlanPumphouse3_FD_192504 | JGI IMG/M metagenome (GOLD analysis project Ga0265294, IMG submission 192504) | Groundwater microbial communities from a municipal landfill in Southern Ontario, Canada - Pumphouse #3 | ecosystem: Environmental > Aquatic > Deep subsurface > Groundwater | place...
ATATGCAATATGTCCCGATGATAACCAATATTACAGCTATAAAGAAATTATTAAGCGCTGAGATTGCATTATCAACGGTTATAGCCAGATAATATCCTGTACCCATTGTAATAATCCCTATAACTGCCAGAAACCATTTTGTCTTTGGTTCCTTTTCTCCTACATTTCCTCCCTTTAGAAGTTCAATCGGTTTTGATAAATGTATCTGGCGGATGTTGTTTAGAAGAATTAAAACTGATATTACAGTGAAAAAAATGAAACTCATATATAATCCCTGCATCGATATATTAAAAACAAAGCCTGTTCCTGCTTTTAAAATTTTAAAGAGTAAAAGCAGCATAAGCCTGGAAAACAGAATTCCGAAGAAAAGCCCCAAAATCATATTTATAAGATAAGTATATATATTTTCTATAGTTAACATTCGGGCTATGTGCTTTTTTTCCATGCCCAGAATGTTATACAGGCCTATTTCATTTTTTCTTCTCTTGAGTAGAAAGCTGTTAGTATAGAATAGAAATATAACAGAAAAAATACCTATAACATATATTCCCATCACTAATACAGTTCTTAATGAATGTTCACCTTTCATTCCAACCAATCCAGGATTGTGAGTTAAGAAAATCATAATATAGAACATCATTATTGTAATGATAGAGGTAATAATATATGGGATATACATCTTTGCATTTTTCTTTATATTTATTGCAGCAAGTTTAAAATACATGCAGTTACGCATTGAAGCCACCACCTGTCGCTATAACTGTCAATGTATCGGATATTTTTTGATACATTTCTTCATTTGATGAGGAACCTCTGTATATCTGATGAAATACTGCTCCATCTCTTAAGAATAAAATTCTTGATGCGTGACTTGCAGCTTTTACAGAATGAGTGACCATGAATACTGTCTGTCCATCTTCATTTATTTTTTTGAACAATTTAAGAAGCGATTCTGTTGCTTTTGAATCAAGAGCTCCTGTTGGTTCGTCTGCAAGTAAAAGTTTTGGATTTGTAATTATAGCTCTTGCAATGGCTGTTCTTTGCTTCTGTCCACCTGATATTTCATATGGAAATTTGTTAAGAAGATCTGATATTCCTAGTTTCTCAACCACAGTATTAAGACTGTTCTTCATTTCTTCATATGTATGTCCTGATAATACAAGGGGGAGAAGAATATTGTCTTTTACAGAGAAAGTATCAAGAAGATTGAAGTCCTGAAAAACAAAACCAAGATTATCTCTTCTGAAAGCTGAAATTTCTTTTTCAGAAATACCTATTAATGATTTGTCCTTGAGGAAAACTTCACCTGAAGTAGGTTTGTCAAGAGCAGCAATTATATTGAGAAGCGTGGTCTTTCCAGAACCAGACTCTCCCATTATTGCAATAAATTCGCCTTCCTCAACTGAAAAAGTTACATTAGTCAAGGCCTGCACATTGTGTCCGCCAAATCTTGTAGTATAGATTTTTTTAAGATTTTTAACATCTAAAAGCATAGAAAACCTCCTGTTTGCAGATATTATCACATAAAAAGTAAGAGGTTATCCATAAAATATACTTACAAAATACGTATTAATCTTACATTTTTGTAAGTTAGTCAGATATTCTTTCCTCTAAAGAAAAACTGATATAAACTTTTGTTCCAGAGCCAGGTTGAGATTCTATTGCTAACTGATGAGAAAGTTTACTAAGTATTTTTTTGCTTAGATATAGTCCGATACCTGTTGATTTCTTATCATATCTTCCATTTATCCCTGTATATCCTTTTTCGCATATCATTGGAAGGTCATTAGATTCAATACCTATTCCGGTATCCTCAATAACTAATGTATATTTATCATCTTCTTTTGTGTATATTGATATTTTTCCAGAGTCTGTATATTTCAAAGAATTTGAAAGTATCTGTTCAATAACGAATAAAAGCCATTTTTCATCTGTTAATACTGTTTTCTGTGTCGGAGTATAATCTAGAGCAATTTTTTTGGTAATAAAGGATTTTGAGTATTTTCTTACAGCTTGTCTTATTATTGCATCTAATGGGTATTCACGGATTAGAAAATCAGCAACATCTGACTCAGTACGGATATACTGCAAAGCCATTTCAGAATACTGTTCTATCTTAAAAAGCTGCTGCTCTATTTCTACATCATGAATATCATTAGTCTGAAATAGAAGTTTTATTGCAGATATAGGTGTTTTTATCTGATGTACCCACATTGTATAATAGTCATTAAGTTCAGCAATTGTATTTGCTTTTTTTGATTCTATACTGTTTTTTTCATCGTGCAAAACAGTAATAAGATCTTCATAATCCTGTTCTATAAGGTTTTTTGGTACTGGGAGGTCATCTTTAGTTATAGTAATTTTATTCTTCATTTCTGATAATGATTTATGTTTAGAAAGAAATCTGATAAAGCTCAGAATAGCTAACATAAGGCCAAAAACAAAGCATATAAAAGAAGCATACAAAGCCGGTTGCGGTTCAACGGAGTACAGTATGAATACGATAAGAAATATACATGAAAATGAAGAAAACAGAATTATACTTTTTATGTGATATTTAAGATATTCAAAAAAAAGTTTCATGGTACAAGATACCCGATTCCTTTTTTTGTTATTATGAAATTATTAAGACCTACTGCTTCAAGCTTTTTTCTTAACCTGTTTATATTAACAGTCAGAGTATTATCATCTATATAACTGTCTGTTTCCCACAGTTTAGACATCAATGTATCACGATTTACAGTTTTCCCTTTAGAACTCATCAAAACCTGAAGAATTCTGAATTCATTCTTTGTCAGTTCATAAACAGTATCTTTATATTCCATTGACAGGTTATTAGTATTAAGGATAAGTCCATTTGCTATTAAACATTCATCGTTAGGTTTAAAATCATAAGTCCTTCTTAATAGTGCATTGATTTTTGCTGTGAGTACATCAAGATCAAAAGGTTTTGATATAAAATCATCTGCACCCATATTTATAGCCATAATAATATTCATATTCTCAGAAAAAGAGGATATGAATATTATAGGCGTTTTTGAAATTTTTCTTATCATTTCACACCAATGATATCCATTAAAATAGGGAAGAGATACATCAAGTAAAACAAGATGAGGTTTGTAAGTTGAAAACTCATCAAGGACATTCTTGAAATCGGTTATATATTTTGAATCGTAACCCCATGTTTCTATATGTTTTTTTAATGATGAAGCTATAACCAGATCATCTTCCACTATAAGAATTTTATACATATCAGCACCTTATTATTTATCTATAAAAATACTTTATTCTTTCTTATAAAACATTAATTAAATATCAACTATCACATATAGGTTTTCCATCAACCATATTTCTTCCCTTGTCTTTTGAGCAGTACAAAGAAGCATCAGCTCTTTGCAATAATGTATCTATAGTTTCATCTGCTTGACACGATGCAATACCGAAACTCATTGATACCTTTTTATTGTCTTTAGTTTTGTAGTTAGAAATATTATCAAGCATCTTAAGTGCTAGCTCTTTTACACCTTCATTATTAAGACCTGGGCAAATGATTAGAAATTCCTCTCCTCCCCATCGTCCGACTATATTTTTATCGCCAGCTGTTGCTTTTATAATGCTTGCCAAATCAACTAACACTTTGTCTCCATAAAGGTGTCCATAAGCATCATTAAATGATTTGAAATAATCTATATCTGCAATTATTATTGAGAATATGTTATTACAATTGTCGCTTTTTGATAAAAATTCATTAAGAGCGATATCTAATTTGTGTCGGTTGTATAACCCGGTTAAACGGTCAGTGATTGACATAATTTCGAGTTCTTTATTCTTTAAGATTATCGCATCTTCAGCAGCTTTTCTGCTGTTTTCATAAAAAACTATTAATAGAGATAAACAAATAGCTGCAGCAATAATATTTATTAAAGATTGATAATCAAAAACAGCAGGTTCCCATGATTTGTAACATAAAATTACATAAGTCAAAATAATTGAGCCGAATGTCAATGTATATATCCTTCCCTTTTTTCTGCCAAATATAAGATATGTAAAGGGTGGATAGATTGAAAACCAGAATAATCCAAAATTCCGGTTTTGAATGACATAAAAATAAACAGCCATTAAAAGGCTAAGTAAAACTGTCGTCAGGATAGAGGTTATTCTTATGTTGTCTGTCTTATGAAAATATACAATTGTGATAATAGAACTAATCATAATAAACAAATCAAGTATTACAACAGTAGGAATATCATTTTCCAAAAAGTTTAAAACTGCAAAAAATAAACAAACTATCGACAATACAATCAATGCTGCGTTAAGAAGATAAACTCTACTGTAGTTCGGATTATCTTTCTTAAACCTATTGTTATTTGTTAAAAATCTTGACATAGAATTATTTTTATTCATTTTTAAAAATTTGCCCCTAGTAACATATATAAATATTATACGCTATCTGTCATTATATCAATAAAAAGATTGACTATATTAGGATCTAACATAACGCCTGCCATAGATTTTATGTTATCCAAAGCCTGTTTTTTGGAAATAGGTTCTACTGTTTTACTGTTAATTAATGCATCATATGCTTCAGCAACAGCAATAATTCTTGCTATTAATGGGATTTCAGTACCCTTAAGTCCTTTTGGATATCCTTTGCCATTCCATTTTTCATGATGGGAATATACGCCTTCGGCTATGTCGAGAGTATCATCAAATAAATTAAGTATTCTATAACCATGTACTGGATGTAAATGAAATTCTTCTCGTTCTTCATCAGAATATATGTCTTTTTTTAAGATATCATTATTTAACACAATCTTACCGATATCATGAAGATATCCAGCCATCTCAATTTTTCTAACTTCAGTTTCTGAAAGATTCATTGCTTTTGCGATTTTTGCTGCAAGTGATGAAACATTGTTTGAGTGTGTGAGCTCTCTTGGGCTTCTTTCATGAAGAGTACTGACTATAGTATTTATTATATTTGAATTTACTGTTTTTCTATTCATTACTTTTTGCCTGTACATCTTATTTTCAGCTGAATTTACCACCTGTTCAAGATTTGTCTTGTCATCATACTTGGTATCACAACCTAAAGAAATACTGCACATTATAGCAACGATTTTTGTTTCGCTGATCATATCTTTGATTTTAGCTGTTATTTCAGAAGCTTTTTCATAATCTGTCTTTGGTAATAGAACAATAAATTCATCCCCACCAATTCTTGCAACAAAGTTGTTTTTCCCAGCACACTTTTTTATTATTTCAGAAGCCTTAATGATTAAATCATCACCAATGCTATGTCCGAATATGTCATTAGTCATCTTAAGCCCGTTTATATCTGCAAAAATAACAGAATATGGAATATTTTTGTGTTTATCAGTTTTTTTGATAAATTCCTCATAACTTCTTCTGTTCGGTAAACCAGTAAGAACATCATGATAACTAAGATAACGTATTTTTTCTGTACTCTTTCTTTTTTCAGTTACATCAAGAAAGGTAACAACTGCTCCGATTACTTCACTATCTTTATATTGCGGATATGAATGATATTCAACAAAAATTTTAGTACCATCAGCTTTTAAGTATTCTTCATCTTCCTCGTTAATAACCAATCCCTTTTTCATTTCGTCTACAACTCTGCAGTTGCTGTGTTTTTCATCATCAGGATTAAAAAGCATATTGTGAATTCTTTTTCCTAAAAGCTGGTCTTCGTTGGTATATCCCAAAATTTTTAAGCAGCTTTTATTGCAGAAAGTACATATTCCATCAAGATCCACGCCATAAATTGCTTCAGCAGTAGAATCAAGAATAATTTGTAATTTTTCTTTAGCTTCATTTAAGCTGTTTGTTCTTTCCTCAACCTTATTTTCTAGATTTTCAAAAAGACTACTTGTTCTGGAAGCCATTTCATTAAATGCATAAGACAGTGTGCCAATTTCATCATTACGAGTAATTGGTATGTTTATATCAAGTTTGCCTGCAGAGATTTCCTCGGCAGCCTTAACAAGATTGTTAAGTGGCCTGACTAGTTTATCGGATATTATATGAAGAAGAAGAAATGATATTGCAATTACCATTACTGTAAGAAGGGAAAATATACTTACATTTTCACTAAAACCTTCCAAAAAGAGTCTATTGGGTACTGATGTCATTATGACCCAGTTTATATCATCGTTTTTGTATTCTTCTAATGTATGATAACTGCCCTGAATGAATCCTCCTTTTGAAAATGATTTATCTGAGGTATCAAAATATTGCTGATATTCCAAGAAATCATCAGTTTCGTTTATATTGTATCCTAACGGATATAACTCATTAGTGGAGATAACGACTGTGTTTGTGTTTTTGTCAATTATGTAAGCGTTATAATTGTCGTCTTCAATAAGTGACTTGATTATCTGTTGCATGTTATCTAAATTGATTTCAAGATATATGACTCCTTGAAATACATTATTGTCATCATTTATTGGAAATACTGAGCGTATAGTATGCATTGAAATATGTTCGTTGTAATATACTGGCAGTATTATGTTTTCGTTTGTTTGTTTTGCTAATTCGTACCAGTTCTCGGTTTTGAAATCAATGAGATCGCTTCCAATAATTATATCTTTATTTTCATCATTCACATTTTGAACAGATAAATGCCAGTTTGTCGTCTGGTCTTGTGCATATATATCTAGTGTATTTGAATCTCTTCTTACTCCACCGTAAATCTGATTATTATCATTTATATATGCGAATACAGATATGTTTAAGCTGTGATTATTCATGAAACTCATAATAAGAGTCTCTCTAGTCTCTTTATCTGAAAAGTTTATAAGATTATTGGAAACAAGATCACCATATACATGATTTATGTGTTCTGAAAAGTCAATGTAGTTATAAATTTCATTATAAATGCTGGCATTCAGTTCATATGAGGCTCTTTGTGCCTCCTTGTTTGCTGTTTTAGATAATCCACTGAATAAGCTATATGCAATTATGGATAATACTACTACAACAATAATCACATATATATATATGACTATTCGTTTAATCGGTATCTTCTTTTTTCTATATAAAGTTGTATTATCCAATTTACTCCTTTCTGTGTTAACCGCTACCAATATATGTAGAAAACTTCAACCCGAATGAAGTACGGCTTCATTAAGTAATTCATCTAAAGGTCTAAAACCACCTGCTGTATACAGCAGTAAAACAGTAAAGGTATCTTAATATACGTCAATTATATCACGCATTAAATAGAAATATATATAAATTTGGTGAATATGTCAATAGTTTGATACTAAAATTTGTCATAAAGTATTTTACTTATAGTCGAATAAAAGAAACGCACCCATGGTTGATGGATGCGCATTCTTTGTTTGGATTAATTATCCGGTTTAGTTGTTAGTTGCCAAGACATGATCCGTTTCTAAGATTCTGTCTTTGTCCTGAACCTCTTTGCATTCCACCCTGGCCACCTCTTGAAAGGCTGTTGCCTTGTTTCTGCATTGTTCCAGTTCCAAATCCAATTCCGATTCCTGCTTTTGCGCCTTCAAAGCCTGTTCCATCACAATCAGCTATATGAGCTTCAAGTATAGCTAATACTTCATCAGCCTTTTCTTGTGTAATTACACCAGCTTCTACTTTGTCAGCCAGAATCTGTTTCTTCATTTCAAAAACCAAAGCTTTGAAATCTTCTGATTTTCCTGCTTCTAAAGCAAGTTGTCCAAAAGTCATTCCAGATGTCTGTCTTAAAGCGAGCGCATCTTCCACAGGAGTTTCTGTTAATGCAGAGTAAACCTCTGCTGGGTTTTTATACTCTGTAGCTGCAAATGATGTTACCGAAATTGCGCTTAATGAGAGAATTACTAGCCCGATTATGAATATTTTTTTTATCTTAGTCATTTTATTGACCTCCTTTTTCTTTTTTACTTCTGCAGTTCATCTTACCTGCAACTATATGATATATGCTGTGTGTGTCAAAAGTGTGTCAAATGTTAGCATCTTTTGTGAATACTAAATTTTTTGTGCCATATATTTGTCACAAATGAATATACATTAAATGGTATAATTAAATATATAAATGGAGGCTAGGTATGACACAAATACTAATTGCTGATGATAACAAACAAATCACTTCAATTTTAGAGGAATACGCTAAGAAAGAAGGGTATTCTGTCACAGTTGTTTATGACGGGACTCAAGTGCTGGAAAAATTCAAAAATAGTAATTATGATTTATTGCTTTTAGATGTAATGATGCCTAAAATGGATGGATTTGAAGTGGTTAGAGAGATTCGAAAAACTTCTGATGTACCAATTATTATGATTACTGCAAGGGGAGAGGACTTTGAAAAAATAATGGGTCTGGATATAGGCGCAGATGACTACATCGTAAAACCTTTCTCCCCCCAGGAAGTAATGGCAAGATCAAGAGCAGTATTACGTAGATTATCAAAAGACTCAATAAAAGACAATAAATCCATACTTAATATTAGTAATCTAGTAATCAATATTGATGATTACACGGTAAGTATTGATAACAATAATATACTTCTGACAAAAAAAGAGCTGGAGCTTCTATGGACTCTTGCCTCGTCAGCTGGAAAGGTATTTACAAGAGACAGCCTGCTTAATTCGCTTTGGGGATATGATTATTACGGAGACACAAGAACTGTGGATACCCATGTTAAAAGGCTCAGAGCAAAACTTAATGAGTATAAGCATGAAAGTTGGGATGTCAAAACTATATGGGCAGTAGGGTATAAGTTTGAGGAAATTAAAAATGAAGAATAAAATGGCTTATAAACTCTCTGCATACTTTTCTATTACATTAGTATTATTCTTAATAGTAATAAGCTTTTTATTCGTTATGTTATTTAGAAGTCATATAATATATTTCTATAAATCAGATATGCAAAAGGAAGCTTCTTCAATAGCTGACAGCATCTCTGAATTTTTGGATGAAAGCGGAGGATGGTCCAGACAGGGAGGTATTTCCGCTTATACCAAAGTGCTGGAGGATGTTACAACAAATGATGTATGGATTGTTGATGAAAATCTCAATTTTTTAGTATCAGGAAGAGGAAGAGTTAATCAGGTTACATATTCTGACCTGCCTTCAAATGCTGAAGTGCTTGTTAATGATGTTTTTAGCGGAAAGACGACTTTTAGTGAAGAGTTTAGCGGAATTATAGAAGAACCTACCTTAACTATAGGTGTTCCTATTATAATTAATGGAAGTGTAAAAGGAGCAGTATTGCTTCATTCGTCAATTGATGGGATGACTGATAGTATAAGTCAGGGTATATCTATAATGGCAATAAGCGCATTATCCGCATTGGCGATAGCTATAATACTTGGGATAATCTTATCTATATCTTTTACTAATCCATTAAAAAAGATGAGAAATGCTGCAATATCTTTATCTGAAAAAGATTATTCGGCGAAGACTGGAGTAAAGCAGAATGATGAAATAGGCCAGCTTGCATCAGCTATAGACCAGTTAAGCATACAATTGGATATGGCTAGTAAAGAAAGCGAACGACTCATACAGATGAAACAGGATTTCATGGCCAACATATCTCATGAGTTAAAAACTCCTGTTACGGTTATAAGAGGGTCTGCTGAGGCCTTGTGTGACAAAATTATTACTGAACCTGAACAGGTTGAGCTATACCATAAACAGATTTTAAATGACAGCATAATGCTACAAAGGCTAGTTGAGGATCTTCTTGAATTATCAAGATTGCAGAATACTGACTTTTCTGTAAATAAAGAAAAAGTTAATGTTTGTGAAGTAGTTTCGGATGCGGTACATACGGCAAGAAATCTGGCAAAGAAGAAGAATATTGATGTCAGGTTTGAAATGAGTGAGAGCAGGGAAATACAGGGTGATTACGCACGATTAAGACAGATGTTCATGGTTGTTTTGGATAATGCAATTAAATTTTCCAATGAAAATGGAAATGTTGAGGTTGTATGTAACAGGGATTTCATAAGTATAAAAGATTATGGCTGCGGTATAAAAAAAGAGGATATGAAGTATATCTTTGAACGCTTTTACAAAATTGATAATGACAGCAACAGGACTGGAACAGGACTGGGACTGGCAATAGCATGGCAGATAGCGCTAAGACATGACATAGAAATAGAAGTAGTAAGTGAAATAGGTCAGGGAGCAGAGTTTAAATTTATCTTTAAAGAATAGCTTTTTTACTATTTTTATATAGATAAAAAGCGAAAGCAAATAAACTTTCGCCATTTATCTATGGATAATGAGGCAAGAATAATCTGAAAATTACTCAAATTCTATCAATATTGTTTCAATGCAATACGGATTTATTAATATTGTAATACAACATTCGGTAATTATCAAGTTTTTGCTATCATGACCAGTAATTTCATCAATACTTATATATTCTGCTTTCTTAATTTTTTTACCGAAATCAAGAGCAACTGAACTGTTTTTTCCTTCTGCTTCAAATATCCTAACTACTATGCCATTATTGACATATTCTGATTTTTTAATCGCTGTTATTATACATGAACCTGTTTCTTTTATATCCAGCAAGCTTCCTTGCATTGGCAGGTGTCCTTTCTGGGGTTTGACTGACATTGAACTAAGAGGATGAATAATACAGGAAGTTTCCTTCGTTATTCTGTTTAGCGAATTTTTATCAAAAAGACCTATTGAGAATTTGAATTTGTGCAATCCAATTTCAGGATATGGATCAGGATCATAAGATCCTCTAATAAGTGTTAATGAAAGACTGTTGTCTTGTGTTCTAAAACCATATTTACTGTCAGAGAACATAACTAAAGATTTATCATTTTCAGAATTAATAGCCATTACAAATCCTGTTGAAGGCCTGTCATCATCTGCATCTTTTCTTAATTTGGTACCAAAAGGAACTTCATAACAGTAATCTTCACAACTATAATCAAATGGCATATGAAAATTCAGCTGAGGTATATGCTTATCTGGAATACCAAATTCCTTCCAATCACAAGATACATCATAGGTAATTGTTGAACTGCTTTTATCAAGATTAACAGTAACATTTAATTTTGATTCTTTGAATGATGCAGTAAATGTGATGTATTGTCTTAAGGAAGCAGAATTTGTGTGATAGTCAGTAATTTTAATATTTTTGGAAATATCTTCAATATTCATATATCTGCCGACTATCCATGATGTCATTTTTCTTAATGTGTTTTCTTCAATATATCTGAATACTCCTGTTGGTTTATTTGAATCAACATATTCTTTTGAAGTCGCTTTATCTATAAATGATGTTATTGAAGCGTTAACAGCATCAAAACACACTTTAATATGTTCGTTTTCCAAAGTGTACTTTGGAAAATCTATTGTACGGTCTTTTGGCTGATATTTGTATGTTAATGCTGTTTCAGGATTTGATTTTAAAATATATGTAGTATAACCAAAAGCAGGAACACAAGCTTCGATTATAACTCTGTAATAATACTGACCGCCCCAGCCTCTGTTTGCTTTATCAGATATTAGCTGATGAGATACCTTTTGTTTTTTACCATCAAAAAATTCCATTGATGAAATATCATAATCCCAGTTCCATATATCAATTACTGCATTTTCTTTTCTTTCGA
>Ga0265294_10008947_pt1 | contig 11612 bp, 9 predicted proteins | sample MunlanPumphouse3_FD_192504 | JGI IMG/M metagenome (GOLD analysis project Ga0265294, IMG submission 192504) | Groundwater microbial communities from a municipal landfill in Southern Ontario, Canada - Pumphouse #3 | ecosystem: Environmental > Aquatic > Deep subsurface > Groundwater | place...
ATGTATCCATACAGAAAACGGCGCGCCAGACAGCTTTCCGGCGGACAGAAACAAAGGGTTGCGATCGCCCGGGCGATCGTGAAGAATCCGAAAGTCGTCATCGCCGACGAACCGACCGGAAACCTCGATTCCAAGAACACCCGCGATGTCATGAACATCATCAAGAAGATTTCAAAAGACCGCCTCGTCATCCTCGTGACACACGAGGAGGCGATCGCGCATATGTACGCCGACAGGATCATCATCATGAAAGACGGCATGATCACATCGGACGCCAAAAACATCCCCGAAGACAAGGTTCTTCTGGATGACGATGACACGTTCCATCTCAAGGATTATCCGTACCACGACAAAGACCGGCTCATGAGACTCTACGCTGACCATACGGACGGAAACCTTCCGGTGTCCCTGACCGGGGTCGTCAAGGATGGCACCCTTTTCATCGATGCCGATTTCCCGGGCGGCGACGTGAAGCTCGCTTTCGATGCCGGAATCGCATTCAAGGATGCCCACCGCACGCACACCGCGCGCGAAGACGCGATCGAGACGCCGTTCGATCCTGAACAACTTGACAGTGACGCCCACAGACGCAAGACCAAGAAGCGCGGGCATCTGAACGGGGCGTTCAAAAACGCCCTCATGAGGCTGCTTTCGATGACGAGGAAAGGCAAAGCGCTTCTCCTGGGATTTCTTCTCTCGGGCATGATCGTCGCCATTTCCGCGTCGGTCGTGGGAAACGCGCTGTTCAATTCGGATGCGCTGGTCGACGAGCTTGAAGGCTATGTCACGCTTGTCAAGCAGGAATACCGGATGCCATATGACGACGTCGTCGTCCATGGACAGGACGATCCCGCGTTCTGGATGAACTTATACGACAATCCATACCTCGAGGTGTCCGTTCCGGTGTCCTTCGATCCTGACATGACCTACCGGCTCGAGGGATCGATCGACATCCTCGACCACGTGACCGAAGACGACCTTATCCATGGAAGGATGCCTGAAAACGACTTTGAGATCGTCATTGACAAAAATGTCTATTTGGGCAGCGACAAATCGAAAATGATCCTCGCCTCCTATGGCATATGGGACGAGACGCTTCTTCTCGGAGATAAGATCTGGAAGATGGACAGGGCGTTTGTGATCGTGGGCATCACCGACACACCCGCTTCCAGGATGTATGCCACTAGGCCGGGCGCCTTCCTTCTCGCCCATGACACGCTTCAGCCCGCGTCCTCGTATATGCCGTTGAGTCTCGTGGCTGACGTCCTGTCGGTCACACACGGCAGGATGCCCGAAAGAGGATCAGGGGAACTTCTCGCGCCTTCCACGTGGTATGGTGTGTTCATCGAAGAAGGTTCGTTTGATGATGGTGGCGTCGCCAGGTACAGGAACTACACCATCTCGGGACTGTATGACCCATGGCCCATCCATCCGGAGGAAAAACCGTTCATCGGACATATCGAGGATCTTGAACGGCATGTCTTTGACGCCACGACAGGAGACATCGATATCTACTCATCCGATCCACAAGCGCTTCTCGACGCGTTCCGGGAAGCGGGATACGTCGCGTCCTGGCCATATATGGACCGTGTCATGGAAGCCCGGAACAACGTTGTCAGGATGTCACCACTGCTTATCGTCGCCGTCATGATCGTGATCTTCTCAGGGGTCGGTGTCTATTACATGACACGTGCCTCAATCATCCCGAGAATGCGTGATATGGCGATCAGACGGGCTCTTGGCACACCTGCCAAAGCGCTCGAATCGATGTTCTTGGTCGAGACGCTCCTTCTGACCACACTGACATCGGTGATCGGCTTCGCGCTTGGCGTCCTTCTGGTCCTGCGCGCCCAGGACGTCTCCACTCTCAGTTATCTCTTTCACATCAATGGCCGGGTGGTCATCATGGGAATCATCCTCATCTACCTGTCGAATGTGCTTTTCTCGCACGTCTCGGTCCATCGCATCCTGTTCAGGAAACCAGCCGAACTATTGTCCGAGACAGACATGTGACACAAGAAAACGGTCCTCTCCTCAAGCGGAAAGGACCGTTTGTCATGTCAATGCCTGTTGTCAGTTTTTTGACGTCTTCTTTCCTTTGGTTTTCGGTAAGGTGTTCACGACCAGGAAGAGTCCCGGCACAACGAACAACGCCAGAAGAATCGCGTGAAGGAGTGTCGCGCTCACAGCGTTCGACGCGGCGATGTAGGTACCGACCGTGATCAGAACGACCGAGAGGATGAAACGGTCCGTTTTCGGACGTGTGCCCGTCATCTGTCTGGCGACAAGTTCGGCGAGTCCGTGTGTATAGAGAAGAAGACCGATCCAAAACGAAGCCTGACCGCTCGCTGTGCCGGCGACAAACAGCACGCCGACGACCACCGACAGGACGAAAACGATCATCTTCAGGACGAACACAGGTCCGCGCTTGTGCGCTTTCAGGTCCGACGCGGCCAGAACAGACGCGAGGATGATGATGATCGCGCCGATCAGGACGTTCATGATGCTGTCACGAAGTTCCGTGAAGACGAATGTGATCAGGATGCCGAGGGTGATCAACACAACACCGACGACCAGGAAAACCATGGGATGTTTCTTGATAAGTCTCATAACGCCACCTCCTCTTCGATTATACCATCACGGGAGAATTTGGGAATGCGAATCATCGTCCATCATCCGAAAAATCACGGTTTGATGTCATCACGGTCATTGTTGTGATAAGATGGGGGCGAAGATACCGTTTGATGTGAAGCCGCACGATTGGGGATGTGTTGATGATTGACGAACTGATCAGGTTCCAACTGAACATCTATGCCACGCTTTCGCTTGTCGTGCTTTTTGTCATCATCAAGATCAGGACCGATGTTGACAATTTTCCCAAAAGGCTCATGCGAGGCATCATCATCACGAACATCGCCGCGCTCGTGATCGAACCGGTGACGTTTCTGACCGATGGGGCATCAGGAGACCTCGCCTATCTTCTTGGCATCTATTCAAACGCGCTCCTCTATATGATGGCGCCTCTGCTGATCGGACTCTGGCTGAATTATGTCGACTACAAGATCAACGGCGACGCCGAACGCCTCAGGAGACGGATGTTTCACATGCACGGCGTCATCATCGTCTTCTGTCTTCTTGTCGTGAACATGTTCACTCCGGTTTTCTATGAGATCGACGCTGTCTCGAACCGGTATGGTGCCGGACCGTTCCTTCTGATCCATCATATGATCACCTATCTCATGTATGCCTACGCGATCGTTCTTGTCTTGATAAACAAGTCAGGGGAAAACAGGAGGCGTCTCATCATCGTTCTGACGTTCTTTGTCATTCCGTTTGCGGGTAGCATTCTCCAGCTGATCAACGCCTACCTGTTTTTCACGTGGCCGACACTCGGTCTCGGCGTGCTCGTGGCCTATGTCTTTCTTGAAACATCGACCGGAGCCCGGGACTTCCTGACCGGTCTTTACAGCAGACAGTCTTTCGAAGACTACGTCGACATGATGATCGAGCGCAGAATCCGCTTCAGCCTTCTTCTGATCGATCTTGACGGCTTCAAGACGATCAACGACACCGTCGGTCATGTCAAAGGAGACAAGGTGCTCATCCGGTTCTCGCAGATCCTTGGAACCGTGTTCAAAGACGTCTATATGATCGCCCGTCTGGCCGGCGACGAGTTCGTTGTCGTCTTGGAGGAAGGAAGGGCGTCGTTTGGCGAGCAGGATGTAAAACATATCATGGATCTGTGTCGCGCATCCCCAATCCCTGAAATCGCGACACTCGCATTTTCTTACGGATATCACAGACATTTGCCCGGAATGGATTTGGATGACCTCTATTCGGCCGCCGATGCGAAGATGTATGAGATGAAACGATCGAACTGAGACCGATCTGACCTTTTCCGTTCGGAATGGAGCCTCAAGACCCTGACCGGGTCTTTTTCGTATGATAAAGCTAAGAGTCTCTCTTGGCTTTTGTTTTTTCTTCATTCGTAGTAGAATGCGATTGAAGGTGTAGTGTTTCAATGAACTTTCAAGTTCTCAAAGCTTATGGGCTTCGAGCCCGCACGTAAGCCTACACCTTCCTTTGTGTCAGACGAGCCAAGAGAACGATGACTCTTGGCTTTTTCTGTTCGACAGGCATGTCGGATGGAAAGTCGGGGATGAAAGACGTGGCACCTTTTTTGGACATGACAGTCCGTCATAAAAAATGTCTTCATTCTCTTTGACCGGACAGTGATCCAGTTTAAATCTAATTGGGCACCTGAGCCCGCATCAAATGACGAAAATGGGATGACCGGTGACAGAGACCCGACGGAATCATCAGATGACAAGGAGGGAACGCAATGAAAGACCCGTGTATCGCCCTTGACGTGTCCAAGGGCAAAAGCCATTGCCAGGGGTTCATCGCCCAAGATGAACCCCTTGGCCGTGCCGTCATGATCACCCATGATCTGACTGGTCTTGAGTCACTCATGGCGATGAAGAACCGACTCTTGAAGCATCACGAACGTGTCATCTTTGTTTTTGAGTCGACAGGCATCTATCACAAGAGCATCCAAAGCTATCTCGACGAACGCCATGAGTCCTATATCATCCTAAGTCCTCTGGAAGCCGCCAAAATCAGAAAGAGCAGACTCAGATCCGCCAAGACCGATGTCAAGGATTGCCGGAGCATCGCCGAAGCCTATTTCCTGAGGGATTACCGCATTCACGGAAAACTTGACGAACGCGATGAGAAAGCAAGGGCACTCAACAGACATTATGGCTTTATCGTGCGGCAGATCAGGCATTTGAAGATTCAATTCAGGTCTGTCCTTGATGTTGTCTTCCCACGGTTTGACCTGCTCTATGAGAATCCTTACCGGACGATTCCGTTCACACTGTTGAAGCACTACAGGCATCCCGGGCTCATCAAAAGCAAACGGATCGGAACAATCGCCAAAACACTGATGAAGGAAACCACACATCGTGAAGCGTTCTGTCTGGCCGAGGCCGGAAAGATCCTCGACTATGCCCAACGGACACAATCCGGGTGTCTGCCGGAACAGCAAGAGGTCATCATCTTGAGAAATCTGGCCCTTGAGCTCGAAAAGAAGATGAAAGAGGCCCAGTCAGTTCTTGATGATCTTGAAGCATGTGTCAAGGAAAACGAGGTCTACAAGCGACTGATGACCATGCCGGGAGTGGCGACCAATCTCGCATCCCGTATCACCGCTGAAATCGGAAACATCAACCGTTTCGAACATAAGAAGCAGCTCGTCGCTTACGCCGGTACCGATCCGAAGATCTATCAGTCGGGTCAAAAGACAGGAGAGCATCTTCCAATCACGAAGAAAGGCAACAAACACCTGAGATCATTGTTTTATCTGGCGGCTCGTGCCGCCGTTGACTCAAAGAAACCGAACACCATCAAACGCTTCTACGCGTCAAAGACAACGCAGGCCAACCCTCTTGAACGCAACGCGGCAATCATCGCCTCATCCAACAAAATGATGCATGTCCTTTTCTCATTGTGCAAGAACCATCAGGATTATAGAAATCAAGCCTGACTTGGGTTCGTGATCCTTGGAAATCACAACCAACCGTGTTGATGGCGGTTTTTTGGTGTTCAGTGTGACATCTTCTCAAAAATGACTTGACAAACACTTATCTAATTTTCTTGGATCAGTCAATCCTTTGATGTTGAAAACACTTTCATGCTATCCATTCTTAAGAAAACCTTGCCGGTCATTGACATCGGTCGTGTTTGTGTTGTAACATGGGTTCAAATTTTTAGAAAACAGGGATGGTGAACTTTCATGAAAAAGCTTACAGTTCTGATCGTCGCGATCATCGTCGCAATCGGCCTTTCGGCGTGCGACAGCGGTGAGGAAACAATCAAGATCGGTGTCATCGGCCCGCTCAGCGGCGCGGACTCGCTCTACGGTGTCGCCGTCGAACGTGGCGCGAAACTCGCGGCCAAGGAAATCAATGAGGCCGGCGGTCTCTTCGACAAGGATTTCGAAGTCATCGCCTACGATTCAAAAGGACAACCTGACGAAGGCGTCAATGTCTATAACCGCTTGGTCGACCAGGACGAAGTCGACGCGATTGTCGGAGGCACGTTCTCCGGTGTGACGCTCGCGATCAAGGATCTCGCCGTCCAGGAAGGCATTCCGGTTCTGACACCGACCGCCACGCATCCTGACGTCACACTTGACGCGGACAATATCTTCCGTGCCTGCTACACCGACAGTTACCAAGGTGAAGTCGCCGCGCAGTTCGCGATCGAGACGCTTGAAGCCACGAAAGCCGCCGTCTTCTACAACATTGACGACGCGTATTCCGAAGGTCTCGCCCTCGCGTTCATCGACGCGTATGAAGCCGCTGAACTGACCATTGACGATTACACGTTCAACGCCAACACAGACGACTACAGCGCTGTTCTGACAACGATCCAGTCTGGAGACTATGACGTTGTCTTTGTCCCCGCGTATGTCGCATCAGTCGGCGCGATCCTGACCCAGGCCGCGACCATCGATTTCGGTGAAACGATCTTCATGGGTGGTGACGGATGGGACGGCATCGAAGGTGATTACGCCGATGTCGCGGAAGGTTTCTACTTCGTCAATCATTACGCCAAGACCGACCCGGCACAGAATGTCCAGGACTTCGTCGCCAACTTCACAGCCGAATACGGTGTCGCGCCAAACGCGCTCGCCGCGCTCGCATATGACGCTGTCTATGCGCTTCACGCCGCGTTCGAGGATGCCGGTTCGACCGATCGTGCGGCCGTGATCGCCGCTCTGGCCGACCTGAGTTACGCGGACGCCGTCACCGGTGCGATCGCGTTTGACGCCAATGGTGACCCGCTCAAGGCGATCACCGTCATCCAGGTCGTCGAAGGCACGCACGTCGTCATCGACAAGGTCCAAGGTTCCTGACAAAACGTTTGATACAATGACTGAAGCAGGGGGGATCCGTCTCCCCTGCTTGTGTCTGTTCGAGGTGAAAGCATGGATTATGTCTTCAAGCAACTCATCAATGCGCTGAACACCGGCAGCATCTATGCTCTGGTCGCCATCGGTTACACGATGGTGTACGGCATCATCAGACTGATCAACTTCGCCCACGGGGACGTCATGATGTTCGGGGCGTATTTCGCATTCATCTTCGCGACATCACTTCCGTTTTCGGATACCGCCGGAGGCGTCATCCTGATCATGCTTCTTTCGATGGCCGCCGCGGCCATCATGGGTGTCCTGATCGAGAAAATCGCCTACAAACGGCTCCGGAGAGCGCCGCGCATCTCCGCGCTCATCACCGCCATCGGGATGAGTCTGTTTCTGCAGAACCTCGCACTTCTGATCTTCAAGGCCGAACCGAAGGTGATGCCGGCTCTCGTTCCCAAAACGCGTGTCGATTTCTTCGGTCTGGATATTCCCGTCCTGACGTTGTACACGTTCGGGTTCTCGGTCTTGTTCATGGTCCTTCTGACACTCTTTGTCAGAAAGACACGGCCGGGCAAAGCCATGCGTGCGGTCTCGCAGGACCAGGACGCCGCGAGACTGATGGGCATCAATGTCAACAGCGTGATTTCGTTGACGTTCGCTCTGGGAAGCGCGCTGGGCGCTCTGGGTGGCGTGTTTTACAGCCTCTCGTATTCGCAGGTCTATCCGACACTCGGTGTCATGCCCGGACTCAAGGCGTTTGTCGCCGCTGTTTTGGGCGGCATCGGAAACATCGGTGGCGCGATGCTCGGCGGATACCTGATCGGTCTTCTTGAAACAGTGACCAACGGCTTTCTTTCCATCGTCTGGAAAGAAGCGACCCGTTGGACGGACGCTTTCGTCTTCGCGGTTCTCATCTTCGTGCTTCTCTTCAAGCCTTCCGGCATTCTCGGCAAGCACGTGAAAGAGAAGGTGTGACAGATGAAAGCATTCCTCATCAAATACGACAGGATCATCTCGGTCCTCGCGGTCATCCTCGGTGTGTTTGTCATCCTGAACACGTTGATCGAGGCCGGCGTCTTCTCCAATTACATCCGCGGGATCCTCATTTTGGTGATGATCGCCATCATCATGGCGACATCACTCAACATCGCGACCGGGTTTCTTGGGCAGCTTGTTCTGGGACACGCCGGATTCATGGCGCTTGGCGCTTACGGCGCGGCGCTTTCGGCAATCGCGCTAAGAGAAGTCATTCCAAGCGATCTTGTCCTCTTTCTCGTCGCGACAGCGATCGCCATGGCAATCTCGCTTCTGGCGGGACTCGTCGTGGGGACACCTGCGCTCAGGCTCAGGGGGGACTACCTTGGCATCATGACCCTTGGATTCGGTGAGATTGTCAAGGTCATCCTGACCAATCTTGAAGTCACCAACGGTGCCCAGGGATTGACACGGATCCCCAGGATCATGAGCTTTCCTGTCGCCTACTTCACGATGGCGGTCGTTGTCGTGATCATCGCGCTTTTCATGAACTCGCGTCACGGGCGCGCCATGATCTCGATCCGGGAAGACGAGATCGCTTCGGAAAGCGTCGGTATCAACGTCACCCGATACAAGATCATCGGCTTTCTGATGGCTGCCATGTTCGGCGGGGTCGGAGGGTCGGTCTACGCGTTCCATATCGGATTCCTGTCACCCACGACGTTCGGATTCGTCCGGTCGATCGACATCTTCGTCATCGTTGTCCTGGGCGGCATGGGAAGTCTCTCGGGTGCGGTCATCGCCGCGTCCGTCCTGACCTTTCTCCCGGAATTCCTGCGGGATTTCGCGAACTACCGGCTGCTCGTCTATAGCGCCCTTCTCGTTCTGACAATGCTTTTCAGACCCCAAGGCCTGATGGGCACCAAGGAAATCGTCATCAGCTTCAGACGTTTCTCGGACAAGATCAGGGCGTTTTGGATGAAACACCGGAAGACCAAAGCAATCGAAGGAGGAACCGACCATGGCAATCCTTGACATCAATGACCTGTCGATCAGTTTCGGTGGATTGAAAGCCGTCGACGGTTTCCGACTGACAATCGGTGAAAACGAGCTGGTCGGCCTGATCGGACCGAACGGTGCCGGGAAGACGACCGTGTTCAACCTCCTGACTGGTGTCTACAAGCCGACCGGCGGCACGATCACCCTCTCCGGAACCGACGTGTCAAAGCTCAAACCGAGCGACATCGTCCTTCTGGGCAGCTCGAGGACCTTCCAGAACATCCGCCTTTTCAAGAACATGTCGGTCCTTGACAACATCCGCGTGGCGTATCATCACAGGATGCGTTATTCGCTTCTTGAGGGCGTTTTCAAGACAAAAAGGTTTAGAGACGAGGAACGTGAGTCCCACGAGGTCGCCCACGCGCTTCTGGACGTCTTCAACATGGACGCTTACGCGCATGACCTTGCCAGAAACCTGCCTTACGGGAAGCAGCGCAAGCTCGAGATCGCGCGCGCTCTGGCAACGGGGCCCAAGCTCCTGCTTCTGGACGAACCGGCTGCCGGCATGAATCCCCAGGAGACAGAGGAACTGATGGAAACCATCCGTCTGATCAAGGACACGTTCAAGGTCTCGATCCTCCTGATCGAGCATGATATGCGTCTGGTCATGGGCATATGCGAACGGATCGTCGTGTTGGATTACGGCAAGATCATTGCGACCGGTATTCCGGACGAAATCAAAAAACACCCTGATGTCATCAGGGCGTATCTGGGAGGGTGACATGCTCTCTGTCAAAGACCTGAATGTATTCTACGGATCGATCCACGCGATCAAAGGTGTCAGTTTCGAGGTCAGCCAAGGATCGGTCGTCACACTGATCGGATCAAACGGAGCCGGGAAGTCGACAATCCTGAGAACAGTCTCCAACCTCATCCCCGCCCAGTCAGGCGAGATCCTCTTCCTTGGAGAACCGACGCTCGGAGTCGAAGCCCACGAGATTGTTTCAAGAGGCATGTCGCACGTGCCTGAAGGGCGCCGTGTCTTTCCCGAACTCACGGTCCTCGAAAACCTCGAGATGGGTGCGTATACCAGACGCGACAAAGAGGCGGTCGCGCTTGATCTCGAGCGTGTCTTCAGACTCTTTCCAAGGCTCAAGGAGCGGATCAGACAAGCCTCCGGAACGCTATCGGGAGGCGAGCAGCAGATGCTCGCGATGGGCCGCGCGCTTATGGCCCGTCCCAAGATTCTTCTTCTGGACGAACCGTCGATGGGTCTCGCACCGCTTCTGGTCGACCAGATCTTCGCGATCATCGAAGAAATCAGCAAGGAAGGGACGACCATCCTTCTGGTCGAGCAGAACGCCAACCGCGCACTCCAGGTTTCCGATTACGGATATGTTCTGGAAACCGGGACGATCGTGGCTGAAGGCCCATCCAAAGATCTCCTTCATGACCCGAAGGTCATCGAAGCTTACTTGAGCGCATGAAAAAAGCCGGACATCCGGCTTTCCTGATCACGACACCCAGGTGTCGTTTTCTTTTTCCTCGGTCTCTTCGGCTTGTTTTCGTCTCAAACGCATGATTTTTTTGATGTACTCGGGATTTTTCGGAACCAGAAGGGTGATCAGAAGAAGTCCCGCAAGAAATCCTCCGACGTGTCCGGTCACACTGATGTTCGGGATCGCGAACGTCAGCACCAGGTTGATGATGACAAGCTGGCGGATCTGCCTGATGGCGGCACCTTGGAACCATGTCGGTCTCACAAAGGTCAGGTAGAGGAGCGCGCCGATGACACCGAAGAGCGCGCCGCTCGCGCCAATCGTGACGGCGTTCGGATTTCCAAGCCAGACGACGGCGAGACTTGAGACGATTCCGCTTGCCATGTAGAAGACACCATACTTGAATCCGCCAAGCAGACGTTCGAGATGGCTTCCCAAGTAGTAGAGCACGAGCGAGTTCATGAGAAAGTGAAGGAGACTTCCGTGGAGGAACATCGCTGTGACGAGCCTGTACCACTGGCCTCCGACAGTCAGAAGAGGTGGCCAGATCGCACCGGTTTTCACGAGGACTTCCAAATCAAAACCGCCAAACCAGAGCACCACGATGACCATCATGGCGTTCAGGGTCAGCAACACGGTCGTCACAGGATGGAAATGGACATACATTCTTCGTCCCTCGGACGTCAAAAGGCTCATGGAATCCCTCCTGTTCCATTATAACCGTCCGACGTTTCGAAACCAAACAAAACACGAACGATCGTGTGAACGACGGACAGTCATCAGGTGAAAACAGGGAACTTCCGTGTGGATTTTCTTTTTTTACATTCATGTCATGATGTGTCATTTTCATGTGCCAGCAGGATGAAACGGCACTATGACAACATTCTTCAAGACAGACATTCCACGCTCTCCAAAGAGATGCTTCCAAGGCCTTTTCAAAATTGGTGTATGCCCCTTTCAATCACCGTTCATGTATGGTACAATGATGACCATGGAACGCATCATCGGCCATGGCGGACAGGTTATGCTGAACTAAAGTTCAGCATATCTTTCTTTCAGGGCCGGTTCGGAATCATGACCAATATCACATGTGAACAGGAGAGGGGACCCTATGTTTGTCATCAAAAGAAACGGAAAAAAAGAAGCGTTTGATTACTCCAAGATCGCCTATGCGATGCTCAGGGCGTATCGTGAGGTCGGTGTCGGTT
>Ga0265294_10008948_pt1 | contig 11611 bp, 12 predicted proteins | sample MunlanPumphouse3_FD_192504 | JGI IMG/M metagenome (GOLD analysis project Ga0265294, IMG submission 192504) | Groundwater microbial communities from a municipal landfill in Southern Ontario, Canada - Pumphouse #3 | ecosystem: Environmental > Aquatic > Deep subsurface > Groundwater | place...
CGTTTGTTGACTACGCCATCAGGGAAAAGGCGGTAATTGTCTTTGATGCGGCGTACAGTTCATACATTATCGAGAAAGGGTACCCACATTCGATTTACCAGGTGGACGGCGCGAAGAAGTGCGCCATCGAGATTTCCAGTTTCAGCAAATTCGCGGGATTTACCGGCGTTCGACTCGGTTGGACGATCGTTCCCAAGGAACTTTCCTGCGAAGGAGCGGAAACGGGAGAACTCAACCGGTTGTGGAATCGTCGGCAATGTACGTTTTTTAACGGTGCGAGCAACATTTCCCAAGCCGGCGGCGTAGCAGCGCTCTCCGGGGCAGGATACGAACAATGTTGTTCCCTTGTCTCCTATTATCTTGGCAACGCAAAAATCATCCGCGAAGGGCTGGAACGGGTCGGCTTGATCTGCTATGGTGGGGTGAACAGCCCGTATATTTGGGCGAGGACGCCGAACGGAATGTCCAGCTGGGATTTCTTCGACCTGCTTCTCGATTCATGCCACGTGGTCGTTACTCCCGGTTCCGGGTTCGGGCCCGCGGGAAAAGGGTATGTGCGAATCTCCGCCTATGGGCACAGGGAGGACGTGGTCACTGCAATGGACAGCATCCAAAGGAACTTGAAAAAATGAACACAAAGGTCCTTCCGCTCTCTGATTCCCGGATGTTTGAACTTTCGCGCAAGCTTCCCACGCCGTTTTATCTGTATGACGAACGTGCTATCGTGGAAAACGCAAAAGCTTTCAAATTGACGTTCTCCTGGGTTCCTGGATTTACGAATTATTACGCGGTCAAGGCATGTCCCAATCCCGCGATCATCTCTTTGCTTTCTTCTCTCGGCTTCGGTACCGATTGCTCGTCGATGTCCGAATTGTTGTTGGCGCATGCCTGTGGCGTCCAGGGAAAGGACATCATGTTTACCAGTAACGATACGCCGGTGGATGAGTTCGACGAGGCATACCGTTTGGGAGCGGTGATCAACCTGGACGACATCACCCACATCGGGAGTTTGCACAATATTCCGCAGACGATCTGTTTCCGGTACAATCCCGGCTCCGAACGGACCGGCAACGCCATCATCGGGAATCCCGTCGACGCAAAATACGGAGTTCGTAGCGACCAGATCGTCGATTGTTATCGGATTATGAAGAAAAAAGGCGTTAAACGGTTCGGACTCCACACGATGGTGGCTTCCAATGAGTTGGACGGACAGTACATCGTCGAGACGGCGAGAATGTTATTCTCCCTTTGCAGGAAAATCTCCGAGGAAAGCGGCGTGCGCATCTCGTTTTTGGACTTGGGCGGGGGTATCGGCATTCCGTATCGACCGGAGCAGGAACGAATGGACATTGCTCGGGTGAGCGGGGATATCCATACCCTGTACGACGAAATGATCGTCGACCGCGGACTGGGACCCGTTTCGTTGTCCTTCGAATGCGGGCGGTACATCACCGGACCGTACGGGTATCTTGTCACCAAAGTGCGTCACGTAACCCGCAAGTACAAACAATTCGTCGGAGTGGATGCGACGATGGCCGATCTGATGCGGCCTGGGATGTATGGTGCGTATCACCACATCACGGTACTTGGCAAGGAAGGACTGCCTGCCGATCACACGTACGACGTCACCGGATCGTTGTGCGAAAACAATGATAAGTTTGCCGTAGACCGAATGCTTCCCGAAGTGAACGAAGGGGACATATTGGTCATCCATGATGCCGGAGCGCACGGATACTCGATGGGATTCAATTACAACGGAAAACTCCGTCATGCGGAGTATCTGCTTCATGCCGACGGTCTGGTCTCTATGATTCGTCGCGCCGAAACGTATGATGATTACGTGGCGACGTTGCGGTTTCCGCGATGCGAGGTGAATGTATGAGTTCCTTTTTCGAAAGCAGAGTCTATTACTCCGATACGGATTGCGAAGGTATCGCCTATCATGGACGGTACCTCGACTGGGCGGAACATGCGCGCACCGAATGGATGCGTTCTTTGTTCGGCAGTCCTTCCCTCGTGGCCGAGCGTCTTCATTTGGTATTCGTCGTCAAGTCAATCACCATCGATTACCATCGTCCGCTTCATTTGGATGATCCTGTCATCGTGGAGAGTACAGTGACCGAATGGGGCGCCTTCTCGTTCGTGCTCCGACAGGTCGTCTTTTCCTCAGGGGAAAAGAAAGCCACCCTCGTGGTGAAGGTGGCGTGCCTGGACGTGCAATCGCTCAAGCCGTCGAAATTGCCGGAGGAATTTGTCTCCAAATTCAGTTGAACGCGCTGCTCGTCGGAATGTTGACAGAGACGGACACGCTTCCCACCGAACCGAGTTTGCCGGAGGAAACGATCAAGTCATACCGATGGATGCCGCCCAAAGGTTGCGAAACCGTCAGAATCGAAGATTTTGCGTTGTTGATGACCGCTCCTTCGCAGTACCATTGGTATGTCAGTTCCTGAAGAGCAAGTCCCGCCTGAGCGAGATTCGTCGGCGTGAAGGTGAGCGTGAAAGGTTCGTCGGCATCCGGTATCGTCGGGGCGCAGGCGATCGTACCCTGCACGGGAAGCGACGTATTGTTCTTGACCGACAGCGAAAACGCATTGTCCATGTCTCCTACGATCAACGTGACGGCTCCCGAAGAGATGGTTCCGTCGATGATCCGTATTGCGATGGTGGAACCTGCGACGGGAACGGTATCGCTGAACAACTGCACGCTGAGAATATAGGAACCTGCGATGAGTCGTTTCTCGAGGGATGCGCTTCCGCTTTCTTTCCTCGTAATCTCATTTGGGACGATCGCCACGGCGTTGCCGTCCTGCCCGGTGAGGGTGAACACCAACGAGGCGTCTGCGGAGACTTGGTCGGTCGGCCACGAGAAACTCATCGACAGCGTTCCTTCTCCATGCAGCGCTTCAAGTTCCAGCGTGGTGGATGTCGTATGGGGGCTGAATAGTTGGCGTTTGACGCCTTTTGTGAGAATTTTTCCGTTTTTGTTCTTTGCCTCCACGGTGATGTTCCAGTAACCGATGGCAATTTTCCCCAGGGAAACGAGGCTGCTTTCCGTCGTGATGTCTAAAGGCGTGGATACTGCGGGACCTGATCCTGTCACATGGTAGCTTGCGATCTGCAGTTCGGAATCGGATGGACCGATGTTTTTCTCCCGTTCCGTGAATCGGTTGCATTCGATTCGCAATATTGCGTCGATCGACTGTTCATTTGGATTTCCCGCTTCATTCTTGCATCCAAGCCCCAGCGTGACGACTGCGGTCAAGAGCAAGAGACCGATGTATCCGTTTCGTTTCATATGGAGTCTCCTTCTTCAATGTTGTTGCCTCCAATACCGGTGAACTTGCGTTTTTGGTCGTTCCTCCCTACACTATGTTCCATGGATGTTTTGATTCATGATTTTTCGAACAAAGGGGCTACCCGACTGGCACTTCATCCATTGTGGATGGAAGCCGAAAATGTGGCCGTTCTCGTGAAAGTCTCTTACGAAGGCTCTTCTTTTATTGTCTCTTTCAGCGTGAAGGAGCCGCAACTCAGGCGGATGTGTACCCATCACAACGACGAAGTGTGGAATGACAGTTGCGTCGAAGTGTTCGTGAAACGACCGGATCAACCATGGTATGTCAACTTTGAATTCAGCGCTTCCGGTTTTTGTCACGCGGCGAAGGGAACCTGCCGCGACGGACGCGTTTCATATTCCGATGCGTTGCTTGCGACGATCCCCATTACGGTACGGATTTTGGAAAATACGATCGATGAAAGCCGCTGGGATCTTTCCGCAAGGCTTGATCTGGTGAAGTTCGGGTTGCTGGATGAGGGGAAAACGTTGAAGGGCGTGACGTTGTATGGCAATTTTTACAATTGCGGGGATGCCTTGGAGCATCCTCACTATCTGACGTACGAGCCGATCGATACGGAACGACCCGATTTCCATCAGGTCTCGTCCTTCGTGCCGCTCCGGTTCCTTTGACCGGGCAGGGTGCCTCCCAAGAGGGTTTTCAGTCCAAGATGGGCGAGATTCAACCCGAAGATGCCCGTGATGGTGGGAAGGGAACCGAGAATTTTTTCCTCTCCCTTTTCATAGGTGAACGTCACGGGTTCGGGGCTGTATACCACGGGAATTCCCCGTCCGATGCCTTGCGCCCGCAGTTTCTGCCTGACCGAACGGGCGAGAGGGCATCCGGCGGTATCCATCAGATCGGCCGTCCTGACGAGGAAGGGATCGCGGCGGAGGGCGGCGCCCATCGAACTGACCACAGGAATGCCTTTTTGGTAGACAGCGGCGAGGAGGGCGCATTTGCTCTGTACCGAGTCGATGGCGTCGACGACGAGATCTCCGCTGTCCTTGAGCACGTCTTCGAGATTTTCTTGCGAGACAAACAGGTCAAACGACTCCACCACGCAGTCGGGATTGATCGCCTTTATCCTGTTCTCGGCGACCTCCACCTTCTTTTCGCCGATTACCGGCCATGTGGCGAGGATCTGTCGGTTCAGGTTGGAGACTTCTATCCTGTCGAAATCAAATAGACGCACATGACCGACGCCAAGGCGCACCAACGCTTCCAACGCAAAACCTCCGACCGCCCCCACACCGACAAAGGTGACCGTCTTCCGATGGAGCGACTCCACCGATTCATTGCCGATCAATCTGATCGTTCGTGCAAATTGTTCTTCCCTCATCTATCCTCTCCTGAAGCTGTAGCGACGTAATGCCTAGCCGTTGCGCACACGTATGGTACATCCATTCCAATAGGGCGGTTTCGCCGCCGTCCTTGCTGTCCGTTTCCAAAAGAAACGGTACGTTCAGTTCTTCGAGACGCTTCCAAAGCCCGCTTTTGACGGTCCGTGGACCGAGACTTACGACGCACCGTTTTGCGGCGGCCAGACGGGCGCTTTCCACACTTCCGGTGAATCCATGCCAGATGGAACGGACCGAACCATTCAAGAGGGAGAGCAGGAGCCCATCCGCATGGACGGCGTGAATGCTTACCAGACGATGATGGATTTGCGCCAGATGCAAGACATCGGTGAAGAACGCTGTTTGAAGTTCCATATGGGGGAAACGTCCGTCCAATCCCACTTCTCCGATCTGGCAGCCGGTATGTTTTGCAAGGAATTCTTCCATGGCGGGGAGCAGCCCTCTCTGGTCGGTGCCGTCGGGGAGCAGACCGACAGATGGGATGGATGGGAATGCCACCGAATCGAGTTTTCCCCATTCGTCCTGTTGACTTGTGCAAACGATCCCCCATGCGTCGTTTGCCGCTCCCAGATGGAGGTGTGCGTCGAATCGTTTCATATGAGGAGCACCAGATATGTTACGATGATCGAAGTGACGATCGACGCGATCATCGGAAGTTTTTTCAAGCCGAGGAGAGCTGCGGCGAGGATGCCGGCGATTCCCGCGTACCATTGTGTTCCGAAATCCGTGACGACGCCGGGGAAAATCAATGCCCCGATGGCGGCGACAGGAAGAAGACGCATGCATCGTTTGAGATATGGCGGCATGTGGTCGGTGCCGGACAGGTAATAGGGGATGAGCCTGACGACGATTGTCGCTACGGCGGAAACGATGATAAAGACGAAGAAAGGAATTCCGTGGCTCATGAAGCGATCTCCTCCGTTGTTGGGCGAAGAGCACCGATTCCCGTCGCAGAAAGCATCGAGATGACGAAAGCCCATCCCGTACCGAGTCCCACACCCCTTACCAGAAGACTGTTGGTTGCCGCAGACACTGCCGCGATGACGAGCATCCACGGCCCGTCCGTAAGGATGGCGCCGGAAAGGAGAGAGCTGAACATCGCATACAGCGTTACCCCGACTGCAAGCTGCAATTCGTAGGGGAGAAGCGAACCGATGAGGAAACCTACGATCGTACCGCTGCACCAGCCGAGGTAACTGATCAATTGCAACCCGGTCATATACGATCCTGTGAGGAGTCGCCCTTTGAGGACGGAGACGGAGAATACCTCATCTGTCGTGCCGAAAGCGATAAAGAATCTGCGTATTCCATGGACCCCCGTGAGGTTGGCATTGATCACCGCACCCATGAAAAGGTAGCGGAGGTTCACCAGAAAGACAGAAATGGCGAGTTCCGCAATCATCGCACCGCTGGTAAGCAGACTCTCGGCCAAAAACTGCCCGCTCCCCGCGAAATTGGTAAGGGAGAACAAAGCCGCATCCCAGAGTTTCAGACTGTCGTTCCTGCATACAAGGCCAAAGGCCATCGCTGTGGGGAAATAACCGACGCAGATGGGAAAGCCGTCTCTGAGGCCTCCCAAAAAAGAGAGTTCATCTGATTCCATGCAAAAATGGTAGCCTTTTCAACGGGTTGGTGCAAGTTGTGATCCATGGTATACTCTCTTTAAGAGGTGCGTATGGCGCTGTTTTTGGCCAATGCTGGTCTTGGTTGTCTGATGCGAGGGAAAAACCTTGATGAAACGTTGGTTCTTCCCTTGCTGGAGCGGAGTACTCGCAGTGAGGCCGAAGGTGGCGGTGCCTACTACACCTGTCTGATGGACAGCGGTCTGGAACTTGTATTTCGGGTTCAAGAGCGGGAGGATGGCTTGGAGATGATGGGCCTTGACACCCACATGGGCGGACGATGCGTCTGGACCGCGTCTCCTGTCGTATCGGTGGGGAAGCCGGAATACCTCGGCATGCAACTTCTTCTTGCCGATCCGGGGCAGCGCAATGCCTTCGTCATGGGGTTCGTCCGGCCCGCATTGCTTCGTCATCTGGATACGGACAGCGTACTGGAAATCCAAGTCTCCGCGTTTCCCACCGGTATGGATGTATACGATAGCCGTGAATCGTTCGAAGCGATGATCGGCGAAGAGAACCGCTTGCTGGATCGTCAGATTCTTCCCTATTATTATGTCATGGCTCGGGAGGAGTCAACGGGGAAAAAGATGCGGGAGTTCTCCAAACGAAACGAAATGATCAACCTGTTTTGTGGCCCGGTCCTCGCCATGGAGGAACGGGAGAACGGATATCTCGATACGAAACTGATGGTTTCCACGGTCGCTACCTCGATGGGGCACATTGACGTCGTCTATGCGCGTGATCAATTGTCAAAGCCGGCGGAAAAGGGAACATATCTTATGGCGAGCGCATATTTCTCAGGGGACGTGCTTTCCGTTCGCGGGAAAATGGTTTCTTGACAAAACGAGTGAGGGGGAAGGATACTTCAGATATGTCCAATTCGATCATCACAAAAAAGGCGTTGGCCCAGGCTCTGAAGGAATGTATGAAGACGAAACCCTTGGACAAGGTGTCCATCGGAGAAATCTGCGCAATGTGCGGATTGAACAGGAAGAGTTTTTATTATCATTTTCGGGACAAGTACGAGTTGGTAAACTGGATTTATGAGATGGAGATCAATCGGAAAATCCAGAGTGAAATCAAAACGAAACGTTCCGGCGAGTTGTCGCTGATGATTTGCCAGTCAATTTACTCGGATCGGGTGTTCTACCTCAACGCATTGCAGGTTTCCGGACCCCATTCGTTCCACGATTACTTTTGTCGGCAAATCGAGCCTTTGGTACAGAAGACGCTTTCCCTTTCCGAAGGAGACGGTCTGAATCTTTCTGAATTATCCGATCTGATCGGTGACTTTTGCCTTTCCGCCGTTCGTCGGTGGATTGCCAGGCCCGATCCTTCATCTCCGGAAAAGTTCCTTGACGAATTAACTAAAGTCAGCATATCGCTTTGCGGCAAAATGATCAGCATGTTTATGCCTGACCAAGTTTGATTTATTTGTCCTTTTTTGGGACAGTTGTGTAAAACTGACCATTTCCCTTTTGCATGGAGGGGTATATACCAAAACCAACAGATATGTTTCTTCATTGAGAGAGGTATGTAGAATGGGAAAGCTGAAGAATTCAATCACCGCGGCGATGGCTCAGGTTGGCATGAACTATATCGGCGATGATCCGGAGAAAAATCTCCCCAAGTTGATGGCTTGGGTGGACAAGATCGACACAAAGGGCGCATATAAAAAGCAACGGGATTTCGTCCGTTCCATCATCAACAATCCTGGCAGCAACTGGTACAAATACACCGTCAGTCTATGGAAAGATATTGATCCCGAGGTACGGAAGGTGATGTTCAACAATTTCTTCATCAATTCCGTCATCATCGGCAGGGCGAACCAGAAGGATTTGGCGAAGGAACACGACATCAATTTGCCGTGGGCCATCTTGATGGATCCCACCTCCGCGTGCAACCTGCACTGCACTGGCTGTTGGGCCGCAGAGTACGGAAACAAACTGAACATGGACTACGATACGCTTGACTCCATCATCAACCAAGGCAAAGCGTTGGGCACCTACATGTATATCTACAGCGGCGGCGAGCCGATGGTGCGCAAGGCGGACATCATCAAACTGTGCGCGGCGCATCCCGACTGCGAGTTCCTTGCCTTCACCAACGGTACGTTGATCGACGAGCAATTTGCCGACGACATGCTCCGTGTAAGGAACTTCGTACCTGCAATTTCCATCGAAGGGTTTGAGGAAGCGACCGATTTCCGTCGCGGGAAAGGGACGTACCGGCAGGTCATCAGGGCGATGGAAATTCTCAAGAAAAAGAGACTCCCGTTCGGCATTTCCTGTTGCTATACCAGCAAGAACGTCGATGTGATCGGAAGTGAGGCGTATTTTGATGCGATGATCGATATGGGCGCGAAGTTCGCATGGTTCTTTACCTATATCCCCGTTGGCAAAAAGGCTGTTCCCGAGTTGATGGCCACGGCCGAACAACGAAAGTTCATGTATAACCAGATCCGCGCGTTCCGCAAAACCAAGCCGATTTTCACGATGGATTTCTGGAATGACGGCGAGTTTGTCAACGGATGCATCGCAGGCGGGCGTTGTTATCTGCACATCAATGCCAACGGCGATATCGAACCGTGCGCATTCATTCACTACAGCGACAGCAATATCCACAACACGACGTTGTTGCAGGCATACAAGAACCCGCTTTTCATGCAGTATCACAAAAACCAGCCATTCAACGACAATATGCTCAGACCTTGTCCGCTTTTGGACAACCCGGGAAGACTGAATGATATGATACACGCAAGCAAGGCAAAGTCCACAGATATGGAGAATCCTGAGGATGTGGGCGATCTTTGCAAGAAATGTGTTCCTTCGGCGACGAAATGGGCTCCTGTCGCAAAAGAGATATGGGAAGGCAGTGCTGCTGGAAAGAAAGCAATGGAAAAGAAGAAAGCGGAAAAGGAAGAAGCCTGATCCGCTCGTTCCCTCTTTGATAGACAAGCGACATGAGGCGATGAGGCTTCATGTCGCTTTTGTATGTGTCTGCAAGCGGCGGAACGAGATTCTTGTCCTTCGCGATTGGCTTTGATCTGCGAAGCCGCGCGTCGGACAGTCGAGCGGCAATTCTTGGTCGATAAATCATATCCCGATCTCGGTTGTCGGGATCCATCGCAGGATATGACCTTCGGCCACACTCGAACATTCGTCGACGTGGAGTGTCTTTCCAGTGCTTTTTAATGGAAGAGGCATGATCCCGAGGCTGGTTTCGGTATGGAAAGAAAAACTGCGGAAGCCGTCTGGACGACGCGGGGAACCTTTTCGTATGAAAATGCAAACCGTTTCCCGGCCGGTTCATTGCCGGTCTTTCCGAACGGCGAAATGAAAGTTCGAGAGCGTGTGCCCAATAAAAAAAGCTCTTCGGTTTCCCGAAGAGCCTCAATTGAAATCGGGCTGGGCGGATTTGAACCGCCGACCCCAAGTCCCCCAGACTTGTACGCTAAACCCCTGCGCTACAGCCCGTCATGCAAGAAGCAACGTTACCATAAGAGCTCATGAAATGTCAAATGGGGTTCTTGCAGATTTCGGAATTATGGACTACATTATGACACAGCAGAATGTGTAAGGGGTTCATAATGGGAATGTTTTCACGAGATATTCGCCGCATCGCGTTGGTTTTCCTGTTCTTGGCCTGTATGCTGTTCTCCGTATCGGCGTACCAATTTTCTCCGCTTGAACAAAGTTTTGCGCCGACAGGTGTGGAAAGTACGAAGACGTATACAATCGTCAATGACAGTGATGACTCGATCGCCATAACCATCACGGCGTTGATTAGGGATCAAGATGAAAACGGGCAGGAAGTCAATCAATCTGCGGCAAAGTACTTTTCCATTCAGCCTGCGAAAGTGATTGTCAAAGCGCAGTCAAGCCAGATTATCAGAGTGCAATACCGAGGGCCCCGCACTGTTACCAACGAATTGAGTTTTCGCATCAAAGCCGAACAAATTGCCTATAACAAGGGGAAGCAAAGCACCGACAAAGGGATGTTTAACTTTTTGTACAACTATGTCACCAGTGCTTATGTAGCTCCCGCAAAGGTAATTGAGAAGATTTCCGTCACCGATGTGAAACGAGTGACCGGAACGGACGGTGCCGACCAGCTTTCCATCACCGTTTCAAACGAAGGTACGGTGCATCAGTTACTGCTGAACGCCATTCTGACGATCAACGACAGCAAAGGCAACAGCGTCGTTCTCGACACAAAAGAACAGTTGGGAGATTTGCTTGGTCTGAATGTACTCGCCAAAAAAAGCGTCACCACGGCGATTTTGATGCCGGCGGGACTCTCACAGGAGAAAGGGACGAGCTATAAGGCGTCGATCAAATACTCCAAATAATGTTGGTCGCGGATGAATCGAAAAAGGAATCAACAAGGAATTGCGAACGGCATATCGATTATTCTTTTTGTCTGTTTCCTTTTGGTCTTTGTCCGTACCTGTTTCAATCAATCACCGCAGTCCGAGTCACAATCCGTACAAACCGCCGAGGCGTTGCCCGCTGAGGAGGACATTGTCGTGGCTCCGGTTCCGGTGGAAACGCCCCTGACCAAAGAGGTGGAGCGTCCATCTCCCGAAAATGAGGGACCCGCGATGCCAGAGCCGGAGGCGAACCCTGTTGTGGAGCCGGTTCCGCAGGTTGAGAAGCCAAAACACGAAACCGAGGATGCGAGACCCATTCCCGTTCCCCTGCAACCTTCATCTTTCTTCGTTTCCGTTAACCCAATCGTTCCGGGTCCTCCCAAAATGCAGAACCCCATCGTCATGACGCAAGAGGATTACGATGCGTTCTACGCTCCTCAGCAGGAAGAAGGGCAGAGCGAAGAGAAGGATCCGTTTGCGGATTTCTTCGTTTCGGGAGAGGATACGTCCTCCCTCTATGAAAATGGACAGTATTTCCTTTCCTTCTACGTGAACGACGAGTATGTCGGCGATATCGAGACGGAATTCGCCCAACCTACGAAACTTGTCAATACGACCGATTTGCACCGATATCTTGACGGTACGCTGAAGGCGGATGCAAGCATTCGTTTGTTTGCGGGCAGCCCCGAATACCTTTCCCTGGAGGAATTGGCCGCGCGCGGCATGCCCACTACATTCGACAGTGCTGCGTTCGCTTTGCACATGACGGTCAACTATAACGATATGTCGGTGCGTATCCTGTCAGTTTCTACGACCAGTCCCGGCGGGAAAAGGGATACGTACGCGCTCAGCGGTGCCACCGAACTCAAACCGGCGAAACTCTCGTGGCTTTCCACAATGAGTTTCTACGGTTCCCTG
>Ga0265294_10008949_pt1 | contig 11608 bp, 10 predicted proteins | sample MunlanPumphouse3_FD_192504 | JGI IMG/M metagenome (GOLD analysis project Ga0265294, IMG submission 192504) | Groundwater microbial communities from a municipal landfill in Southern Ontario, Canada - Pumphouse #3 | ecosystem: Environmental > Aquatic > Deep subsurface > Groundwater | place...
CTTAAACGTGCCTATTAAAACTATTTTGTTTACAACTTGCGAAAAGTTTGATGGAGTGGAGAGAAGACTGATAAGCCCTAATGAAATTGTTCAAATAGCAGGTCGAGCAGGGCGATATGGGTTTCATGAAAAAGGGTTTATTGGAGCTACGAGTAAAAAAACATTGGATCATGTGCATGAGCTTTTTAATGCACCTATTAAAACTATAAAACCCCCTTTTAAAGTTAAAGCTTCTAACGAACAAATTGAAGCTATTGCTTCACATTTACAAACAAAAAGTTTGACTAAAATATTGAAATTTTTCAAAGACAATATGAGTTTTAGCGGTCCTTTTATAGCTGCTAATATCTCTTCTATGATTGAAGCCTCTGCTTTAATTGACCACAGAGATTTAAAACTTCATGACAAATATATGTTAGCACAAGCACCTATTACACAAAAGTCTCTTATTATTAAACAAGCTTTTGAAGCCTATGTGGCGGCGGTGTTAAAAAATAAAGTAGTGCGATACAAACCCTCAATTACGCTTCCAAAAAAAGCCATTACTCAAAAAGATTTGTTGCAAGTTGAAGATGAAGTTAAAAAAATATCTCTTTACTTATGGTTGTCGTATAAATTGCCAGATCTATTTTGTGACAGTATTAAAGCTATTATGATGAGAAATTCACTCAACCAATTTATTGAAACATCTTTAAAAAGTGGTATTAAACTAGAAGATGAGAACAGAAATTTTGATGATAAAGCAAGAGGTTTTAGATCAAGAAATAAAAACAGTGAACAAAAAGATGGGTTTCGACGAAGAAGAAATCCAACAGGAAAGTAAAAAAGTAATGAGAACTTAATATGCTTAAACTAATTAAATCTAAAATATCCAATGATTTGCTTTTTAAAGAGTTTATTAAAGAGTTGCATCAAAATATATTTGATGAGAAAAAAGCATTAAAACTTTTTAAAAGCAAAGAGCTTAATATTAATAGCGTAGATGAATCGGGTAAAACATTACTTTTTGATTTGGTTAAAAAGAGAAAAACAGAAGCGATTAAATTTGTACTCAAGCAAGGCATAAATATTAACACAGAAGATAATTATGGCAAAACTGTGTTAAACGAAGCTATTAATTTAGACGATGGCATTATGATACGATTTTTACTAGAAAATGGTGCTGATATTAATTATATTAATAAATCAAAGCGTTCAATTATGCAAGATTTGGCGTTAGAGGGCAATGTAAAAGCTTTTAAAATGTTAATGATCAGGCAAGCTAGTTTAAGCCATGTAGATTTGTACCAAAGAACAGTTTTATTTGATGCAATTGAGGGTGGAAATTTAGAAATTGTAAAAGAAGTTATTCATGAGTTAAGTGAAGATGAGCTAAATAATATTGATGATTATGGTCGTAATGCTTTGTTTTATGCAGTTTTAAAAGAAGACAAAACCATTGCTAAATGGCTTATTTCATATGGGATAGATATTCATATTCAAGATATTAATAAACAAAATGTTCTTTTTAATACGATGATTTTAGGGGCTTCAAATATTGAAATAGTTGAAATGTTAATCAAAAAAGGGATAAATTTAGAACAAGAAGACAAAGTAGGATTTACCTTAATAGATGAGATTTTGAAACTGATATATCTTTCTAAACACCCAGTTGATGATGCTTCAAGTAAGTATCGTTTGGTAAATGAGTTTAGAAATTATCTTAAATTGTGCTCGGTGTTAATTGAAAAAGGGTTGCCTATAAATTTACCCAATAAAGAGGGAAAAAGCGTTTTATATAAAGAAGTTTTTAAAAAAAATTATGAAAATCTTGAATTTTTAATAAAAGCAGGAGCAGATATTAGCGTAACGGATAAAGATGGGAGAACCATTTTATTTGATGCCATTTTTGCAGGAATGAATGGAATAGAAATGATTAACTTTTTAATTAAAAAAGGCGTTGATGTTGATCATAGAGACAAGGAAGAAAGAACGGTAATTGATGACTTAGTAGAGATGATTTTAATTCAACAAAATGATAAAACGCCTATTCACAAACGATTTTATGATATACGACAAAGTGAAGATTACTTAGAACTGCTACGAAGATTAATGGCATTGAAACCCAAAATAAACAAACCTAAGAGCAACGGACAAACACTTATTTTTGAGCTAATGGGATATACCAATATAGAACTTCTTAACCTTTTTATTCATAATGATATTGATATTAATATAATAGATAAAAAAGGGCAGACTCCTATTGGTGTGCTAATAGAAGAGGGGATGACCTTAACAAATAAAAATGAGCGAGATGATTTTTTAATTCGTCTTAATTATTTGCTTAAATTTCGTGTAAATATTAATGCCACAGATGATAAAGGACGAACACTTTTACATAAAGCTGTTATTGCAGACGATTTAGAAGTGGTAGAAAAGTTGGTGTTATCTAAAAAAATAGAGTTAGGAATAAAAGACAGTTTAGGAAGAACCGCACTGCACCACACTCAATGGAAAGGCAATGTTAAAATAGCCCGATTACTTATTGCAAATGGTGGAGATATTAATGACCCTGACGCAGCTGGATATACACTCTTAAACTATGCAACAATTTTAGGGTATATAAAATTAATAGAACTTTTAATTTCTTATGGTGTTTTAATGTATAATAAAAATAAAAAAAGCAAAACTGTGACACAGTTCTTTCTAAAAAATGAAGCCAATTTGGACAAACTGCTTGAGAACGATATTCCCGATGAAAAAATGAAAAAATCGATTTTAGAGGTTGTTAGCAATTTAAAAAATGAGATACGAAACGTATAAACTAGGACAATTATGAAGAAAAATCTATCTATTATTATTTTAGCAGCAGGTGCGGGTACACGAATGAAATCGAGTTTACCTAAGGTTTTACACACCATTTCGGGTAAACCTATGTTGTACTACTCCATAAAAGAGGCGTTAAAATTAAGTGATGACATCACCGTGGTTTTATTTCACCAAGCACAAAAAGTTCAAGCTGAAATGGAAAAATATTTTTCCAATATCAATTTTGTTATTCAAGACCATCTGAATTTCCCAGGAACGGGCGGGGCTGTTATGGGAGTTGTGCCAAAATATGAAAAAGTTTTGGTTTTAAATGGGGATATGCCTTTAATACAAGCCAGTGAGCTTGAAAAGTTTGAAAGTGATGCTACTATTGTAATGTCTGTTTTAGAGCTTGAAAGTGCCGATGGATATGGAAGAGTGATTATTGAAAATGGAAATGTTAAAAAAATTGTTGAGCAAAAAGATGCTAATTCTAAGGAACTGGCAGTTACCACTGCAAATGCTGGGATTTACCAATTTGAGACAAAATTTTTACTTGAAAACTTGCCAAAACTAAATAATAATAATGCCCAAAAAGAGTATTACATTACGGATTTAGTAGAAATGGCAATCATTCAAGGAGAAGTTTTAAAACCTTTGGCTGTTAACGTCGAGAATTTTAAGGGTGTTAATTCAAAGGTTGAATTAGCCGATGCTGAAATAATTCACCAAAACAGAATTAAAAAAGAGTTTATGCAAATGGGCGTTATTATGAGACTGCCTGATACGATTTATATTGAAGAGGGTGTAGAGATTGTTGACGAGTCTATTTTGGAAAATGGGGTAACACTGTTGGAAAATTGTAAAATTATTAACTCTCATATTAAGACTAACTCAATAGTTCAAGGCTCTACTGTAGAAAACTCTAGTATTGGACCCATGGCTCGAATTAGACCAGGAAGTGTTTTAAAAAATACACACATTGGAAACTTTGTTGAAACCAAAAAAGCCAATTTAAATGGCGTAAAAGCGGGCCATTTAAGCTATTTGGGAGATTGTTTTATTGATGAAGGTACCAATATTGGGTGCGGAACCATTACTTGTAATTATGATGGCATAAAAAAACATGAAACTATTATAGGTAAAAATGTTTTTGTAGGAAGCGACACGCAATTCGTAGCTCCTGTAACCATTGAAGATGACGTTATTATTGCAGCTGGAAGTACTATTACTAAAAATATTGCAAAAGGTTCTTTGGCCATTACACGAGCGCCTTTAAAAACGATTGCTGATTATTTTTACAAAGTGTTTGGGAAAAAGTAGTGGATACGCTAATGTTAAATAATAAAAATATTCTCGTAGGGGTAACTGGCTCTATTGCCATTTATAAAACGCTTGAACTGATACGGCTTTATATCAAAGCGGGGGCAAATGTTAAGGTTATTATGACGCAAAGTGCTCAAAAGTTTATTACTCCACTAACGTTTGAAACTATTTCTCAAAGTAGGGTGCTAAATGAAGAGAGTGAATCGTGGGATAAAGAGAGTATTTACAACCATATTGCTATTGGTAAATGGGCAGATATTTTTGTTTTAGCCCCTGCTAGTGCGAATACCATTAATAAACTAAGCAATGGCATTGCCGATAACTTGCTCACACAAACAGCACTAGCATATCCACGAATGAAGCTTCTTTGTCCTGCTGCTAATACCAATATGATTACCAATCCTATTACGAAAGCCAGTTTGAAAATGCTTGGTTTGTGCAATTATAAAATAGTAGAGCCCGTTTCCAAAGAGTTGGCATGCCGAGATATTGGAAATGGCGCCATGTGTGAAGTTGAAGATATTTTTTATGCCACTGCTTGTGAACTTTTAAAAGAGGCTTATTGGGAAAATAGAAAAGTAGTAATAAGTGGTGGTGGGAGCGTTGAAAAAATTGATGATGTTCGTTATTTAAGCAACTTTTCCAGTGGCAAAATGGCTTCAAGTTTGGCACTTGCTTTGTATTTAAAAGGAGCAGATGTCTGTTTGGTGAGTTCAAGAGGCCATGAGAGTTTACCCAAAGCTATTCATATAATAGAGGTTCAAAGTGCTGATGAAATGTTTGAATACCTACAAGACTCACTTCGTGTGGCTAAAAAAGGGAAACTGACTGCCACTACACTTATGGACAGTTCCAACCCCACGCTAATACAAAAAACGCCTTACTTGTTTATGGCAGCTGCTGTGAGTGACTATTTGCCTGCGTTTAAACAAGAGGGAAAGCTTAAAAAAGAGTTGCTTGGAAATTCTTGGAGTTTGGAACTTAAGCAAAACAGAGATATTTTAAGTGATTTGGATAAAGAAGGCATTATAACTATTGGATTTAAAGCGGAAATGGACGAAAGAACAGCTTTTACTCATGCCAAAAATATGATGAATAAAAAAAATCTCAATGGGGTGTGCTTAAATATTTTAAGCAAAGAGAATCCTTTTGGTTCAAACAGTAATGTTATTGAACTGCTTTTAGAAAATAAAGAAGAGACCTTTAAATATGAAGGAAATAAACTTCTTCTTTCACTAGAATTGCTTGAAAAACTGCAAGAAGTGTTTAATGAACAATGAGTTCCCCCAACATATTGCTATTATTATGGATGGAAACGGGCGTTGGGCAAAACAGCGAGGTTTTAAAAGAACGGCTGGGCATGAAGAGGGTGCTAAAACGGTTCGAGAAATTACCACACACTGTGGGAAACTGGGAGTTAAATTTTTAACACTCTATGCGTTTTCTACAGAAAATTGGAAAAGACCCAAACTTGAAATAGAGTTTTTAATGAAACTTTTAGAACGCTATTTAACCAATGAATTGGAAGTTTATTTAAATAACAATGTGCGGTTTAAAGCCATTGGAGATGTTACAAAATTTTCAAAAGCTTTACAAAACACAATTGCGGTAACTGAAGAGAAAACACTAAAATGTACAGGACTTACGCAAATTTTAGCGCTTAATTATGGCAGCCGTGATGAGCTCACAAGAGCAATGCAAAAGTTGGTGAGCCAAAATTTAGAAATAAATGAAACAAATATTGCACAATGTTTGGATACAGCTTTGTTCCCTGATGTGGATATTTTAATTCGAACAAGTGGGGAAATACGGCTTTCAAACTTTTTATTGTGGCAAAGTGCCTATGCTGAACTCTTTTTTGTGCAAAAGTATTGGCCTGAGTTTACTAAATATGATTTGGATGATATTATTGATGATTTTATAAAAAGAGAGAGACGCTTTGGAAGCGTATAGTTTGAGTTTTTTTATTTTTCTTTTTGGATTGTGCTTTGGCTCTTTTATAAATGTACTTATTTTAAGATTGCCTTTAAAGTTGTCACTTTTAACCCGTTCTGCTTGTACTAGTTGCGGAACTTTAATTCCTTGGTATTACAATATTCCACTCTTTTCGTATATCTTTTTAAGAGGTAAATGTGCATTTTGCCACCAAAAAATAAGTTTTCAATATTTTGCGGTTGAGTTATTGTGTGCTTCTTTAACCCTAATACTTTTTTATAAATTGGGATTAACGCAAGAATTTCTTATGACAACACTACTTTTTTATATTTTAGTGCTTTTAAGTTTTATTGATTTAAAATATCATGCAGTGCCTGACTATTTACTTCTAATAGCTTTAATTTTGGTTTTTTTTCTTCCTAATTATGAAATAATAGAGCAAGTTAAAGCAGCATTTATGCTAAGTGGTGGAGTGGTACTTTTGGTTTTTGTACTAAATTTTTACATCCAAAATATTAAAAGCCGTATAACAAATAATGATGAACTAAAAACACAAACTGCACTAGGTGAGGGCGATATTCCAATTATTGCAATTATGGGAGCAATATTAGGAGTAAAAGCAGCTTTAGTAGCTATATTTTTGGCTTCACTTTTTGCTATAATCCCAGCACTCTATAACAAATTTATAAAAAAACAACAAGAGACACCGTTTATTCCTTTTTTAGTATTGGGTTTAGGTGTTGAGTATATTTTTTCACTATCAAAGGCTTTTAATTGAAATTAAATCAATATATATATTCACAACTTTCACTTTCATTTTTTCCTATATTTTTTGGACTTTTTTTTATTACTTCTATTATTTTTTTAGTAAGAATTGCTGCATTAACTTCTGTAATTACAATGGATTTTATGGAGTTAATGACTCTTTATTCATACTCTGTTCCTAATATCTTGTTTTATACCTTGCCTATTTCTTTTTTTATTGCATTAGTAATTGCACTAGGAAAACTTTCAAGTGAGTATGAGCTTATTGTAATAACATCTTTTGGCCTTGCTCCTAAAAAAATTTTAAAGATTTTTCTTCCAGTTACGTTTATTGTTTCTATTGCTTTGATTATTATCTCACTAGGGCTTATTCCTAAAACAAAATATCTAACTTCTGAAATGTTAGATTTTAAAAAAAGAGAAGCTAATTTCAATATTAAATCAAGTGAATATGGACAAAAGTTTGGCGACTGGATGATTTATATAGATGGCAAAAGTGATAAAATCTATGAAGAGGTAAAGCTTTTTAAAACAAAAGAGAGTACCGATGAGTTTATTATTTCAAAAAGTGCAACCTTAAATAATGATAACTCTGAATTAAGTTTTAAATTAACCGATGGGAAACTTTTTAATATTAAAAAAGAGGAGTTGACACAAGTAGATTTTGAAACTATGATTATTAATGAAAGTATTACTAATAGAAATTCAGAAAACTTCACAACTGTTTTTGACTATTGGAAGAAAAATATTAAAGCCAATTATGAAATAGAAAAATTCTCTTTTTATATACTTATCTCTATTTTTCCTCTTATTTCTCTTTATCTAATTCTTGCTTTTGGATACTACAATCCACGATATGAGAAAAATAGAAGTGTAGGGTTTAGTGTTATCAGCATAGTTATTTATTATCTTATTACAGATTATGCTGTTAAAACTGTTGGCTTGCACTCGCTATATATTATTCCTCCTATTTGGATAGGATTGAGTTATTATATATATATGAAAAAGATTCAACAGGTCTATTAAATGAATGTTAAAATTACTATTTCCTATGACGGATTTGAATTTAATGGTTCTCAAACACAACCTCAAAAAAATGCTGTAGAAGATAGAATTGTAGAAGCATTTAAACGCTTAAATGTAGATGCAAAGATTATATTAAGTGGAAGAACGGATAAAGGGGTTCACGCTACGGGGCAAGTTTTTAATGTTGTGTTACCCAAACATTTTAGTGATACCGTAAAGCTTAAAAAAATGCTTAATTATCAATTGCCTTTATCTATTCGAGTGCGAGAAGTAAAAGAGGTGCCTTTAGATTTTCATGCAAGGTTTAGTGCTAAAAAAAGAGTATATAGATATGTAATCACTCAAAAAGAGATAAGCCCTTTTAATGCTAAATATATTACTTTTGTAGAGCAAATAAATAAAGAAAAAATAGAAGAAGCAATAAAGTGTTTTAAAGGCAAACACGATTTTGAATATTTTCAAAAAACAGGAAGCGACAAGATAAATTTTCATAAAGAGATATATGAAGCTAAGTTTTACAAATATAAAGAGGTGTATATCTTTAAATTTAAAGCCAACTCCTATTTGCGTTCACAAATAAGACTTATGGTGGGGTTTTTGCTTGATATTTCAGCAGGTAAAAGAACAAAAAAAGAGTTGCAAGATCAGTTAGAAAAAAAAAGACGAGTGCACTTTAAACCAGCCGATGGTTTTGGCTTATATTTAGCAAAAGTGATTTACTAAAGGAAAATTTATGCATGCCAGTAGATTTACACGAATAGGCTTTATTTTAGCAGCTGCAGGAAGTGCTGTAGGGCTTGGAAATATTTGGAAATTTCCATATATTGCAGGTGAAAATGGTGGTGGGGTATTTGTGCTTGTCTATTTAGCCACTATTTTATTTATTGGAATGTCTATTTTTGTAGGAGAAGTCCTACTAGGAAGCCATGCACATAAAGACGCTGTTAGTACCTTTGAAAGTTTAGCGCCTAAGGGTAAAAAGCATTGGAAATATTCGGGCTTTATTTTTCTAACTGGGTTACTTATTTTATCTTTTTACACCGTGGTTATTGGATGGATTTTTCACTATATTGTGGTCTCCATTATAGAACTTCCTAAAGATTTCAAGCAAGCAGAGATACTTTTTATGCAACTACTTCAAGAAGATATCTACACCCAACTTTTTTACTATACTTTAGCTTTTTTAGTAATTGCATACACCATTTCAAAAGGTATTAAAAAAGGGATTGAAAAATTAAATAATATTTTAATGCCCTCACTTATTATTATATTAGCCATACTTTTGCTTTACTCTTTTACACTAGATGGCTTTTTTCAAGCGTTGGAGTTTATGTTTTATCCCAATATGGAAAAATTTCATTCAAGCTCAATAATTGTAGCAGTAGGGCATGCTTTTTTTACACTCTCAATTGGTATGGTGGTTATTTTAACTTATTCAGCTTCTTTAAATAAAGGGGTTAATATTGTAAAAGCTTCATTAATAATTGTTGTTATGGACACGCTTATTGCCATTGTTGCAGGGATTATTATTTTTTCTATTACCTTTACCGCTTCTGTAGAACCCAGCAAAGGTCCTGGTTTAGTTTTTATAACACTACCTGCACTTTTCTTTCAAATGGGGCAAATTGGGACTATTTTAGCCATACTCTTTTTTGTAGCGTTGGCTTTTGCAGCAATTACATCAGCTGTTTCAATACTAGAGCCAACTGTTATGTATTTAGTTCAAAGAAGAAATGTACAGCGTAAAAGAGCAACTTATGGCACTTCTATACTATTTTATATTTTAGGAGTAGTTGCGTTACTGTCAAATACTAATGAGTTTTCAAAAAGTTTAACCTTTGGAAGTAGAAATCTTTTTGACTGGTTTGATTTTATTTCAGCAGGTATTTTACTGCCATTAGGTGGAATTGTAGTAGCACTTTTTGTAGGATTTGTCTTAGATAAAAAGATTTCAAGAGAAGCCTTAGTGCCACATATTGGAGAACGCCTATACGCAATATGGCTTTTTATAATGCGCTTCATTGCACCACTTGCTATTTTTCTAGTAATGCTAAATGAAATGGGAATAGTAGAGTTCTAAAAATGAAACGAATGGATTTTTTTATTGTAGTTTACACCATTATAATACTTCTTTCTGTAATGTATGCCACTCAGCCCTTGCAGCCACTACTAGCAAATGAGTTTAATATTTCCATTACTCAAGCCTCTTCATTTACAGCAGTTATTATGCTTTTTTTAGCCATTGCTCCTATTATTTATGGATATATACTAGAACGAGTTAATGCTAAAAAAGTGCTAATAATTGCTTCTGTATTTTTAAGTATCACCAATATTTTATTAGGCTTTTCAAACACCTATGAGATGTTTTTACTTCTTAGAACCGCAGAAGCTGTGGTAATCCCTGCCATTTTAACAGCGTGTATGAGCATATTAGCTTCAGATAAAGAGAACACCAAACGAAATATGTCTTTTTATGTAGCCGCCACTGTTTTTGGAGGTTTAATAGGGCGTGTAATGTCAGGGTTTATAGCCACACAATTGGGGTGGAGATATGTTTTTTTCTCTTTATCCATTGCTTTATTAGTAGGTTTATATTTCATAGTGAAACTTAACTTTGAAGGGGAAGCAAAACTTGTAAAAGCCAAAATTGGCGATGCTTTGGTTATTTTAAAAGACAAACGGTTCATGGTGATATATTTGCTAATGTTTACGGTCTTTTTTGTTTTTGCAGGGTTACTTAATATCTTGCCTTTTAGAATTAAAGAGCAGTTTAGTGATATTACAGAAACGCATATTGGCTTACTTTATTTAGGCTATGGAGTTGGAATTGTGGTATCTTTATCAATACAAAAAATAGTAAACATTTTTAAAAAAGAGTTACGCACCATTTCGTTTGGGTTGTTTGTTTTGTTTATCTCCATTGTTCTATTTCTAAACCAAAATATTTGGTTTATCTTTGCCATGGTGTTTGTGCTGTGTTTTGGAATGTTTACCGTACACACCGTTTCAACAAGATTAGCCAACTCCATGAGAGAATCGCAAAAGTCATTAACTTCAGGAATGTATTTAACTTTTTACTACATAGGAGGAGCAGTAGGTTCTATTTTGCCCTCATTAGTGTATGAACACTTAGGCTGGAACACCACCATTGCCATGTTTGCTTTTGCACTAATCGCCATTTTCATTTTTGTAAATTTAAACAAACACCATTTTAAGGCATACAATTGATATTAGGAAAATGCCCCTATTGTAAAAATGGCAAAATAGAGGTGCGAAAAAAAGAGGTCAACGGCAAAAAAGTAGAACTCTACGCTTGTACCAATGCCAACTGGAGAACAGAAGATGGAGAACTATTCGAACTAACCCCTGAATCCACCTGCGATTTTAGGATTTGGCAAAACAGTTTAAGAAACTATGGAAAATATTTAAAGCAAAGGGAAGTAAGAGCTTTATTAAATGGTGAAGATGTAGTGGTGACTTTTCACTCTAAAAAGTACCAAAAAAAGGTTACATATCAAAAATATGTAACGCTAAATCAAGAGTATGGGGTGAGTGTTATTTGGGATATAGATATTCCCGATGAAAAGATAGAAGAGTAAGACTCTTTTATAAAATTGGTTTATTTCTATTGAAAATTTTTAGAATTTGAATATAGTTTTCTTTTAAATTTATTTCATATATTATTGTATACTTTTTATAGGTCCTGACTTCATCAAATGGGTCACCCACTATAAATATTTAATAGGCTCTTGAAAAGCAGAGCTTTCCG
>Ga0265294_10008950_pt1 | contig 11608 bp, 10 predicted proteins | sample MunlanPumphouse3_FD_192504 | JGI IMG/M metagenome (GOLD analysis project Ga0265294, IMG submission 192504) | Groundwater microbial communities from a municipal landfill in Southern Ontario, Canada - Pumphouse #3 | ecosystem: Environmental > Aquatic > Deep subsurface > Groundwater | place...
CTTGGAGCAGGAGGTGGCCCGGCTCAAAAAGGAGGGGGATACTCGTCGCGAGCAATTGTCTGTTGTCCGTGAGCGGGTTACGGCCATCCGGGTGCAAACCGCTACGCTCCTGGAGCAACACGAGGCCCATTTGCGCAGCCTGGCCGACCTGGAACGGCGCTCGCAGGAGCTTTCGCAGCGTATGGCCGATGATTGTCAGGAGATGAAAAAGGTGGTGGCTGAACGGACTGAGCTGGAAGAATTGATCAGCGCCTCTACAGAGCGGCTGGAAGGGTTGATCCGCCATCAACTGGAAGCCGAAAACCGCGTGGCAACGATCCGGTCTTCATATGAATCGGTTGGCAGCGCGATGACCGCTGCCGAGGCACGGGCGAGGCAACTGAGACGGTCCGCCAGACCCAGGCCGACCTCAATCTGCGCTTCTCTGCCCTGAGCATGCAGGCCGAGCACTTGGAGCGGGGCCTGCTGGAACGAAGCCGCATCCCAATGACCGAGGCCTTGGCAAAGCTGGAAGTCACCGAATTCGACGAAAGCGTCAGTCAGGTGCGCAGGTTGGAGTTGCAGAAGCTGCTGGACGATATGGGCGAGGTCAATCTGATGGCAATTGAAGAGTGCGCCGGAATGGAGGAGCGTTTTACCTTCCTCAACTCGCAAAAGGATGACCTGGAAGAGTCGTTGCGAAGCCTGCAGCAGGCCATCCAGCGCATCAACCGCACTACCCGGCAGCGCTTTTTGGAGACCTATAACCAGGTCAACGCCAAGTTCCAGGAGGTTTTTCCCCGCCTGTTCTGTGGAGGGCAGGCTGAGTTGCGTCTGACCAACGAGGAAGATCTGCTGGAGACCGGCATTGACATCATCGTCCAGCCTCCGGGCAAGAAGCTACAGAACGTGACGCTGCTTTCGGGCGGAGAGAAGGCGCTAACGGCCGTGGCGCTGATTTTCTCGATCTTCCTGATCAAGCCGACCCCCTTCTGTTTGCTGGACGAGGTGGATGCGCCGCTGGACGACGCCAACATCGCGCGCTTTAACGAAATGGTGCGGGAGATGAGCGCCATTTCCCAGTTCATTATCATCACCCACAATAAGGCCACCATGCAGGTGGCCGACACCCTGTACGGCATCACCATGGAAGAGCCGGGAACTTCGAAGGTAGTCTCTGTGAGGCTGAACTAATACCACTCCGACAGTTGCATAAATTCCAGGTTTCATTTTAACCTTCTCAGGTTTGTTCTCCTCTTGACCTTGCACATGATAAATCTCTTTTTCGTTTGTTCGGGTATCGATACCCTGCCATAGTTTTGCTAAGGTTCACTCCGTCTTGTTTTCTTCATGCGCAGGACACGTTCTTTTACCGTAGTGAGGAGCGTTCTGGCCCAGATGAATTCGGTGGCCAGTATCAACAAACCAAGCGGGATAACAACCACCGCAGGCCCAGGCAACACGATCATGGCCACCCCGATAATCAAGACTGTGAAACCAGCCACTATTATTATCAAACGCCTGACTTGTCCAAACGTTCTAATGATGAGATGTTTCACGATACAGTCCCTTACTCACCAAAAGTAATTTCTACATTACCGTACCGCGTCCTTAACTTTGTCTCCGGCCTTTTCGATCTTCTCGCCGGTTTTTTCGACCGCTTTGTTAATCTGCTGACCGGTTTTGTCTACAGCCTTATCCATTTCCCTGCCGGTTCGTTCCATCGGCCCCTCTTTTTTCTCACAGCCGGTTACTGAGACTATCAGGATACCCAGTATCAGTGCTGCAAGTACACTCCTGCTGATTTTCGTCATGGTGTGACCGGATAGCGAGCCAGGTTTGTCCGGAAATCCGTATCGACCGTCGCATCTTTCATCAAGGCGCCAGCTGCCATCGTCGGTTTAAAAATCAGTCGATACGGTGAGTTCGGAGTTGCCACGGCTGCCAACGAGAAATATTGAATATACAAGAATACGCATGGTGGTTTTCCAAAGATCTGTCAAATGACTGGTACGTGAAACACTCCGGACATTGAACGACAGTCAAACCACAATACTCCGGTCTGGAAGCCTGGTTCCGCAACGTCATAAAGTTGATCTTCTTAATGGGCTGTTTTGCCCTTGCCTGCATTGTAATCGGCTACGGCTGTACCCCATCCCAAAAGTGCCTTGTTGCAATCTGTGCGATCCAGGATCACCTCGATGAAGGTGAGTCCCTTGAAAGTTTTGGACTTTTTCAATGCCGCCACCAATTCCTTTTCAGTGCGCACCACCTGGCTGAGAATGGGGGACTGGCCCTTCAAGGTTTCAACCATGGCAGCGTATTTCCAGTTCTGAAGGGTGTTATAGGGGCCGTCGTGGATCATCACCTCGATGGTGTAGGCCCCGTTGTTCATGAGAAAGATGACTCCCGAATAGTTGTAGCGCAGGAACGTGGACACCTCCTGGGCGGTCATCTGGAAGGATCCGTCGCCGATGAGCCCGATAACGCGTCTTTCAGGGTTGGCAGCGGCCAACCCCAGAAAGGCCCCTACGGACCATCCGATAGAGCCGTACTGCATCTGGATTTCGAATTTGCAGCCATCCGGCAGGTGAAGGTCCATGCCATTGAACCAAGAGTCCCCGGTTTCGGCCACGACGGTGGTCGTGCCATCCAGGATTTCATTGATGTGATGGAACAGACGTCGAGTGGAAAGGGGAAGTTCCTCGGCCACCGACGGGAGAGCCACGTGGGCCGTCTCCTTGATGCGCAGATAGGCGTCCAGGGAGGTGGGGTTGGCAGTGAGCTTCGAGGCAAGACCTGTCAGAAATTCAGAAAGCACGATACCGTGATAGACTTGGCCTTCCACGAGAATGCGTTCGGGCGAGGCTTCCACCAGTTTGGCTGGCTGAATGAGAGCCGAAAAACCCACGGTCGTGTAGTCGCTGAAGACCGGTCCGGCGAAAAGATAGGCATCGCTTGACTCCACCACTTCCCGGCACCCCGGCGAACTGGCGCTGCCCCAGTAAATCCCCATGAACTGGGGGCTGGTTTCAGGGAAGAAACTTTTGGCATTTGGCATGCACGCAACTCCGTAGGAGCATTTCAAAGCCAGGGCTTCAAACTCCCCTCTGGCGGCCCCAGTTCGAAGCCGACTGCCGGCCACCAGGACCGGCTGCCGGGAACCATTCAAAAAAGCTGAAACGTGTTCCAGAGCTTTTTTCAAAGAACCAGGATCGCTTTTACGGGTTGGCGTCAAAGACAGTGTGTTGGGCCTGGAAATCAGGGCGCTGGCCAGATTACAGGCTATTTCGATGTACACCGGCTTCCGGGCGCAGAGCGCGATGCGGATTGCTTCGTCGATGTGAAAGGCCGCGGTGGAAGCCTCGCGGATTACCACCGCGTGGGCAGTGATCTCCTTGTATACCAATAGGACAAACGTGTCCTCATCCTCGGGCCGGGCCAGGGTGTGATGGAGTACCCGGTTTTCCATGAGTGAGTTGACATTGGGTCCCCCGGATATGACTATGACCGGTAGGTCTTCCGCATAGGCCCCCGCGACGGCATTCACCGCGCTCAATCCACCCACCCCAAAGGTAAGCACCAGGGCCGCCACGCCATTCTCCCTCGCGTAACCGTCCGCCGCGTACCCGGCATTCAGCTCATTGCAGCAATTGATCATCTTCAACCGGGGATTCTTCAGCAGTTCATCCAAAAGAGACAAATTGAAATCTCCCGGGATTGCAAAGTAATCTCTGACCCTCACCTCTTCCAGGCGCTGTGCCAGATAGTTTCCTACGGTCACTTGATTCATATGAACTTCTCCTTCTTACTGATGTGACAACGCATCAACGTGTCGAGGATGATCTGCGAACGGCACGCTAAAGCCCGATCTGTTTCATGGTCTCGCGCATGAACGCGGGGAGATCGACCGGTTGCCGGGATGTGACCAGATTGGCGTCAACCACCACCTCCCGGTCCTCATAGAGCGCCCCGGCCTCTTTCAGCTCATCGGCCACCGACTTGTAACAGGTTGCATGTCTCCCCCGCAAAAGACCGGCGCTGATCAAGATCTGTGGTCCGTGACAGATTGCTGCAACCGGTTTGCTGTGATCAAAAAAACTCCGGGCAATCTCGAGAGCCTTCGACTCTTCTCTCACCACTGTCGGCGCTTTTCCACCTGGCAAGACCAGGAGTGTATAGTCGTCAGGGTTGACCTCGTCGAAGGTTTTGTCCACTTCCACTTCGTAGCCGTGCTTGCCCGTGATATTCCCGCGGGTCAGGGAGGCCACCGTCACTTCGACGCCTGATTCCTTCAACCGGTAGTAGGGAACCAGCAGCTCAGAGTCTTCAAAATTATCCGCACTTATAATCAAGGCTTTCATATTTCCTCCTGGAAAATGGCGATCGTATTTATGTTTGACGCAACACTTCAGCTTCCTTCCCATCAAGCTTTTACAAGCTGTGACTATTTGGCCCGCAAGTACTGGTTCGGCCAGGGCGTGTCCACATGCAGTGTCTTGGCGGCATGGAGCGGCCAGTAGGGGTCGCGCAGCATCTGCCGCCCCAGCAATACGGCGTCAGCCTGGCCGGTGGCCACTATCTGTTCAGCCTGGGTCGGCTCGGTAATGAAGCCGACCGCTCCGCTCGCAATCCCAGCCTCAGCCCGAACTCTGGCCGCAAAGGGGACCTGGAAGCCGGGACCGAAGGGAACAGGTTCATTCGGCACCGCAAACCCTGAAGAACAGTCGATCAGGTCCACTCCGATCTCCTTCAACTGCCTGGCCAGAATCACTGACTGGTCGATATCCCAGCCGTCCTCCACCCAGTCGGTAGCCGAAATCCGGACAAAAAGTGGCAGTTCAGCCGGCCACTCCTCCCGCACCGCCAGGGCGACCCTCAAGGGGAAACGCAGTCGGTTTTCCAGACTGCCGCCGTAGTCATCCCCCCGATGGTTAACCAGCGGAGAAAGGAACTCATGGAGCAGGTAGCCGTGGGCCATGTGCACCTCAACCATCTGGAAACCGGCAGTAAGCGCCCTACGTGCTGCGGCGCGGAAATTGGCTTCGACCTCGTCCATTTCGTCCAGTGTCATGGCACGGGGAACTGGATAACCCACATCAAAAGGGGCGGCACTTGGCGCAAGCGGCTGCCAGCCGCATGCCTCCATCCCCAGTGGGCTGCCGCCGAGCCACGGCAGTGAACACGACCCCTTGCGACCTGCATGGGCGAGTTGGATCCCCGCTACGGAACCCTGCTCTTGTATGAAGCGGGTGATCGGTACAAACGCCTTGGCATGGGCGTCGCTCCAGATCCCGCTGTCGTCCGGGCTGATGCGCCCCTCGGGGCTTACCGCGGTTGCCTCAACCATGACCAGTCCAGCGCCACCCACGGCACGGCAGCCGAGATGAACGAGATGCCAGTCAGTGGGTAAACCTTCATGACTGGAATACTGGCACATAGGGGAAACGAAAATTCGGTTGCGAAAAGTAATGGACCGCAGTGTAATGGGTGAAAAAAGAATGCTCATGATTTGTCTCCACGTATTTGGTTTTCATGCTGTTCCTCTCAAGTTAAGAAGCGATTAAAGTTACCAGTACCGCTTTTGCTGCTGCCTCTGACGACGCATAGAGAGTCGTCAGCAGGATTCCAACTACAGCCAGCCAGCCGTTTTCGACGTCCGATTGTGGCAAGGCTGGTTTGCCGACCATAATGTCAGCCAGCACGAATAAGCAGATCTGGAACGCATGAGATCTGCTCGCCAATAGACATTTTGATGAGTCTACTTGTCTTAACTGCATCTATAAACGATACATCGGGACACCTCAGTACTCTTTAAGGTTACTGAATTCGGCTGAGGCCAGGAAGTTTTTCGGGGACTCGACGAAAGAGTAAATATTCTTGACGATGCTCAAGTGTTTACGCTCCTCCTTGGCAATCATAAGCAGAATCTCGCGGGTATTCTCATCCTTAGACTGCCCTGCCAGATCCACATAGAATTGGACACCTTTCTCCTCTTCCTTTACGATTTTCAGATATGCATCTGATTCCTCTAGCGGTTCGACCTTGAGGTTGTGTTTTGCAAGAAGGGGCTTGAAATGGCATGCCGCACCCTGCAAGTCCTTAAACTGGGTCTTCATGGGCGCCAGATTTTCCTTCAACTTCACCAGAGCATCGTGATGTTCCTGTTCGGATTCCGCCAACATTGTGAAAAGATTTTTCAACTCTGGTACGGCGGTATTCGCAGCCAGTTTTTCGTAATACACCCGGGCTTCCTCTTCCATCTTGATTGCACAATCAAAAATATTCATGGTGATCTCCTTTTCGTTTACTTTTCCATATTATGTTGGAAGTTGAGCTTCTCATCGCCATAGCTTGACGCCACGATCTTGGTCGTCGGGATCAGATGCCCCACAATTTTACTCGCTGGAAGATCATCGGTAGATTCACCTTCATCCAGTGCGTACACGTCATACATCACTTGACCGACCGGATAGCGAGCCAGGTTTGTCCGGAAATCCGTATCGACCGTTGCATCTTTCATCAAGGCGCCAGCTGCCATTGTCGGTTTAAAAATCAGTCGATACGGTGATTTCGGAGTCGCCACGGCTGTCCCATCGACCTGAATTTTAGCGAGATGCTCGACGGTCAAATGTGTCGGGTCCGGATCTTTGGCTCCAAAAGCCACCGCCGCCTTACGAAATATTTTTTGTATCAGACGTTTTGCAAACGAATCGGGAGGCGGAATGATGTTGCTGAAAGGCATTTCAAAAAAATTGTGGCTCTTTTGGCCGCTGGTAGAGTTCATAATTTGCAGATTCTTCGACGTATGGCCGGAGATAAAAAACTTCAAGGCCAGTGCCGGCACGGTAGTCGTTTTAGTAGGTTTGGTCGCCATCGACAACCTGCCAATTACACAGTCGGAACCACTTTCATAGATTCCTGTATAGCCACGTGCTGACTTAGTGGATACGAATCGGAAACGAGCCTCGGCCCCCCAGGCATGGACGAGCTTGCGATGACCCACGTCGAGTTCGTCGCTATCGTTGGTTAAAGATCTTATCGTAAAGCTGGTCTTTGCGAGCGTGAAAAGATCCCAGATTCCAGGGGCTGTGAGGGGTGGCAGGTCGCCATAGATAGTGGGAATGATTTTGTCATTCCACATGGAATCTGCCTTTTGACAGGCAGTCAACAAAAGGGTTGAGGCGTCCAGGATTTTTGCTGCCGGAGGTGGCTGGATGCTGCTACAGCCGACTATTACACCTATTACTGCAACGAAAGAAATTAAAGGAATAATAACACGCATGAAGGGTCTCCAAAGATCTGGCGCAACGACTGGTACGTGGAATTCACCTGGCATCGAACGATTGTAAACCCACCCTGCTTCGAGCGAGAAGACCGGTTCTACACCGTTACTCAAAGAAAATGGCCCGCTGTGGGAAGCCATTTTCTTTGAATTTGCGTCTTCTGTCAGTCAATCTGCCCATCTGATTGCACATTTCAACTTTTTTTCTGTCGGGAAAGTAGTTCGCAACTAACATGCCAGAGAAAACGTGCGAATAAAGTAATAGTAAGTACTTGATTGCAAAAAGATAAATAAGAACGAAAGGGTGCGGGATGAGGTGCAAGAAGGATGTGGAATCTGTCATGTTTGACATAACTGCCAAATATGACGGTCCGGCTAAGGAAAGTTTTATGTGTTACATACCTATAATTGTTCCGACAAGGGCCGATGTAATGGATGGTATTTTGGTATCTGCCAGCTCCCTTAGAGCTTATGTGGTTAATAAACTCATTTGAAATTACGCTATCTTATATATTGACAATATTATTAGTGAGTTGAAATTTGATTAAATTTGGCACAACTTTCGTAGGCTCATTTGGCAGTTTGTGGTGTTAAATCAACTGGCGCCCTGGCCACCGCTGAGGGAATGCGCCACTTGATCAGCGCGACCTTCAATGCATCGTTCACGACCAGGCAGGCGACCATCGCATAGGCGAAAATAACGAGCATCTGCCACCACGGCAGGGGCGCCAGCCCGGGGATGCCCACAAATGTTAGGACGGTGCCCGTAATCACTTCCGCCGACAGCGCCGCCAGGAGTGTTTTGCTGGGCATCGTCGCCCAGAACCAGAGGCGCTCGCGCGCTGACACGATGGAAAAAACAGCAAAAAAGAGCAGCGTCAGGAAACTGAACGTATAGAGGGCATTGTCATTGGTTGTTAAACCGAAACGAGACCAGCAGACCCACAAGAGAGCAAGTGTTTCAAAGACCATTGCAACGCCCAACACCACCGACACCAGGATGAATCCCCCGATATTCCATGTCTCAGGTTTCCGGGAGGATCGAACATGGTCGGTGGCCAGAGCGATCTTGGCGAAATCCGTCATGAAGACCAGAAGCAGCATCGCAAAAGCGGAGACGACAAACTTGCCGGTCATCACATAGGCTATGGCCACAAAGGCAGCCTTCAGGATCGTCCGGCTGATCTTGTTGATGATCCACGTCAGGATGCGCTGGTAAATCGTCCGCCCCTGCTCGACCAAGGCCACGATGTTCGTCAACCCCGGTTCAGTCAGGACGACGCTGGCGGCGCCCTTGGCAACATCGGTCGCGGAACTGACGGCAATGCCCACTTCGGCCTGACGCAGCGCAGGCGCATCGTTAACGCCGTCGCCCGTCATGCCGGTCACATGCCCAGCCGCCTGCAAGTGCTGAACTACGGTGTATTTGTCCTCTGGATACACTTCGGCGAAACCATCGGCGCCTGCCAACAGATCAACTGCTTCGTTGTCGGCCTTTGCGCTCGTGGCCTTCAGGTCTGCCACGCGCTGGATGTTGGGCAGACCGACCCCCTGCGCGATCTCCCTCGCGACTGCCAGCGCATCGCCGGTAAGCATCTTCACCGAAACGCCGAGGTCGTGGAGTGTGGCAATGAGTTGTTTGGCGTCCGGCCGAGGCGGATCATACAAGGTCACCAATCCAACCAGGGTTGGAGTGCCCGTTTCGGGGCCGCGCGCCACTGCCAGTGTCCGATACCCCTTCAATGCCGATTCGCTGACCCGCGCCTCCAACGCCTCGATTGCCGGGGGCTGCAACCCGCAAGCTTCGGCGACGGTTCGCACAGCGCCTTTCATCACACGCAACCGCTGCCCGTCCTGTTCGACCACAGCCTCCGTCCGTCGGTTTTTCGCATCAAATGGTGCAAACGAGATTGGGGTGGCTACAGGCGCACCATCGAGGATGTTCCGTTCTTTTGCTGCGGCTAGGAATGCCAGGTCAATCGGGTCTTGGTTGGCTTCCTGCGATGCGAGCGCCCCGGCGAGCAGCACGTCGGATTCCGTCGCCTGCTCCAGCGGGATCAGTCCGGTGACGGCCAGTTGGTTCATCGTGATAGTGCCTGTCTTGTCTACACAGAGCACGTCCATCGTCGCGGCATCCTCCGCTGCGCTGAGGCGCGTGACCAGCACCCCGCGCTTTGCCAGTTCCTTTGATCCGAAGGCCATACTGACAGTGAACATGACGGGCAGGGCGACCGGTACCGCACTCATCAAGAGCACGAGCATGAGTGAAATCATCTCGACAAGCGGCGTACCGCGGATCAACGACAGCACGATCACCACGGCTAATAATGCGCCAACGATGACGAAGAGCCAGCGGACGACTTTAGCCACTACCGCTTCGATGTGGAGTTTCGGCCGCGCTTGCTGTACCAGCTCCGTAGTGCGACCAAAGTAGGTCTTCGCCCCGGTCAGCATGACCACGCCGTTTCCTTCGCCCCGGCGGACAACGGACCCAGACGAGAGCACGTCGCCAAGTTTCTTATCTGCATCCTTTGATTCGCCGGTGAGGGCCGACTGGTCAACGCTCAACGTTCCGGTGAGGAGCTTTACATCCGCAGGTATGATATCGCCCGGACGCATACGGACGATGTCGCCGGGGACCAGCTCCCGGGCCGGAATGACCTGCCAGTTTGCATCACGCCTGACGCGTGCACTGACCTGCAGGCGTCGCCGCAGCGTATCGACGACGCCTGTAGCACGACGCTCCTGCGCAAAACTCAACACGGCGTTGACGATAAGCAGTGCACTTACCACAGTGAGATCCGTGTACTTTCCGAGCACAGCGGACAGTACCATGATGAGTTCGAGCATCCAGGCCGATATGCCCCAGAATTTTCGGAGGAAATCACTGACCGGGCGCCCCTTCTGCTCGGCCACTTCGTTGTAGCCATGCTCCTTTCGACGCGCGTCTATCTCCGTGGAAGTGAGTCCTGTCTCGGGGTTCACATGGAGGGCCGCGAGTGTTTCAGGAACCGATGCGGCGGCTATGTCAGGGGGATTGGTGTTCGTCGGCTTCGAGGATGCCGACTCAGCATCGTATTTATTCGGGATCCTTGGCATAGAGAACATCCTCTCTGGCTTCTGCCCGGTTTTCGCCGGTTTGCCTGTGTTGGTTATGCGCTGCTTTTGCAAGGCGGAGCTTAACCCGTTCAGCCCCTTTGAAATGGGCGATCATGAGGCCCCTGCTTCCTGTCGTGTTTATTTCTTTTTATGCGCTTCCTTTATTGCCTGGAACGGTCCGTACTGATGCTGCTCCTGTGAAAAATCATCCGCATAGGGTGGATACGGGCAGTCCGCTGCTTTTTTCTCCAGCTTCGGATAATCCTTCTCCAATCCGCTCATTTTCGGTCGCTCCTTGGAGCTGAGATAAGCGGCGACATCGTAGGCGTCTTCATTGGTGATTGACGGATAGTTCCACGGCGTCCCCAGCGGCATGTTGCTGTGAACAAACGCGGCGGTGGTCAGCAGCCGGTTCATTCCTGCTCCGTTGTTATAGCTGCTTGATCCCCAGAGCGCCGGGGCAACATGACTGCCTGAACCTCCGGCCGACATTGACTGATAGCCGGTTCCATTTTCGCCATGGCACGACATGCAGAACCGGCTGTACACATTTTCGCCAATTTTTACATCAGCCTTGCGGTTCGGACCTTCGTATTTTGGTGTTCCCAGGCCAAAGACATCCTTGGTCATGTCTTTCGACAACCAGTTCACATAGGCGACCATCGCCTTCATCTCCCTGCTGTCGGCAGGCATTTCCTTGCCGTTCAGGCTGCGCTCGAAACAACCGTTAATCCGTTTCTCAAGCCCCTGCACCTGGTCTTCGCGACCACGGTATTGTGGATAAGTCTGGCTGACACCCATCCAGGGGAGTCCAAACTGCTTGGCGCCGTTATCCATGTGGCAGCTCGTGCAGTTCAGGGCATTCCCGGAAAAACGCATTTTTTCATCCTTTGCGCCAGGGCCGAGCTGCGAATAGGTATTGGTCAAAAGCAGTGCGCCGTAACGGATGAGTTCGCCTTCCTCTCCCTGGGGAATATTCTTCACCAGCGGCGGCAGCCAGGGGGCGGAAGATGCTTTCGTTTTTATTGGCGGCGCGGTGGTGAGCTCCGAATCAGCCAGCGTGGTCAAAAATCTGAGGATATTGTTGATTTCTTCGTTCTTCAACTCCTTGTTCAACTGTAGGTAACCCATTTGATCCACTGCTTCCGCCAGGTTGCCCACCTCGCCATCATGGAAATAGGGGGTGGTAAGGGTCACATTGCGCAGCATAGGTACCTTGAAGACATATTTATCATTTTCCAGGTT
>Ga0265294_10008951_pt1 | contig 11605 bp, 8 predicted proteins | sample MunlanPumphouse3_FD_192504 | JGI IMG/M metagenome (GOLD analysis project Ga0265294, IMG submission 192504) | Groundwater microbial communities from a municipal landfill in Southern Ontario, Canada - Pumphouse #3 | ecosystem: Environmental > Aquatic > Deep subsurface > Groundwater | place...
CCCATCCTTCCTCTTGGAGCTTCTTAAAAAGCGGCCCAAAAGTTGGTGGCAAAGTAACTTTACCATTCTCCAATTTGACCGGATTGGCATCACCGTCTTCATTGGTAGGTTCTACAACCTCTTTAGCCATCTTAAGAATAGGTTGCAGAACTGATTTGACATCATCTTTGGAATAATAGTCGGCAAAATTCGGGTAATTAAAAATCTGTTCCGTGGGTAGCCATTCTTGAATGATAAATTCAAAATCTCTTATATTCTGATATGCAAAATTAGCAGCCATATTTCTATACTCCCTCCAATTTGTAAGGAGACCCCCCCAAATATGCAATAATAAAAGATATATATAAGCTGTATCGCTTTGTTAAGGAAGCTCCCCCTTTTCTAAATATACTAAACTTCCCCCAGGGTATAGTGCCTACAGCACAGAAACTACTAAAATCCCCCCTGATCACCCCCCTCAATAGGAATAATCCCTACAGGAGAATATCACAGGTCTTTGCTACCCTATAATGGCTCTGACCATTCCACCCTTATGGTATTCCACTGTAGAGTTTCCTTTACGAACATAAATATTGCCAACTGCCTGAACTTAATTAGAATGGCATAAAGAATCCTTAAAATGTCTTTATTACCATACCATTCACATAATACCATTTTATCTTTATATATATATTTATTATAGCCTTAGCCCAGGCGCGAGTAAAGAGAAAAGGAATTTCCGAATCCGTAAAATCTAAAAAATTTATAACTGCTGATAACTTTGTAAGCAGGTTACTATAACGATTTGAGCCGGTCATGCAATCAATTAATTCAAAAAATGAAAAATGTCACAAACTCAACAGGATTTTAGGAAATGATGTTGAATATACATGGGGGAATAATAAATATTTATTTCTATCCTGAAGAAAGGGGGTTAAGTGGGGATTCTTTCTTAATACGAAAAATATTTTTAACATATTAGGGAGGGAATTATGGCAAAGGCAAACGCAAACGCAAACGTTAATGAAACTAAGATTAGTGGGCACATTCAAGAGGTAGTTGCCAATCCGTCACCACTCGGATTATTGGGATTAGCTATGGTAACCCTGGTGGCCTGTACACAAAAACTGGGGATTACTGATGGAACCGCTTACATTATTCCCTGGGCGATATTTTTAGGTGCTACAGCCCAGTTTGTAGCCGGTTTGTTTGATTTTAAACATAACAATACTTTTGGCGCAACCGCGTTTTGTGGTTATGGATTCTTCTGGTTTGGAGTAGCCATGACCTGGATGATAGGCAATGGTATGTTTGGTATGCGCCCGGATGCGGTAATTGATATTAACCAACTCGGTTTTGCCTTCCTGGGCTATTTTATTTTCACCATGTACATGACTATAGGAGCCATGGGAGCCAATAAGATACTTTTTATTATTTTCTTCTTTATCGACTTGCTTTTCCTGGGGTTATTCATGAGCACCCTGGGCTGGGGCGGAGAAGCCTGGCATACGCTGGCCGCCTTTGCTGAACTCGGTGTTTCCATCTTTTCTTTCTATGGCTCGGCCGCCACCTTACTCAATTCTCACTACGGATATACTGTACTTCCTATCGGTGAACCCTTCGGCCCCTGGACCAGAGCTGCACAGTCCAAATAGTTTAAAATAGATTTTTTTAAATAAAAAAGGCAGGTTTTAAAAACCTGCTTTTTTTACTGCCTGGAAAGGAGTTCTAAATCCTTTCCAGGCCGGTTTATTTGTTCAACTTATACCAGGAAGGCCTCTTCTTCAATATCGAGTACCGAGGTATCACCTTCTTTTACCACTTCCAGGGTTCTAAATATATTAGGTACTATGTTTCTCACAAAATATTTAGCTGCATTTACCTTGCCATTGTAGAAGAGATAATCATAATGGTCACTACCCAGTTCATCAATCTTCTTCTGAGCCAGTAATGCCTGCTCCAGTATAAGCTGTCCGCAAACCAGCTCCCCGGTGGCCTGCAGTATCCTGGTAGCATACAGAGGCATCATGGAAATCTTTTGATTCATAAAATAAGAGGCTATTGTGTTCTGAATCTCTTTATAGGCGTTAACCGCCCGCAGGAGTATGGCCATTTCTTTTTCAAAATCGGCTGCGCTGGCATTAGCCGTAGCAAATTCTTCTATTTCTGCCAGCCAGTCAGCAAAAACTTTCCCCTTACCCATCATCCATTTACGACCGATCAGGTCCATGGATTGTATATAGTTGGTGCCTTCCCATATGGAGTATATTTTTACATCTCTACAAAGCTCTGCGATAGGATATTCTTCAGAATAGCCATTACCCCCAAATACTTGCATTGCTTCAGCAGTCAATTCCCAGGCCCGGTCGGAGCAATAGGCCTTTACTATGGGAGTATTAACTTCCAGTCGCGCCTTCACCCTTCTTACTTCATCCGGGTCCTTGGAATATTGGACAATGTCAAAATAGTAATAGGTTTTAAATATCAAGGCACGCATAGCTTCCACATATGCCTTCAGGTCAAGTAACATTCTGCGTACATCTTCATGCTTGATAATGGGAATCCTTTCAGATTTGGGATTAGTCATGGGACGTCCCTGAATGCGTTCGGTGGCATAAGCAACTGCATTATTATAAGCCAGGGCAGTCTCTGCCAGGGCAGCATGCCCGGTTTCCATACGGGCTCCATTCATCATCTGGAACATCTGGGCCATACCTTCACCTTGACCCTCAGCATCAGGAGAATTGCCCACGATATATCCCCGGCACTGATTCTCCTCGCCAAAAGCCATAACACAGGTGGCTGAACCCTTGATTCCCATCTTATGTTCTATGCCCACACAGTTCGTATCATTGCTACCCGTTATATTACCATCATCGTCCACCCACATTTTTGGAACCGCAAATAAAGATATACCTCTGGTACCAGGTTTGGCACCTTCCACCCGGGCCAACACCAGGTGAATAATATTTTCCGTAATATCCTGCTCCCCACCGGTAATAAAGCATTTAGTGCCCTTGATGCGATAAATGCCCTCTACTTCGGTAGGATAAGCTTTGGTTAACAAGTCGCCTACATCGCTCCCGGCATTGGGTTCGGTCAGGCACATGGTGCCGCCCCATTCCCCACTGTACATTTTTTCTTTAAATAATTCTTTAACTTTGGTACTTCCAAAACTGGTAACCAGGCCAGCAGCCCCGGCAGTAGCCAGTATATATGGCATAAATCCGGCATTGGCTGCTATCTGATATTCGGTACAAGCCCTGAAAAGAGTTTGCGGCAGGTGGCCTTCGGCTTCCTCATCTTCGTTACTTCCTCCCCACCCATTCTGGTTTAAAAACCAGTAAACTTCTTTAAAAGAAGGGGGAACGGTTACTTTACCTTCTTTAAACTGGGCTTGAATAAGCTCGTTATCATCCCTGCTGGGAGCAGTAACTTCCCGAGCCACTTTTAATGCCTGATCCAGGATATTGTCTATATCATCTACACTATAATAGTCTTTAAAAGCATCGAAACTAAAAACTTTCCCCATGTCCAACCATTCTTTTAATATAAATTTATGATCTCGTGACGAATAAATATAATTTGATGCCAATTACAATACCCCCTGTGCGTCATCCAATTACAATTAACCTTCATGTCTGCATAGCACACGCAACCACGAATGAAAATAGGAGGTTGCGTTAATCCCTCTTCCTTGCGCTACCAACACCCTATTCTCTAAATTAGCTCCCCGGCATTTTGGTGAAAACCCTGCGGGGGTCAACAACGTTACGTAAGGTTTCCAATATCTCATCACTGGGAGCAGCAATGATTGGAACTTCGCCATCAGGAAGAAGTAATTCAAAGCCTGAGCAAGCCTGGGCTATTTCCACGGTCATGCCCGGATTCAGGCCTTTTATCCGCATCCTTTTACTTACCGGTTCAAAATCAAAAACACCACACTGGGTTACGACCGCTACCGGTCCTCCGATTAGTCCCGCTTTTTCCCGAGAATCGCCACCATCCAGGTAACCAGGAGTAGTGATAAAATCTACCTTTTCAGGAAAACGGTCGGGAGTTTGTAAACCAACCAGTACTGATTTCTCAGTTAATGAGCCGATATCATTACCACCCCCACTACCCGGTAGTATGGATTTGAGATTATCATAGGAACCGATAACAGAGGTATTAACATTACCATACATATCTATTTGGGCCCCACCCTGAAATGCTATGTCAACATAGCCAATGGCACACTGGCCAAAAGAAGGAGCCATTTCCTGAACCATGGGAGATTTGCGGAAAGTAAAGGGACAGCCCACTGACCAGGGCATATCTCCCTCCAGAGGATCCTGCCCACCACTTTCAAAAACCATGGTTATATGAGGGGCATGGGTCTTGGCTGCCAACAGGGCACCCACCATGGGAAGGCCGGTTCCCACGTAAACAATTTGCCCGTTTTCAATTTGCAAAGAAATATTATAGGCTAGCATTTCCAGGGGGTTTGCCGGTGCTATTTTACTCATCAATTATAACCTCCTTCCTAATCCCATTTGGGTATGACTTCCTGGTAGGCAAAACTAACCTTGGAATCATCAATATTGGCTTCAGCAGCTTCCATTAACTCGCGGGCATGATCCATAAAGCGAATTCCACCCAGTTTATCGATAAAATCATACTGGTCTTTAGTACTGTACACCCAGTAATCAAAGAAAGCAGCAATATTCTCTTCTCTAGGTGTCACATTGCGTACCAGCCATTCCCACCATTCGCGCGCCCAGTAATAATAACCCGGACAGCATCCTGGTAGAGCCCCGTAAGGCATGTCCACAACCGCATCCACGTACCAGAAGGGTATGGATGCACTGGTATTCTCGCGAATGGCCATCTCCGGTACTATCCTTTCGGCTGTAAGTATAACCTTGCGGCAAGCCGCGGCCAGAGCTATATCATTAATTGCCGGCCCATCAATGATGGCATTACCATAACGATCTGCTTTTTGGACATGAATTATACAAACATCCGGGAATAACGCCGGAATCAAGCAAACTGGATCTTTATCCTTGCCCACCGGGCTGTCAATTACCTTGACATAAGGATTTTGTTTTAACATATCCGAACCCAGCAATTGTTTGGAAGCAATAAAGGGGGCACCTAACTGAGCTGCTTTAAATCCCAGAGCCATGGAACCGTGACTCCAGATAGAAGCAATCTCCGCCTGTTTACTCTTTATAACCCGGGCAAAGTTTTTATCATTGCCCCTCATTTCCACCCCTATGTAAGATAAATGAATGGCCTTCATTAATCCCAACGCCATTAAGTATGAACAATTTGACATTGGTGACCCAATACCCACCAGGTCTTTCTTCTTCTGGCGGATCATTTCAAAATATGCTTGCAGCGGGGCCCGGACATAAGCGAAACCAGTTTCCGCAAAAATATCCCCATCCTCCACGTATTTAGCAATGGCCTCGTTTAAGCTCATTCGTTTGTCAACCTTGTCCCGTTTTTTGTTGAGGTGGTATTCACGGGCTCCTTTAAAATCGACAAGCCGCTGCATTTGTTCTTCTGTTACATATTGGTATCCCATAGAACCGGCCTCCTTCTTAATAAGTTTTATTAATGGAAAAGCCCATGTTTGCCAATATCACCCCCTATTCTTATTTGCCAGAAACGAAGGTTAACAAAATCAACCGTAAGTTTGGCAGATTGTTTTGAATAAAAAATATCAGATAACGTAATACTTGTCTTAATTTTAATTATAATGGCAAAAATCCCTTAATTCAATTAAAAAGATAAATAAAGGAAAGAAAGGAGACAGGGGGACGTTTCGTTTGTCTCAGACAGAGACAGAGGGACGTTCTTTTTGTTTGCTCCAAGGAGCAAACAAAAAGAACGTCCCTCTGTTTAACGTCCCTCTGTTTGATATACAGGTTTAGTTGGTTTTTATATCCAGAACTTTTTGATAATAATCCCTTAATATGCTGTGACCATAGGTATCGCAATTAGCAAAAGCTTTTGGAAAGGCTTCTTGAAAGTCAACCCCATATATTTTCCTATCATAGCCAGGATATGCCCATCTTCCCCCCAGGTCTATCCATAGGGGGGCAATACCCCGGGTGGGCTTTATAAAGCGGGGGTCTACCAGAACCTTGCCTGGTGGCAGCGGGTTTTTACATGCATAGGCGTAAAGATGCTGTATGTGCGCTTCCACTCCTATAGCCGGGCTGGCAAATATGGCACCATGAACTCCTGCTTCATAACGAATTTTGGTAGGATCAGCTCCCAAAGGGTCCTCCTCTCCGGTAGCTGCTGTGCCTGTAGCTCCCAAACCGCAGTAGTTATTCTGATAAGACTGAACTAGTCCTCCATATTTCCACCAGCCAGTTTCCTTGGCTGCCTGGCAGAAGGCAATATCTCCCTTGATGCCGTATTGCTTACCAATTTCCAGGTAGAGGTCAACCAATTCCTGCGGGGCTGCCGGGTTATTATTCTGCATAACTGCCAGCAGTTTTTCCCGACCCATTTTGGCCTCACCCATGATACTTTGCTGGTAGTCAATATTAGTAACCAGAGGTACCTCTTTATCTGTTAACGGCTCATTATCTGCCGGAGGAGTTTCGGGAGGATTGGTTGCATTGTTGGCATCTTTAACCGCAATAGGTTCTTCGCTAGGATTTGTACCAGGATCCGTATCTTTATCCGTCACCGGATTATTATCTATAGCCGCCGAGGTAGTAATGATTACCCGTCGATTTTCCCCATCCCAATCAACCTTACAATTCAGATTCTCCATAATTACCCGTAATGGAACCATAGTCCGGTCATCCAGAATAAAAGGCGCCGGGTCCGCTTTAATTTCTTTCCCATCAATAAATATACCTATTCCTCGTTGAGCCAGGGGGCTGGCTACCCGGGGCATGATAGTGTCTGTACCGGGAGTGGTGATGAGTACCCTGCGATTATTCCCATCCCAATCAACTTGCATACCCAGACCTTCTGCAATTACCCCAACTGGTACCATAGTTCGGCCCTTTACTATAAGCGGTGCCACTTCAGACTCAATAACTTTACCATCAATATGTATAGTGATGGCCTGCTCCGCCATTAGTGCTGATGGTGTAAGCAGGATAAATGTTGCCAATACAAAAAATACCGCTGCCCGTTGCCATGCTTTACTACCGACTCTGAACAAATGATACACCTCCATAAAATTTCTACATATACCCTGTTGAATTCACCTTTCCACTATAAAAATCCTGCCCGTATAATTTAATATGTTTTTTTCATACAAAGCTTGCAGTTTTACAGCAATATATCATAAAAGCTAGCTAGGTTTGTGGCAAAACAGTTACAAATAAAGTATTTTTTCCCGAATTCAATAGAATATCCTAAAAATATTGGTGTACACCTTGCCATAAGCAGACAAGTTTTTTAAAACTCTTGATGTATTGTTAATGTTAGCCTCTATATCTGGTAATTTCATTATTTTTCGGGAGGGGGAGATAATATTGGCATGGGTCGTACAAACTGTAATACTCCTGTTAATATGCTCATTAATTATGCTTATTTATCTTACCTGGTTAATAATTAAATTTCGTTCCCGGGAAAAATTTCTATCAACCAATCTGGCTGCGTCAAATAAGATGCACCAGGAATTAGTGGAAGCCCGGGAGCAGGCTCAAGCTGCCAATATGGCTAAAAACCAGTTTCTGGCTAACATGAGCCATGAAATTCGCACCCCCATGATTGGCATAATGGGAGCAGTAGACCTGCTGGCTGAGAGTAAACTTGCTAATGAGCAGTATGAGAACATAGAAATTATTCGTGAATGTGGTGAGCAACTACTGAGCATTATTAACGGTATCCTGGATATGTCCAAAATAGAATTGGGCCTGATGGAACTACATCCCAAGGCCTGCAGCCTTCCTGACCTTTTCGCTCACCTGGTTAATATCGTAGAACCAATGTTAAAAGAAAAAGGCTTATCTATCAAACTGGTTATTTCTCCTGATATCCCCGCACTGGTCAGAATAGATGAAGCCAAATTACGCCAGCTATTAATTAACGTTCTTTATAATGCCATTAAGTTTACTAACCGAGGTTATATAAGTTTTACTGCCACCACCGAGGAAGTGGACGGAATTCCCTGGCTCTCATTGGCCATATCTGATACGGGAATTGGTATTCCTGATTATGAGGTAGACAACATTTTCACCCCTTTCACCCAGGTTGATAATTCCACCTCTCGTCAGTACGGGGGTACCGGCATGGGACTGTTTATCTCCAAAAAATTTGTGGATCTAATGCAGGGAAGTATCTATGTAATGAGTCAAGAAGGGGTGGGCAGCACTTTCTATATAAAAATCCCGCTGGAAGTAATCGCCCACCTGGAAGTTAATCAAAATATTAATCCTGGTTGCGATGACCATTATGAGGACAAACTGTTAACCGACTTTGCTCCTATAAGGGTTTTGCTGGTAGAAGACAACGATCTTAATCAAAAAATAGTATCCCAAATGTTAACAAACTATGGCTTTGAGATAACCCTGGCCAGTAACGGGCTGGAATGTTTAAGACTTCTGCAGGAAATGCATTTTGACGTAATCCTGATGGATATGCAAATGCCGGTTATGGACGGCTACGAAGCCACTCGAATGATTCGTCAATATGAGGAACTACAACATGTTCCCGTTATTGCTATGACTGCTCATGCTATGGCCGGTGATCGTGAGAAATGCCTGGTCAGTGGTTGCACATCATATATAGCCAAGCCCTTTAAAGCAGAAGAATTGGCCCGGGAGATAAGAAAGCATTTCCGGTGTGTAAGCACAAATAATCCTGACCCCAAACTCAATAGTTTTATCAACGAGCTTTTGCCCGAATTTATGGCCCAACTTGAAGAAATGGTTGACAGCCTGGAATTAGCTGTTGCCAACCATGATTTAGAGGCCATAAAGAGCATCAGTCACGATATCAAAGGTACGGCGGGAATGTATGGTTTCAGGCAAATTTCCGAAAGTGCAGCAGCAATTGAGGCAGCCGCCCGAGAGGAGTCTTTTGCCAGGATTAAAAGCTGTTTGGACCAGCTATATCTGCTTCATAAACAGGCATATATACAGGTAGGTTAAGATATCCAGGTCGACATTACCTACTATTTAAGTTTATAATTGGGTAAATTACTTGTTTGTAACAATATTTAAAAAGAGATTTTAAGGGGGGTTTGTTTTGGAGTTTAGTACTATTTTATTTGATGTTATGGAAAATGGAGTAGCCACCATCACCTTGAATCGGCCTGAATCATTTAATTCTTTTAATGATACCCAAATAGGTGATGTGTTGGCTGCCTGTAAACTGGCAGAAGAAGATGATAATGTACGAGTACTGGTATTGACTGGAGCAGGCAAGTCCTTTTCTGCTGGCGGTGATGCTGGTATGCTGGCTACTATGAAAACCAGTTTTGATGCTCGTTACATATTTGATCGTTCCGCCCTGCTACTTAAAACCATCTATAATTTTCCCAAACCAGTAATTGCAGCCGTAAATGGAGTAGCAGCAGGAGCTGCCACTGGTTGTACCCTGGCCTGTGATATAGTTATTGCCTCGGAAAAGGCCAAATTTGCTGCCAACTTTGTTAATATAGCTTTTGTCCCCGATGGGGGTACCTCTTATTTCCTCTTCAACAAACTGGGGCACCATCGTGCTGCTGAAATACTTTACACCGGCCAAATACTGAATGCCCAGGAGTGCCTGCAAGCAGGAATATTTAACCGGGTAGTTCCTCATGAGTCCTTTGCTGATGAGGTAAATAAACTGGCTGAAAAGATAGCTGCCGGACCACCTATTACCTTAAAATATATGAAACAGGTACTGCGAGCCTGTGCCGACAAGGACCTTGATACGGTAGCCTCACTAGAATCAGGTGCCCAGGTAATGTGCTGGAATTCCGAAGACTTCCGCGAAGGTATCCAGGCCTTCCTGGAAAAAAGAAGACCCCAATTTAAAGGGAAATAATTTAAATAGACGCGGATTACGCGGATTATTGTAGGGGCAGACCCGTGTGTCTGCCCGGCCGACCACTAAACCCAGGACAACTGCAATCCCGCGGGCGAACACATGGTTCGCCCCTACAGGTTATGTGCTCTCCCTACAGTAAAAGCACATCAAGAGGGGGAATGAAACTCCCCCCATTTGTATTCCGAATGCAGTCATGACGGGTTAACTCTTAATTCTGATTTCACTGGTATCGATAGGTGCACCATGGCCGGGGTAGATAGTCTTAACTCCCCGGCCTTTTAATGTATTCATGCTCTTGATAAATTTGCTGCGGTCATGCAAGAAAGGGGCGCAGCGAGGCTTTCCTGTAAACAGGTATTGCCGTACAATCAAATCACCGGTAATCGCCCGACCATCCGGCAAAAATAGCGAAGCTGAGCCCAGGGTATGCCCGGGAGTAGGTAGTATAAGGCCCTGGACCCCGAATTCCTGCAGTTCCAATTTTTGCTTGAACACTATATCAGCTTCTATGCCATAGCGTTTTTTGACTTTAAGGTGCTTGCCCACCAGCTTAATTGCACCGGCTATGGAATTAAGCGGATAGAGCGGCGCCTGTATGCCCTGGTTAAGATAAGGGGCATCTAAACGATGGATAGCTATGGGCGCATCTATTTTCCTCCTCAATTCAAATACACTGCCATAATGGTCGATATGGCCATGGGTTATAAATATCAGGCTAATGTCACTTTTCTTGATCTCGTTTTTTTCCATAGCCTGCAGAATCCCTTTGCTAAATCCCGGATCGCCGCTGTCAACTATTATGGTTGTTTCTCCTATTACCAAATAGCTATTAGCAAAGCGTAAAGGTATTCTGACAATTTTAGTTTCCGCCATCCGGCATCCCCTCCTCAAAACATAAACTTAACCCAAGTGTATACCCAGCCGAGGTATCTTACCCTTACCAATTAATTAACTGCCTACCCGCGGGCGAATACATAGGTTCGCCCCTACACCTCTTAAGCTGCAATGTATAGGTTCACCCTTACAGGTTACGTGCCCACCTCACTCTTAACTCCTCACTCTTAACTCCTCACTCTTAACTCCTCGCTCCTCACTCCCTATCCTGACTCCCCTTCCCCGCTGCTGACCTTTCACTCCCTGGCGAACCTGAGCATTTATTTACTTTAGCGTCTATTTCCTGCTTGACACCATATACTAAGATTAGCTAAGCTGATTAGGTAAATTGTCCGAATATTTCGACTAAGGAGGTCTTTATGTCCAGGTTACTTATTAGTGATAGCACTTCTTATTTACCTGAAAATCTTATAACCAACTATGGCATTATTATAATACCTTTAAACCTTCACTTGGAAGGAAAATCCTATAAGGAAGGGAAGGATATCAGCCATGCAGAATTTTATGATATTTTTAAATCCAGCAAAATGTTTCCTACTACTTCCCAGCCATCTGCAGGGGAATTTCTGGAGGTATTTCAGTCTCTGACTCCTGATGATGAAGCCCTGGTAATATTAATTTCGGCTGAACTCTCGGGAACAGTGCAGTCAGCCCTTATTGCCCGAAATATGCTGGAAGCCCATCGCCAGAAAAATATTCATATAGTAGACTCTCGTTCGTCTTCTATGGGTAT
>Ga0265294_10008953_pt1 | contig 11604 bp, 9 predicted proteins | sample MunlanPumphouse3_FD_192504 | JGI IMG/M metagenome (GOLD analysis project Ga0265294, IMG submission 192504) | Groundwater microbial communities from a municipal landfill in Southern Ontario, Canada - Pumphouse #3 | ecosystem: Environmental > Aquatic > Deep subsurface > Groundwater | place...
GTCTTAACATGATCGAAGCAAAGATCAGAAGACTAGAGCGCTATTACAAAAAGAATGGCGTTATACCCGCAACCTGGAAGTATTCTCTCAGCAACGCGGAACTCATGCTTAAGTGAGATGGTGTTCTGATGGACGACAACGTCCTACCTTCAAAACTTCTTATACATTTATCACAAGCTGCGGAAATTGTCCGCAGCCATGATTTTATTCAGGTATTTTCACATTATGATGCCGACGGTATATCGGCCGCCGCGATCATCGCTCAGACGCTTGCCCGTGAAGGTAAAGAATTCAGAGTCACTATTTTCCCTACTCTGGACGATAAATACATGGAGATCATCAAAAATACCGATGCAGAATGCATTGTCATCACAGATCTCGGAGCCTCTTACATCAAACAATTCGATGAGATGACCTGTGACGTTGTTGTACTCGATCATCATACTGTCGGCGACAAGGCAAAAAGGATCTGCTATGCCAATCCCCACCTTTACGGAATCGATGGAATGACCTCCGGATGCGGCGCAACGATGTCATTCCTTTTCGCCGTACAGATGAATGAGAAGAATTGGGACCTTGTTCAGGTCGCAATGGCCGGAATAGCGGGAGACAGACAACACATAAACGGACTGCTGGGGCTCAACACATATCTCCTCGATGAGGGAATTAAAAGAGGCTTCATCGAAGTGATGACGGGTTCACTGATCCCGTTGGGACAGCTTACTTCAGAATTGTTCCTGACAACCGACCCGTACATCAGAGGCATAAGCGGAAATGTTGACGGTGTCGCCAAATTACTTGACGACGCACACATCAGCCGTGAAAAATATTTTACTAATCTCACAGACGACGAGAAAAGAAGACTTTCCTCGATGATAACTGTGAAACTCACACAGCAAGGCGTTTGCGCTCAAACGATGTTCGAAGTCTCACGCACAAGATATTATCTCCCTCAATGGAAGATGGATGCGGAACTGTTCGCATCATTGCTTAACGGATGCGGACGCTTGGGACTTGCGGGCGTCGGGATAGGTGCCGGAATGGGAGACAACACATGTCTTTCCCAAGCAAGGGAACTTGAGGCGAAATCAAGAAGACAGACCATAGACGGTGTTTTAGAACTCGATGCAAAGGGACTTACCTCCATGGAACATATTCAATGGTTCGACAGTTCAACCTCTGGATTTACCGGCATTCTATGCGGAGTTGCAATGCAGTTCATAGGGGATCCTATGAAACCAACCATTGGAATAAACACGTCGGAAGAAATGGCAAAGATCTCATCAAGAGGAATGTGGATACAACTCGATAAGGGTGTGGATCTTTCAATCGCTTTGAAAGAATCCTGCGCATCTGTCGGCGGATCCGGTGGAGGACACAGAATCGCAAGTGGCGGTTCGTGTGCTTCTGAGAAAAGAGACGAATTCCTAACCAATTTAGATAAGATAATAGGCGAACAGCTCAGTCACGCCAAGTGACCTCAACGTCATCGGTCCTGAACCTCTGCCTTATCAGAGTGTCCTCGATATCCATCCTGACACCTGAATTATACATTATATTGCCGAGCCATGCTATCATGGCACCATTATCCATACAGAATCTTCTGTCTGGGCAGAACATCTTCGCACCGCGCTCTTCAGCCATGACCTTGATCATCTCTTTAAGGCGCATGTTCTGCGCTACACCTCCGCCGAGAAGGACCTCGTCCTTGCCTACATGCGCCATCGCACGTTCTGTGACCTCAGCTAACATTCCGAATGCTGTTTCCTGGATCGAGAATGCAATATCCTCTAAACTACACCCTCTCTTTTTCAATGCCAAAGCTGCCGTCATGATCCCTGAGAAAGAGATGTCCATTCCTTTTACAGAATACGGAAGTTCAAGGAGCTTGTCTCCTTCTTTTGCAAGTTTCTCGAACACGGGGCCCGCGTAGAAACCGAGGCCAAGATCCCTTCCAAGCTTGTCAAGCATATTTCCTATTCCGACATCCTGGGTCTCTCCGAATATACGATACCTTTTATCAGAATAAGCAATGATCTGCGTGTTACCACCCGAGGCGTAGAGCAAACATGGGTCGTGACATCCTGTTGTCGCATTTCCGATCTCGATGTGAGCGATACAATGATTGACGCCTAATATCGGAACATCTAAACGACATGAAAGTGAACGTGCTGCAGTTGCTGCAACTCTTAAACAGGGGCCCAATCCCGGACCCATTGAAAATGATATGAGATCGACTTCATGCAGAGAGACACCTGCCTCGTTGCAAGATCTTGTGATTATATCGGCAACAACATCAGCATGATGATTCGCCGCCTCCCTCGGGTGAAGACCTCCTTCTGGAGGTTTGTACATATCTAGTACATTGGAAAGTACCTTCTTCTCAGAATCAACAATGCCGACACCAAGTGTGTGGGCCGTTCCTTCTATACCGAGAGTTATCATTACAAACACGTTATAATAAAGATTGATAAAAACTATCGTTCTATCGATTGTCTCCAATCGTTTTCAACTGCCCTTGAATATCATCCTACAAATAAACAAATTAAGAAAAATACAGATACTGTGCATATGAACATCCAAAAGCTCATGTCTATCTTGAACGGATTCTTTATTACACATACATCTACAAAGTGTGCCAGTTGTATAGATTGAAACAATAATCAATATTTAAAATTCGTTTTTTCCCATAGATTCAATACAGACATTATATTTACATCTCCTGAAATTTTTAGAACGATCGATATGAAATGAATCATATTTCATAAATTTTAAACCATCAAGAAACCTTTATCTACATATTAACGACCGATAGGACCACTTAATTTCAGAAAGATATAATTACCAAAAGCGAATACGAGTTAATACTGGGCTCGTGGTCTAGGGGTTATGACGCCACCTTGACATGGTGGAGGTCGAGAGTTCAAATCTCTCCGGGCCCACCAGTACTTTTTCACTTCTATACACATTTAACCGTTATTCATTGATTTTAAAAAAATCTACAAAGACTAACAAATTAGATACGAATGATTCGTTTTCTTTCCCGATAGTCTAAATATTTGACGGTCAAACCAGTAGACTAACCGTGTGATTTACAATATTTAGAATCTGATGCCTTTCTCTGAAGATCGACATGAATTCAAATAGCTGACAATATCAGAAAATGACCATGTTCTCTGTCATGAACACATCGTCATGCGTCTTATAACCCAAGACCTCTTCAATCTTCTCGCTGTGAAGTCCTCTGATCCTGAATATTTCGTCTGAATTGTAATTGGGTATTCCCTTTGCAATGGTCTTCTCTCCGCATACAATACTCACCACGTCACCTCTGTTGAAAAGACCTTCGACACCTTTGATACCTATGGGCAGCAATGATTGATGATTTGAAATGGCCTCTACCGCACCCTCATCGATATCGATGATGCCGTGAGAACAAGCAGACTTTAGCCAGCGTCTCTTCTTTGTTAACAGATTGTCTGAAACAAAAACAGTTCCGAAATCCTCTCCTCCGACCGTCTTGAGAATGATATCGGAAACATCACTTGAAGCAATGATCATCCTGCAACCTGCATCCCGGCAGATTATGGCCGCTTTGATCTTGGTCTTCATGCCGCCTACGCCCACGTTCGTAGTTGGGTCTCCCGCCATATCCATGACCTCGCGTGATATGCTCTCAACAGTCGGAATGAACTTAGCATCCTCGTAAAGTTTAGGGTTCTTGTCATAAAGCCCGTCCACATCAGAAAGGATCAGAAGAAGATCTGCATCCGTCCTGCTTGCAATGACAGCAGATAATGTATCATTATCGCCAAACACGGGGCCGATCTCTTTGATGCATACCGCATCATTCTCGTTGAAAATAGGAACTACCTTGTGTTCCAACAATGAATCGATCGTATTGTTGAGATTCAGAGTGCTTTCTCTATCCGAATAAATATCCATGGTAAGCAGTATCTGAGCCGTTATGAGCCCATACCTATCGAAACTCTCATTCCATTTCTGCATGAGAATGGACTGACCTACAGAGGCCGCCGCCTGTTTTATCGGTATCTCGTTCGGCTTCGGTATGACATTCATGGTCTTTAAACCGATACCGATCGCACCGGAAGTGACGATGAGGATCTCTTTTCCTTCATCTTTGAGGGCCTTTACCTGCCTTGCAACGGAATCCATAAACGAAGTCGATGTGGTGGAGCATCCTTTTGTGATCGATGACGTACCTACCTTTATGACTATCCTGTCGACCTCTCCGAGAAGCTCCTTTCTGTTCATGTTATCACAGATCATATTTCTTGTTTATTTGCTCGTGGAGAAACTGCCTCGCGTCATTTCCGACGTAATCCTTAACCACCTGACCATTCCCGATCAGGACGTACTTGTAGATCATCAGGCCTTCCATTCCAACCGGTCCACGTGAGTGGATCTTATTCGTACTTATGCCGACCTCTGCACCTTTGCCAAACCTGTATCCGTCGGCGAATCTTGTGGATGCGTTTATGAACACATCCGCTGAATCAACATTCTTGACGAAGACAGCCTGCTTCTTCTTGTTCTCTGTCATTATAGCATCTGTATGATGCGATCCGTGAATATTGATGAAATCGATCGCCTCTGCGATATCCTTGACGACCTTGATGGAGATGATTAGATCGTTATACTCCGAGTCCCAATCCTTTGCAGTCGCTTTTGTGGTCGGTAACGTTTTAGAAACATATACCTTAGCGTCTGCATCCAATCTTACCTCCACACCGTTCTTAACGAACTCTGCACACATCTTCGGAAGGAATTCCTCTGCGATGTTGGAATTGACAAGGAGAGTCTCCACTGCATTGCAGACTGCCGGATACTGTATCTTGGAGTCAAGCGTTGTCCTTACGGCGAGATCTATGTCCGCGTCATCATCCACATAGATGTGGCAGATACCTGCGGCATGTCCGAGCACCGGGATCTTTGTGTTGTTCTGAATATATTGAACAAAAGCATTGGAACCTCTCGGGATGAGGAGATCTATGTACTGATCGAGACTCAGTATCTCCGAGATATCGTCTCTTGTCTCCATAAGGACGAATGCATCTTTCGGAACGCCCTCTGCAATTGCCGCTTTGGTCAGCAGATCGAATAATATGCGATTCGAATTAGCTGCTTCGGAACCGCCCTTGAAAGCCACTCCGTTGCCGCTCTTGAGACACAATGAAAGTATCTGTGGAACTACATCCGGACGTGACTCGAATATCACTCCGAGCATTCCAATCGGACATTTGATCTGATACAGAGTGAGACCTTTGTCTAATTTCACAGTGGACATTGTCTCTCCGACAGGATCGCTCAATTTTACTACATCGAGTATACCGTCTATCATACCGGTGATCTTCTCATCGGTTACCTTGAGTCTTTTGATAAGAGCATCGGAAAGACCTGCTTTCACAGATGATTCGACATCCTTTGCATTAGCGACAAGGATCCTGTGACGATTATCATCCAGAGCTTTGGCCATTGCACGAAGTGCGGAATCCTTTGTCTCACTGTCTAATGCTGCAAGTATCAGTGCGGCTGATTTTGCTTTTACGATGTCTTCTGTTATCTTAGCCATGCTCTCACTGCTCCCCGATACGCGTTCATATCTTAAGGTATTTGATGAAACCTATGATGTTTTAAATAGAAGAATTGGATTGTTAGAATTGAGCCGAGATGGCCCAGCCCGGTAAGGCGGCGGTCTCGAAAACCGCTGGTTTCACGACCTCGGGAGTTCGAATCTCTCTCTCGGCGCCATTTTTCATTATTGTAAGAACATAGGATCTATTCCAACAAACGTGATAATCTCGTTTGTATCAGTCAAAATCAGTCTCATATTCTATCAACCAAAATACAATGTTCTCAGCAGGTTCCACATATAAAAAATTAGAACGACATATTACCTTAATAAATTCAAACAAAAGATATCAATTCCGTATAACAGACGACTTCTCCAGCACCCATTGAGGCATACTCTTCTCCAATTCCCATACTATACTCATCGGTTTGCTTCCGTGATGCGAGATTATGTGACCTTTTCCCAAATATACATAAGGAAGGCCTTTTTTCTCTCTTACAAACAGAACTACGTTTGATTTGGAATTCCGGTATCTTTGTCCAGTCTTAGAATTTTCTGATGTTCCGTTCTGTGACTGCCAGTTAAACAATTTTTCATTTATGGCATAATCTTCATACATCGTAGTTGGTGAGAAATCTTTCTCAGATTTGTTAAGATTTATTAACAAAATATCTAAACCGTGTTCCGGAAGATACAATACACCCTCCCTTAACGGATGAGCATATGTCGAAGTACTCTTTCCGAATCCAGCCAAGATCTGATCTCTTGTGTAAGAACAATGCAAATCTAAAACATTGTCGAATCCCAATTCTACATGCTCATCTACAAATCTTATTTCACTGTATTTCAAAGAAATCAATGAAATCAATTCTTTGCTGTAATCTTCTTTTGATCTTATATGATCGACAAATTTCCAGATGTCGCTGTATTCCGTTTTTGTAATCGGAACGCTGTAAAATGAATAATACAGCATTGTTGCCATCTTTTCTGTTTCTGCGTTCTTACTGTATCTTCCAATTAACAGTTCTTTAATTGCCTGAATCCAGTTCCTACTGTCGATAGAAGATAGCCTTAAAAATGCGGATGAAAAGAATGTTTCCTCGTCTTCCGATATCGGGATCGATTCTGCTTTTTTGCATAGTCCTACAAAAGTTATTTTCTTAGAATAAATGTCCTCGGGACGGAGATTATAATATCTTAAAAACCCAAGATATTCCAATACATTTCCAGTTTCGTATGTATATGATTTTACATATTCCAATAATTTTTTGAGATTGTTTGTTGTCTGTTTTATATTATCAAAAATGTAGTCTCTGGCTATAGGTTCAATTTTTATGTAACAACCCATAGGAAGTCCGCAGAATCCTTGTTCTATCTGACTTTTAACAGTCATATCGCAACCTGCTGTGAGATAGTTTAGTTTATTCTCATACATGTGATAATTTTTATTTGCCTGACCAACAAAATCTAAAACTGTAAGTTCGGTTTTTGATTTACCGCCTTTGGGGCAATCATCTCTTCTTAGACCTCTTCCTAACTGCTGTATAAAAACAGTTAAACTTTCTGTAGGTCTGAGCATAAGTTCCGTGTTAACTGAAGGAATATCCACTCCTTCGTTATACAGATCAACCGTGAATATGAATTTTATTTCTCCATTTCTGAGTTTGGTTTGAGCTGCATTCCTTATTTCTTGATCTGAATCTGCAGTTAATGCAATGGACGAAATGTTAACTTCATTGAATTTCTTTGCCATGTATTCTGCATGTTTCTTAGAAACACAGAATCCGAGACCTTTTATCTCATCTGTGTACGGCTGATATTTGTGTAGAGCATCTACAATAATCTGCACTCTGTTCTCGTTTCCTACATATTTTTCTTCCAGTTCAGAATCTACATATTTTCCATGTTGAAATTTCATTGCAGAAAGATCCACTGGATCTGTTACTCCGAAATACTGAAAAGGAACCAATAATTCCCTATTGATGGCCTCAGGAAGCCTTATTTCGCTTGCTATTGTGTTATCAAAATATCCCAAGATATCCAAACCATCTGCTCTTTCCGGAGTGGCTGTAAGGCCGAGTAAGATCTTCGGCTGAAAATGCGTGAGTAATTTGATGTAACTTGCAGCCGCACCGTGATGAGTTTCATCGACAACAATATAATCGTAATAATCAGAATTCATTATTGTATCGAATCTCTTTGATGTAAAAGTCTGAATAGACATGAAAACATAATCTGTTTTTGAAGGAATACTATCCCCTACGAAGAGTTCTCCGAAATTCGGATCTTTCAGAACTGCACGATATGTTATCAAACTTTTCTCTAAAATTTCTTTCCGATGAACGACATACAGCAATCTGTTTTTGCTTCCAGGATGCTCAGATATGAACCTTTTATAATCAAAAGCAGAAATTACAGTCTTTCCAGTTCCTGTGGCTGCGACTATCAAATTTCTGTATCTATTGTGGATTTTTCTCTCAGCATCCAATTCACCAAGGATCTCTTCCTGAAATGGATGGAGCTTTATATCAAATAAATAAGAAAGATTCTCAGAATTACGATTTTTCTCATGCTTTGCCACTTCATTGAGGCGCGCAAGATCTTTCGAAGAAAATAATTCGAAATCTTTAGAATTCCAATAAGTGTCGAATGTAGCATTGATCGCGATAATTACCTGAGACATATCTTGATTTGTTACTTTCAAGTTCCATTCCATGCCATCTGTTATTGCAGCTCCAGAAAGATTGGAAGATCCCACGAATGCTGTCGTGTATCCGTTGTCTCTTTTAAAAATGTATGACTTTGCATGAAGTCTTGTTGTATTTGTATCATATGAGATTTTGATTTCAGTATTTTTCAATTCTGAAAGACATTTTATTGCGTACGCTTCGGTAACTCCCATGTATGTTGTTGTGAGAATTCTGAGTTTTCCACCGTTATCTGTAAACTCTTTCAAAGATTCTATTATCTTTCTTATTCCTGTGAATTTAATAAAAGAAACAAGAAAATCGACTTCATCTGCTGTTTTTATTTCACGTTCCAATTCATCTGAAAGCGTGATTTCCTTTCTGTTTCCCGTAAATAAAGAACTTATTGCAATCGACGTTTTTGGACGGATATCTTTTTTCTTCAGAATAGAACACTGTTTATCCCAGACGGATAGCAACTGTTCAGCATCCTTTCCGATTATCCAATCCATAATATCATTTTCATCAGAAACTTTTGATAATACTTCCAAAAGATTATTGCAAGCTTCCACTTCTGCAGAAATTCCTGAGGACTCACTGGATTTGAATTTCTCTTTGATTACTCTAAGGCCGTATTCCAAAGCATGCTGCATATATCTTGCAAGAATTGTTTCACTTTCGGAAGAGTCTATTTTAGATCTATCAATTACGGCCCCTTCTGTTTCCAACTTTTTCAAAGACTCTGAAATTGCCTGGTTGATGACCTGTTCATATATGCCGTAAGAAAGATCCATTATTTTCTGAATGTTTTATTGCAGCTAATAATCTGCCGGCGATTAAACAATAATTATCATGATTATAAGATTCGTTAAACAATTAATCTAGATATGTGACATATTTTATACGAATAAAAAATGAAAATTCTGAAACAGAGGACTGTCTGTATTTTGTCGGAGAAAACACCTTACTTACTTTTTTTAAAAAAATTACATAATGACTTAAATTGACTTTCTGATTGTAACTATTCTCAAACTATTTATCCCCCCACATCTATGGATTCTTTCAGAGAGTCTCGTGTTCTGCCATAAATGCGGTAAAGAGGTCGAGGATGGAATATTCTTCTGCCCGTTCTGCGGAGTAAGTCTGAAGCCATCCGATCAGAACCATTCACAGCAGTATTGTAATGATAATTTCAAGGGTGCGTACGCCCTTAAGGATAAGAATGAAGGCATAGCTCTGATCCTTTCCCTACTCATATCTGGTATAGGTCAGATATATGTCGGAAAGATCGTCAGAGGCATTATATTCCTGATTGCCAGAATTGCACTCAGCCTTATTTCCATGGCCATCGTCTTCGGTTCTGGTTTTGTCATGAACAACTCTATCGTCCTTAGCTCGGGTGCGATCGTATCCCTCGTATTCACAAGCATACTCTCATTTGCGTTGTGGATCTACGGTATGTATGATGCTTACAACCTTGCAAAACAGTACAATGAGTATTTAGATAAGAATCATCAGAAACCCTGGTGAATCCTTATATCCTCACAACAATATCGACATTATAGTGAATGATCATGTTCTGTTCTAAATGTGGAAAGGAAGTGTGTGATGGCATAACGTATTGTCCATACTGTGGCGATGATCTCAGATTCTCATCCAACAACAATACCACTTCACAACAAGGGCAGACCCTGTATGCAGTAAGCGACAGGAACGAGGGCATTGCCCTGATACTATCGCTGCTCATACCGGGTGTCGGACAGATGTATGTCGGAAAGATCGTCAGAGGTATAGCATTCATCCTTTCAGGATTGATTATCTTCGGACTGATGATTTTTTGTTACATCCTTATAGGCGTTTCCTTCAACGATACGAATACGTTGGATGCAGGCATCATTGCGGTCACCGCCGTTGCTATGATGGCATACCTTGCGATTTGGATCTACAGCATGTATGATGCCTACACGTTGGCACAACAATACAATGATTACGTCTACCGTAACCATCAGAAGCCCTGGTGAACCACGTTATCTGAAACCGTTTTATTTTTAACTCTTTTTGATTCAAGACAGTGAATCTTGAGCGGATGCGATTTATAGACAAACATCGAACGATAAAGCGGTTCCGTTTTTTTCGATTTCCGATAATCAAGTATATATCCTAATGTTCAGATGTAAATCAGAGGAATAACTATGTTTTGCTCTAAATGCGGTAAAGAAGCAGAAGACGGTCTAGCATACTGTCCACACTGCGGTGCAAGCTTGGACCCAGCGTCTCAACAAAAACAGCAATGTAACAACAACTGTCAAACCGTGTACGCTATAAGGGACAAAAATGAAGGTGTCGCCCTGATCCTGTCTCTTCTGATTCCGGGAATTGGCCAGATGTACGTCGGAAAGATCATGAGAGGATTCTTATTCCTATTTGCAATGATAATCATAGGAATAGTATCTGTATTTGTATTCTTCACTTGGATTGTATATCTTGCAATATGGATCTACGGTATGTATGATGCTTACAGCCTTGCAAAAGAATACAATGAGTATGTGTTCACAAATCATCAGAAACCATGGTGAAAAAATAAACCCTGGCTGGAAACAGCCCAAATATTTTACTTTTTAGAATATTCAGATCATACAGAAAATCATAAATCCATTTAGTCTCATGCCATATTATGAAGTTTAAGAAAATGGACAAAAGTCTTCATGTAGTAGGAACAATCGTAATAGTCGCGCTGATCATCGTTATAGCATGGGGATTCATATTCCATCCAGCATAAAACAATAGAAATCATTGAATAATGACATTTAAAGGATATCATATGCATTTGAAACATATTCAAGACTTGTCTGTCTCAGCAATTCTTTTTTGATAAGAATGCATCTGATCCCTATCCTCTAATTTTTATCGCGGATAATGTTAAACCATATTTATACAGATAAATGACAAAAACATAGAAGGTAATTCTACAGCATTTGAAATATTGTTGTCCAATTATATTCGAGTGGATTATCAATGACAACTGACGTGAAATATGTCACCCTGCATTCTTGCCGCCACCTATAAGAAAAATAAAGTGGACAGTCAGGTCGATTACCGACTGTCCGATATGATCTGTTGACCTTATATTCCAATCGCCTTTCTCTTCGTTTCTATATGATCGAATATCAGAGCCGCTGCATTCTTCGGGTTCGGTTCCACCCAGAACTTCGCCTTTACAGAGTCCTCTAGATCCTCGGTCAATGCTTTGACCACCTTGGCACTTCCTGTTATATGTGGCATAACGCCCAATACAACACTCACCCCGCTACCGACAAAATAACT
>Ga0265294_10008954_pt1 | contig 11604 bp, 5 predicted proteins | sample MunlanPumphouse3_FD_192504 | JGI IMG/M metagenome (GOLD analysis project Ga0265294, IMG submission 192504) | Groundwater microbial communities from a municipal landfill in Southern Ontario, Canada - Pumphouse #3 | ecosystem: Environmental > Aquatic > Deep subsurface > Groundwater | place...
CCCGCCCTCGACTTGCTCGTCCCTTCATCGGGAGCGGGTTGGCGACGAAGTCGACGACCTCAGCTGAGCAAATCTTTAGATTTGCGGGATCGTTCGGGCAAATCCTGTCGCCGCCCCAGCGGCTCCTGTAATGGGGGTGAGTGTCCTGTTTTCTGCATTTTTCGTAACCTATCTCTTTGAAAGAGATGGGAGTATGAGGCAATCCTAAAGATATTCACTAGACCTATTTGTATAACCTCTCTGAAATTACTTGAAGAGCCCACATCCATCTTCTTTAAATCTCTCAATCTGCCATTTTAGCTCATCCACCGTGCAATCAAGATATTCGGCAAGACAATTATAACACATCAGATGATCTACATTGCGCCCAAGAAATTTTTTAGTTGCCCCAATCTCATCTTTTACAAGAATGGTCCCACATTGATAACAGCGCAGAACTTTTTTCATGCATTCACATTTGTTTTTTGATATTTAAAGACGGTACTAATTTCTTACCAAATTCCTCCGGATCGATGATTGCAAGTTGTTTCTTAATCGTATTTCGCATATTCATAGAAGGATAAAGACAGTAATCCCAGAAATCCTCTTCTGAGATATCAGTTGGTTTCTGAACATGTGGGAATAACAACTTCAAAAATCCTGTACATAATCTTTTAATTGCCTCTACATCTCTAGTATCAGATTCAGGTGGCACATATACCAATGCATTCACAACAGTTCGATAACTAAGATCATCCCTTAAAAGGTGAAGAATATCTGTGAAATACTCGGAGTTCAATGCCCATCCCTGAGCTTTCAAATCATCATTCATTCGTGGGATTTTCCACCCTTGAATAAAACCATGGAAACGATCAATCAATGCACTCTCATAAAATATGTCGGGTAATGACCTGAACATATCTGCATTTACATTCATTTCAGTCTGATTAATATTGCCGAGTAAAATTACTCCCGCATCCCCTATTACTTTTCGATCACCCACAGAACACTCACCACTTTCCAAATATCCTTTCAGAGCTCCTTTCATTTCAGATGGGTCTGTGAAAGAGATTGTCTGCACCTCATCAAACGCAATATAGTCATACGAACTGACAAGACCTGTCGCCTTTTTCTGAAGGTCATAAAACATTCTTGCCCTACTCATACGACCACCTGAAGCTAACCAGCCATACTTGCTTATTCTTCCAAATAAGTAAGATTTACCTGTTCCCTTCGGAGCCAATTCTACGAGATTCAAACGCTTTTCTACAAATGGAAGTAGGCGAGATAAGAGAGTGAGTTTTTGGGTGGAATTTTTGTATCCTGCGGGATTGTAATCAATAGCTCCAAGCAGAACATCAATCCATTCTTCAATAGAGAAGAGGGCGCGTGCCTCCTTGTAATATTCTAAATCTATCTCATATGGACAGAAATTTTTGAAACTTGCCAGACTGATTTTACCCTCATTTTTCGTTCCTCCCGGCTGAAGATAACCTAACTCAACTATTCCCCAGACTTCTTTGGAAACGAGTAATTCATTTTTATATTCTTCCCAGACCCACGGCTCAATGAGCGTGTGTTTATTGAGTAAATCATACATCGGTAGAGAGAAAGTAATGTCATTTGTTGCAATATCAACATCCACAGTAATTCTTGTGAGAATTTCAACAGGTTCATTCTCTAAGATAATCTTATCTTTTATTGCAATCCATGCATCTTTTCTAGGATATAATCGTTTAATTTCATTTCCAACAGCCTCATAATCAACATTACCTTCTTCATCGGAATATTCTTGCATGATCCAGTCTCTAAGAAAAGAGGGGATACTCAATGCTGAAAAATAATTGCTCTCCTTGAGGTTTTTATAAACCACCGAACTTGGGAATATTCGACGTACTTTTGGATCATTCATTATAATCTACCACCTAACAAACTCATTTTTTTCATACCTATCTCAATTGTAAATTCAAAATTATCTATTTCACTGCCATCATTTTTGACTTTAGCAGAATACTTTCCAGCTTTGAAATCTTCAGGAAGTGTACATGACCAATCTGAGTTATTTTCAGATTCACAAGTAAATACCTTATCATTAATCTCTACATGTACACCATTACAAGTGGGGGTTATGTAGAATTGAATTACCGGCTTTTCGAGAGGTTTTGGTCGGATAATAGGGGTTTGGCAAGTTGCCTTATATTTTCCTTTATGTTGAGAAATTTCTATAATTGGAATAACTATTTCTTCCAGAGATGCACCCCCATGAATTTCCCATTGAGGTCCTCCCTGAACACTAAATCTGTTGTAATTTGCCCAAGCAGCATAATCATTGTAAAGGAATAAGGAAGGATCTGATAATTTTTCTTGAGGGCGGAAACAATATCTTGTTTTTACATTCTCTGCCTTAACTTTAATGGTTGCATCATTCTCTCCCCTATAGTTAAGAACACAAAGTCTTGAAGATCCATGATCCGTAATCACAATTACCTTTTGATTATGTTGTGATAAATTATGGATTTCTTTTAGATATTTCCCGAGAATAGCTAATTCTGAAACAATATAATATGGAATATCATTTTGCTTGATTAAAGTTGGTTCAATACCTTTGTGCTTAATCGTGTCGATATCATATCTACCGTGAGGATTAAGTTCATCTTTAAATTCAGTATTAAACTCAGTCTCAGTTGGGACATTAGCACGAGCAATATTTATTTGGCAGGATAATTTATTTTTTGTGCAATAATCTTGTATAAATCCCAAATATTCAGCACCAAGACAATCAATAAAATAATAAACACACGATGTATCACTTGTGTATTTATCGAGAATTTCAGCTCTGGATGGAAGTTTGAAAGAGGGACGAGATTTTACATCTGCAAGTTGATCTACCCATTTACAGAACTCTGGATGAAGAGTATTCGTAACTTTCTGAGTTTTGTATTCCTGGAAATACTTCGAATATATTTCTGCATCTGGGATAATGGATGAAAACGTATATTTCATTAAATATGATGCAAGATCTGGGTATATAGTTTTCAAGAGGGTTAAGGTTTCAGAATCTAAACTGGATTTAGCACACACCCATTCTAGCAGTAATCTTTTTTGATTCTCCGTTGTATCGGTGAGATAATATACATAATTTTCACCAAAATGCCTAAGTCTCTCCTCTAATATACTAAACTGATTTGATTCATTATTCAATGTATTTTTTAGACCGATTCTCCGTTCAGCATACCATGAATGATATTTAGGATCGTTATGATGAATAGACAACAAATCACTAAAGTACCTGTTGAGGAAATTTTCAACTGAATCACTTGCAGAAACTACATAGGAAAGATAACTCTGCTCCTTTTTGGAGCTCATTGATGACACAAGATGCTTCATCTGTAACCAGATATACCACCTTCCTTGATAATTAGAATCATTTCCAAAGTTTCTGAATAGATCATCAAGTCTTTGTGAGGTATATTTCTCTGAAAGGAATTGTGGGATAGTTTGATTTCTTGAGTTTACAAGTAAGTCATTCCAGTCGTTAGGTTTACCACAAGCTTCAGGAACACTTGGTGATAGATTTTTTCTCTCTATTAAATATGTATAGGCAGATGGAATACAGACAATTAGACATGGAAGTTTTGGGAATGTTCCCATCGCAAACTCAGTACTTACCGTTTGGGGTTTAGCTGGATTATTTTCGGCTTCAAATAAGTATTCCTTATATCCGTGTAAGATCTCTTCATCTGAACTAAATTTCAAATTAGGGGGGACAAATGTTGTCAATGCAAGTTGATCATTAGTTTTGTCGTTTAGCAGAAATATTTTTTCACCAAGTCTAATATCGCTCTTAATAATTTCACGTAATAAGTTATCTTGCCTATAGAAAAGGAAAAATACTGCATGGGACTTTTTTGATGACACAGAAATTTGCGTGATTTCAAAAAGGATTTTTCGTTGGTCCGCCTCTGGAAGGAAGGATAGATATTGAGAATATCCACATACTAATGTTGTTTTAATAGTTTCTTTGATTTTTTCGTAACATTTTGCTTTACTTGGATAATTATCTCCATCCGTGAATTCACTTAGTCGAATTGTATCAGATTCAGAAAATAAGTTAAAAATCTTTTTGTAGTTATCATCTGAATTAATATTGATCACAAATATTTTTGAAACATCACGGATTGGTTTTTTAATCCGCTCTATGAGCTCATCACAGGTTTGAAAAATCATAGGTTATTTCTCCCACCTTTTATACAGTATTATTTCGACGAATAATTGCAATGCCAACATCTACATCATCTGTAATTAAATTCTTTAAGAATTGTTTAGCCTCATCTGGGGTCATCTCATCTATTTCAGTATATACTTTTTGATACCCAGATTTTCGATAACATGTGCCTGCATATTTTGATACAACCTTATCCACTGTTCCAATAGTATCTACCCATGAGTAAACATTATCGCCAACCTCTGAGAGTAACATGGAAATAAGTGGGGATATAGTATTAATATCAATTACAGGAGCGTAGCCTTTCACAATCTTCGCTATAAACGCATTATGAATAAACGTGTCATCCCCAATTTTTGCAAATATTGGTTTATCTAGGAAGAGAATTGCACTTGTTAAATCTTTTTCATTCTTGGAACTATTTAATATAATATCAAAAACCTTGCGTGCTTCTCCAACATCTTTTTCAAAGAGGAGGAGAATTGGGAAATTATGGTTTTTAGACCAAACAATTGGATCTGAAACACCAGATATCTCTTGCCATTTTCGCTCCAAGTCTTTATTCAATCGAATACAAGTTATCGTCTGAATTATGTTTTTAATTAGTTGATTAAATGTATCGAGACGGGTTGAACTTTGATCAACTGGAATCTCAGAATATATTGCATCATGCAATTCAGAATCATTTCCAAGTTCAGGGAAAGTTTCATTACAATATTGACTAAATCTGATTTTTTGTTCATCATAACTGAAAACAGACTCGAAAATATCCATATTTGTTTCAATTATTGTGGAAAAATCCCTGTAATCAATAGTTGAATATTGACTTTTTTGTCGAATAATTGAGATTAAGGAGCGTATGTTCGATTCCATTCCAGAATAATTGGATATAATAAGATCAAGAGGGATACGAATATTTTTCAGTTTATTCCCCCATTTATTCATCATATCAAAGGTTGTGTGCGTGGGTCCAATAAATGAGCTGCTTACAACAAATGCCTTATATTCACTACAAACCCTCTCAATTTCTTTGTTAATGTCTGCATCACTCCATAACCAAGGACTATCTGCACTGAATTTTGCTTTAATTGCCTCCAAATATGATCCATCATTGACCTGCTCGGCATATTTGATTAAATCGGGATACTTGAAGCTAACATAAAGCTTCATACCCTCCATAGTGTTTTTTGTATTGGTAATCTTATTGAGTTCTTTACTAAGACCAGGGTTATTTTGGAATAGTTTACCAATATCAGTAATTAATTCTTTTATTTGTGCTTTATCTGTGATATCGTTTTTAGATATGTTACAATATCCTTTGATAATTTTTATTATCTGCTCAGAGGGAGAGATGTTCTTGTTCTTAACATAATACTCAAGTGTCCATAATGGATATTCAAGCTTTTTTATTGCATTTGAAATTAGGTTTCGCGTTGCCTCTAGGGAGGTACATTTTTCAGAATTAAGATCAAAGATAATTGCCGTATGAGACATGAACTGTTTCTCTTCCTCGCTCATTTGAACAATATATTTTATTGATTTTGGTTTATCGTACGTTGGATTCAATACATCTTTAATTAGCTCTCCCATTTTATATGGGGACATTAGCTCTGATGTTGAACCATTTGACCAGGTGTATTCACCTGTGGAATACTCTTTGAGCAAGAACCCAAGTATGAATGCTGATAAATAGCATGGCATAAAGCCGTATGGTTTGCTAGCTACTTTAGTCCATATTTTCCAAAAATCAATACTTCCATCCTTTTTGAAGGATTCTTGAATAAATTTATCTAAATCTAATTTGATTTGAGATAATTGATGATTTGGAAAATTCCTCCAATATAGGGCATCATTCCAGATCTCTTTTAGAGGATCACCAAGAGAGATATACCTACCCTGTGGTTTTACTGAAATATCCATTCCCAATATGGCACCGTTTGGTCCATGATTCAGATCAAACAATGGAGCACTGGTTGTCAGACTTTCTATTCCTTTTTGGAATCTATTTTGATTAATCTGATTTAATAACGAGATTAGTTCATCATCACCACGAACTTGGATTGGATTTATATCCCCATCTTTGTATACATTAATTCCTCCGCTTGTGATTTTTTGTATCCAATTATTAACTAGAAGTTGTGCTTGCTGATCATACAAACCTGCCTGACCTCTATCTGCTTTCTGATCCCAATATTTTTTGTTTGCTAATGCTTCAAGAATCTCATCATATTCTTGCTCTGATAATGTTGTGTTAGAAACATCAGCAATAATCACATCTAGTAATTTACCCGATTTAATATGATTTTGAATCTTTGCTGATATTTCAGCAGATTCCAGATTATTCTTTGCATATGTTATAATAAGCGGGATTACATTTGGAGGTGTAGTATTCAGCGAATTAAATACTGAATTCATTGTTTTAGTACACGTACGGTTAATTGAATATCGCAATTTCAATGCACCAGATATGTTAACTGAATCTACAAAGGATTTTGATGTTTGCAGAATATCTATAGCTGATTGATTACGTACATCCTTCTTTAAAAGTTCAATAGTTTGAGTGTCAGAATTACCGCTTAAAGCAAGATACTCAGTTTCGTTATTTTTGCCGGGTCGTGTCGATAATATACCCTGAAGACAAAGAATCTCAAGATTATGTTTTATTAGTGACTGATTGATTTCTGATCCCGAAAAGGCAAAATTAAGATTCTTTTGTGTTGGACGCAGTATTGATGTATTAAAGGCTTTTTCTGATAACCCCTGAAGTAACAACGTTGTTTTCAGGATTGCTTTTGCTTCTTCATCCAATGATTTATTATCTGCTGCTCTCAAGTATGCATGATGTAAGTTTTCTAAGCCTTTTCCAAGCGAAGCATTCCTATCACTAAAGAAGTAATCCCATAATACATCACATGTGAGGTAGGGGGTGGAACTGTATGGACCATTACGATGGATAAAAGACTTGAAGTTATTTGATTTAAAGTCTGCTTGACCATCTTTAATATATTCAAACATACTCCTTTGATTGGAATTGAAGAGAGAGGATAAATGTTTGAGAAGAAGGGCGGCATATGGGTGAAATGGTAGAATTTGTTTGAAATCATCTTCACTAATACTACTCTTAGTTGAATTGATAACATTTCTACCCGCTTCTTCGACATTTTCCCATAAATCATTTTTTATGCGGTCCCAATTCATTTTCTGATCGGGTATTATTGCCAAAGCTTTCCCAATAAGCTTAAATGCCATATTATCTGGAAGTTTAATCTCTATTGTTGGAGCAAACCTATCCATTATTTTTTGATTATCAACAAGTGCTAACTGTCCATGCGATACATGAGTAACTATAGTCACAATAAATGGAATCCTTGATGTTGATTCAACAATTTGTTGGAACCCAGTTATATTATTTTGATTAATTTTAAAGAACTCAGTAAATTCATCCCAAATAAAAAATATGGATCTAAGGTTATTCTTTTTAATAATCTCTTCAATCCATTTGATCAAACTCTCTGCATCTTGTGGAATATTAATTGTTGGTTCATGTTCAACCATTTGATGGTATTTGGAGACATATTCACTTACTTCAATTTCAGAACCATTTTTAAGGATATTAATTAGTTGATTAACTGTTGCACATGGAGAGAAGAGAGATTTATATGTTTTTTGAATTTTTTCATCAATAAATGATGCAAATATGCTATCATTTTCCAGAGTTTTGAGAATGTCATCTTTTAATGACATTGTCGAGGAGACATCAATCCCCTGATCTATCATTGCTTTTTTAATACTAGATTGGATTGCATATGTTAGATCAAATAATGATTTGATCTCACTTGATCCATATCGATATACGGTAAGTATTTTTTTATCTCCGTTTTTTATGGCATTAAAACGCCTCAAAAGATTATCATCAAGTTCATTCTTTTTAAAATAAGCTTCAACCTCTGATTCCTCTGCCTCAATCATCCGTTTTAATGTAAGGACAGCATGTGTTTTCCCCGTACCATATGATCCAGTAACCCAGAGAGATTTTTTTATTTGCCGAGAAAGTACATCAGTTACTGTAGATAAAAGTGACAAAAATGTATCATGGGGATAGAAGCCTTTCCATTTCTCATTGTCTTCATTGATAAGTTCCTCAGTCATTACTGGATAGTAACTGGGATCTATATCAAAAAATGATTCGTAGACAATCTGATTATCTATCATTAATCATTACCTCCAAACAATTGCATCATTACATCATTGGAGGTTTTGTCTGCATTCAAATCAATATTATCTAAATCATGTGTAAATGACGTGGAAATGAACTCAGAATATTCAATTGCTAACCCTTCGAGTATTCTTTGCATAGTATTTTTGTTGAGAGAGAATAGTTGTGTTGGGCTAATACCTACTTTGGCTTGATCTTCGAGAAGAAGTTGTGTTAAGGTAAATTTGAATTCAGAATTCCTTGATCCATTGTCATCATCACTTGCATTAGCCTCAGCATATTTGTATAGGCAATATAATATCACCTTGGATGAAGGAGAGCTCCATTCTTTCCTTTCTAGAAATTTCATCGTTATTCCGGACATGAAAGGTATTCCTAATCCAAGTTCGGTCCCAATTGGGGTATTTTTCATGATATTTCGACATGCATCTACAATATTATTCTTCACACTTGGTTTGATATCATCTGAAAGAAGTGATTTCATATCATCTGCAGTATATGTAGTATTTGGATGGATATTTCTAACATACCAGTTCATCTGAGGGGTGTATGCGAGATTTATTAATAACAATGCCCAAGTCTCAATATTTGATGCACCTAATTTCTGAAGGCACTTCCCCTGATCAGTAAGTTGAAGATTTTTATTTTCTGATAGAATACCAGCATCCCGCAAAAATTTTTTGCATGGTTGGACCATTTTGCTCCCCAAATCATTAGATTCCCAGTATTTTTCGGGATTTTTAAAATATTCAACAAGCCAATCTTTTCTAAATCCAAAAGTAAGATATCGATCTAATCCAGTCATTTTTTTCTCTTTCCCCGTTGAGGGTAGTTTAATAGAATCATAAAGTAAGCAGCCATAATTAATGTTGTGGCATTGATGACAATGTATACAATTATTATTCACAATCTCAGATGCATCTGGACTCATATTAATGAAGCCATATTTGCATTCGGCAGCACACACTCCACATTTCTTACAATATGCAGCTTTTCTAAAGACATTCTTAAACAATGAGAGGAAATAAATTTCACTTTTTCCAGTGTTACTAAGTGGCAAATTGACATCGAGAGTGTTTTCATCTCTTCTCATTACAGTAAATTTGTAGGTTGCATCATTATAGCTGAGGAGGTATGTGATATCATCAAGTTGAGAGAAAATGCCGACAGTTTTTATCCAGTCTTTCCACTCATTATTTGACGTCTTTACTTGGAGTTGTAAAGAATGTGTTGTTAGCTCATCTGTCATTAACGTTTGACCGAGCTTAATTTCTCTTCCAGAATTGCGCCCATTCCATCCACCTTCATCAATGAAATGTATCATCTCTCTATCATTATCAAACGTTTTTGAACTAGTATCTTTGATGATGTTGAGATATTTCATCATATCCTCGTGATAATAACACATTTTTATGTATTCGTGTCTTCCACTAGACATAGGACAAACAAGACAACCAACTCTCTGGCATCCTTTCTTATATGCAATGTTCATTGGCAAATTATTCGCGAAGATGTAAAGATAAAGTTCTGCAGTATTCCAATTTAGTATTGGATGGCAACTATCCTGTCCAGAATGTTTTTTGCTGAAACTCACCATTTCATATGTGGATCTTGCTTGACTCTCTTCTGCACGAATACCCGTGAAAGCCATCCCTTTGAAATTTGATTTACCAAGATACTCACGAAGGAATAGAATTTGTGGGGCGGTTTTGTGAACACTACAACACCATCTAACTCTTCTGGCAGGTGGACCAAAAATATTCCATGAGTCAACTGATGAGAAGGGAGCACGACATTCTTTAAACTCAATGTCATGGTAATACTCATGAACTACTTTCATAAACTTATAGGTGTCAGGTAGTTCCATGTCGGTATCTCCAAACAGAACAATATATTCATCTTTTGGAAGGGCACGGTGAACCAAATCTAATGCAACAACCGAGTCTTTTCCCCCACTAAAAGCAACGTAGAATATATCATATTTGTCGTGATATTTCTGATATACTGAATAGATATCAATTAAGGCGTCATGTACAATAGCATCCAGTATGACATGATTTTTAGCAACCATCGTGCGAATGTCAACAGGATTTAAAGTGAGATCATATGTGAGACATTCAATTGTTGGAGCAGTTGAAAAGGATCCCCCCCATACTTTGCCAACAATTTCTCCTTGATAATAATAGAGATTGTTTTCTGCCCATAAGAGAGGTTTTGAAATATCTTTGGGATACGTCCAGTATTTATCAAAACCCAATACGTCTAACTCTAATGCATATACCGGACGAAGCTCTTTTCCAACTGCACCCTGAGTTGTGGTCGTAAGCAAATAGCCCCCAGTTTCTAAATCCCATTCATATTTGTACATATTTCAACACCACTTCTTCAAGTGCTAGTCACTTTTTGGTAGAGAGTTACAATTCCCGCTAACTCTTTCACTATATATTTTTGTTCCTTAAGATATGCAATTGCCTCTTTTGAATTTTCAAATGGCTGCTCCCTATGTCTCCTTTGAAGAACATCTACAATAACATCTTCATGTGATTGAAACTTGGAAGCCCTGAGAACAATAATCCCTCTCGGTTGTTTTCCACCCGAGAAATAATCTATTACCTTAAGTGGGCGAGACATGTATTTTCCATACAATCTCACAACACTTTCTAAAAGGTACGGGGTACACCGATTAGTTCCAATATATGGATAAGAAAGATAATTTGTGATGTTATCCGAACATACATACTCACTCTGCAATTCATCTATGAGATGTCGTTCAATTGCATTTAGTGTCTCACGTGGTATAGGTAGATTGGTATTTGATACAAAACGGTCCTCGTCTAGACGCAGATACTTATATTCTTTTAATATTGGTCCTAATACGTTGATTGCAGCAACATTGTAATAATTCTCTTTGCAATATGTTTCCATGTCTTGATAGGTAAACTCAGGCAAGTTACAAAGATATTTTATGACTTTCTCCGTTGCAGAGAAATTTTGGTCTCTCCTTTTAGATATGAATCCCTGTTTATAAAAAAACTCATCTTTGAAAAAAAACTCCGCAATATTTATCAAAGAACGATGATCGATATTTTTATTCTTCTCGAAGAATTCAGGATTCACTTCTCTGAATAGTTCGAATATATGTGCGGTGGTGATAATGTCATCTTTCAGATTGGATGTGATAAGG
>Ga0265294_10008955_pt1 | contig 11602 bp, 10 predicted proteins | sample MunlanPumphouse3_FD_192504 | JGI IMG/M metagenome (GOLD analysis project Ga0265294, IMG submission 192504) | Groundwater microbial communities from a municipal landfill in Southern Ontario, Canada - Pumphouse #3 | ecosystem: Environmental > Aquatic > Deep subsurface > Groundwater | place...
TACCAAGGACTTCCTTTGCCCCAAGACTTGCGGCAATCATGCCGATGGTGCCAGTACCACAATAGGCATCGATGACAAAGTCAGTAGGCTTGATCTGAGCCATCTTCATTGCAATTTTGTACAATACTTCCGCTTGGCGGGGATTCACTTGGAAAAAGCTTTTTGCAGAAATCCTGAACCAAAGATCAGCAATTTTCTCCTCAATGAACCCAGGACCAATAAGAATTTTTTCAGGGATATCTGAAAGCACCATACTAGTCTTGTCATTGTTGATGTTCAAGAGAATGGTCTTTATCTCAGGATGCCGCTGCCTGAGTATGTTGAGAAAATCGTCCGCATGAGGGATAGGCCAGGCACCACAGACAAGTACGACCATCATCTGGGAGGTGAAGGTACTTTTCTTGATCAGCACATGGCGAATGTATCCCGTATTCATATCCTCGTCATAAGGCTCGATGGAGAAGTTGCTCATCAGCTGACGGATAGTCCCAAGGACCCTGTCAGCATCACTATCCTCCACAAGACAATCGAATATGGGCACTATATGATGAGTACCGCTGGCATATATTCCACTTATAATCCTATTGCGCCTATCAATACCAAAGACAGCCTGGATCTTGGACCTATAATGAGTCGGATCCTCCATCCCGACAATCGGGGCCACCCGCCCATAGGGGCTCAATACATCCTCAATGAAATCTTGCTTCTCACTCAATTGCCGTTCATAATCCAAATCCATCAACTGACAACCGCCGCATTTGTCTTGAAGCGGGCACTTCCTATACATCATCTTCACCTTTACCTCTGCCAACAATGGGATTTATACCACACAACGCTGGCAATATATACCATTTGTCCTAAAAGAATCAGGGGAATACCAGTTTGGCATAGAAATTGCTAGAATACAGGTTGAAGAAGGTAAAATGAAAAAAATTGGAATCTCTCTGTTCTTGCTTATGCTTCTGCTCTCCAGTTGCAGCACAATCATGCCTGCCGACCAAAAGAAAGTCGAGGTTGTTGATACGATGATAAAAACCCTGGAAGACACCCATCCCAACCCCTATACAAAAACCAGTCGGAAAGATTTTCATAAGGCTGTGGACAAACTCAAAAAACAAAGCGGGGGACTCGACGAGTCCTCCTTCATCCTAAGATTGCAGGAACTGGTAGCCTTGGTGGGAGATTCCCATACAACCCTGAGCTTCAGTTCCTATTTTTCCAATTCAAAGATATTCCCTCTCGGCATCGTCGAATATGATGCAAAACCAATAGTCTACGAAATCGATGAGAAGGGACGGGAGTATCTAGGTTGGGAAGTGGTTGCCCTCAATGGTCTGAGCATGAAGAAAGCCATTTCAAAAATTGGCAGACTCGTTAGCCATGATAATCAGATAGAACTCGTCAAAGGGGCTTATGGCTATCTCCCGTATGCGGATATCCTTTCCTATCTAGGAATTTGCAAAGACAAGGACACGCTTATTCTGACACTCAAAAGAGGTCACAGGACTGTTTCCTATCCCCTTTCCTCACTTCCCATGGAAACAATTCGAAAAACAGGACTAGCTTGTCTTTCCGATCTCTCAACCAAGGACAGCCCAGTGACAGCAAGAAAGAGAACAAGTTACTTCCTCACCACCCTAAAACAGGACACGGCTTATTTCCAGTACAACCGTTGTAAGGAGGACAGTTCCTATCCTATGAAGAAAGTCGTACAAGAGCTTACCGAGATGAACCCTTCAAGACTTCTCATCGACCTCCGATATAATGGAGGAGGCTCCGATGGCGTCCTGCAACCAGTACTAACATATATCACTGACAATCCCCAATTGAAGGTTATCACGCTGGTGGGGAAAAACACATTCTCCTCTGCCATCATCAATGCCATCCAACTTAAGGAAAGCGGAGCAATCCTTGTGGGACAGAGGACCAGTGGCAATGTGGATCACTTCGGATCAGTGTCAAATCAGAACCTTATGGAAGGGGTGACTTTTTTCTGTTCGACAAAAGACATAAAGCTCAGTGAATACTTTAATAATCCCTCTTACAAAGCAGAGCCACTGACCCCTGATGTACTTGTGATTCCAAGCTTAGAGGCATTCCTGGAAGGGACGGACGATACAATCCAAGCCGCCCTGCAACTCTAGTTGTCAAGCATTTTGAAAAAGTCCATGATAGGAACAGAAGGTTCAAGATGAAATACGTAAGATTTTCTGCACAAGGACAAGTAAGATATGGCATCCTTGACGGCTCTGACATCAGAGTGCTTGATAATTCCTATCTTGGGACATCACAGGAGAGTGGAGAGACAATACCCCTGCAAGAGGTGAGGCTGCTTGCCCCAACCCTTTTTTCCAAGGCTGTATGCATCGGACTCAACTACAAAGACCATGCAAAGGAATTCCAGCTTCCTATTCCCTCGTCTCCTGTTGTGTTTATCAAGCCTTCGACCAGCATCCTGGACCCTGAAGGGGTCATCGACTATCCTTCAATGTGCCATCGGCTCGACTATGAGGCGGAACTGGCGGTGGTCATCGGCCGCACCTGCCATAAGGTCAGCGAAGCCGATGCTTCCTCCTATATCCTTGGCTATACCTGTGCCAACGATGTGACAGCCCGTGATCTGCAGCCAAAAGAGGGGCAATGGACCATCGCCAAAAGCTTTGACACCTTCTGCCCTCTCGGACCATTCATCGAAACAGCTATCGACCCCTCCAATCTCGCGATAGAAAGCAGGGTTGATGGAAAAGTGATGCAAAGGTCAAATACCTCAAACCTTATCTTCCCTGTCCCTTACCTGGTAAGTTTCCTTTCCCAGATAATGACTTTGCTTCCAGGGGATATCATCTCTACAGGAACCCCGGGTGGCATCAGTGGGATGAGACATGGCGCCACCGTGGAAATAATCATCGAGGGTCTGGGCACACTCCGAAATACCATCGGCTAGATACAAACATCCTGTTCAGCGGAATTTTTATTTTTTCCCGTAGGCATCATCATGCACGCCAAAAATCGCACGACCACTGGGCTCGTTCATCTTCTTGAAAGCCGCATCCCATTCCAGGGCCTTTGCAGTTGAGCAAGCAACTGAAGCTTCATGGGGCACACACCTTGCCTCACTCTCAGTGGGGAAATGCTTGGCGAAAAGAGAACGATAATAATACTCTTCCTTTGTCGACGGAGTATTAATTGGAAATCTATGGACCGCATTGGCAAACTGGTCATCGCCCACTTCCCTGTTGGTCATTTCCTTAAGGGTGTCAATCCAGTTATAACCCACCCCATCACTGAACTGCTCTTTTTGCCTCCAGACTATCTCCTTGGGGAGCATGTCCTTGAAAGCCTCACGAACAACCCATTTCTCAATCCTCTTCTTCCCATCAGCCTGGACAAGGCTCATCTTCACCCTTGGAGGAAGATTCATCGCAATATCAATGAACTCCTTATCAAGGAAAGGGACCCGGCCTTCCACGCCCCAGGCCGCCAAGGACTTGTTGGCACGAAGCAAATCATACAAATGAAGTTTCTCTATCTTGCGGACTGTCTCCTCATGAAATTCCTTCTCGTTCGGAGCCTTGTGGAAATAGAGATATCCTCCAAACAACTCATCGGACCCTTCTCCGGAAAGCACCATCTTGATACCCATGCTCTTGATCACCCTTGCAAGAAGGAACATAGGAGTGGCCGCACGTATCGTGGTGATATCATAGGTCTCAAGATGATAAATGACATCATCAAGTACATCGAGCGCTTCCTGGATGGTGAAATGCACCTCATGATGCACCGTATGGAGAGCCTCTGCGGCAAGTCGGGCGGCTTTCAAGTCAGGAGAGCCTTCCAATCCAATGGCAAAACTATGAAGACGAGGCCACCAAGCCTGCTCGGTGTCATTCGATTCAATACGTTTAGCTGCATACCTTGCGACAATAGCGGCAATAACGGAGGAGTCAAGGCCCCCACTGAGCAACACACCATAGGGGACATCGCTCATCAGCTGACGCTTTACCGCAGCCTCCAGGCCCTCACGAACAAGAGCGACACATTCCGCATCAGTCCGTGCATCATCCTTCACCGCATCATAGGATTGCCACTTACGGCTATACCACTTCTTCACTTCTTTATCCGGGCTGTAGTAATAACTACCGGGAGCGAACTCCTCGATGGTGGTGCACACCCCGTTAAGAGCCTTGAGCTCGGAAGCCACATAATAATGACCGTTCTCATCCCAACCCTGGTACAAGGGGATAATCCCCAAATGGTCACGCCCTATCAAATAGACGTCTTTCTTCTTGTCATACAAGGCAAAAGCAAAAATCCCATTGAGATCCTCAAACATCGCAGGACCTTTGTCCTGGTACAAGGCAAGAATAACCTCGCAATCGCTTTGGGTAAGGAATTCATAATTCTTATAGTGTGCACGAATGCTCTGATGATTGTATATTTCTCCATTGGCTGCCAGAACCAAATTACCATCTTTGCTATAAAGAGGTTGCTTTCCTGAAAGAGGGTCAACAATACTCAATCTCTCATGACTGATAATGGCATCAGTACCTGTATAGATACCGGACCAATCAGGACCACGATGACGAATAGTACGGGACATCTGGAGCACTTGCGAACGATAAGCACCGGCATCTCCCACCACATCAAACATTCCAACAAAACCACACATATCCTTCCCCCTGAAACAAAAAAAAAGGCGCTCCAACGTTAGATGGAACGTCTTTGTTCTTAGGAAGAATCTTAGAGACTTGCCAAGCTCTTGTCAACAATCGAAACGGCCAATGAAAGTTCTTCCTTCGTGATGACCAAGGGAGGAACAAACCTAAGTACATCATGCCCCGCGCTGCAAACCAGCAATCCCTGCTTTCTGCAGGCCTCAACCACAATTGAAGGAGGAATCGTCAGAACCAGGCCGTCCATCAAGCCAAGACCTCTGACCGAGGTGCATTTTGTCGGATATTTCCCAACTAACCGGGTGAGTTGCTCCCTGAGGTAAAGACCCATCTCCTGTACGTGGGAGCAAAGCTCCCCGTCCTTGAGTTTCTGAAGGATAAGCTCGGCGGCGCTCATGGCCAAAGGCCCCCCACCAAAAGTCGATGCGTGGTCCCCTGCACTAAACAGATGGGCGACTTCTCCTTTCGCCACCATGGCTCCAGCAGGGATGCCACATCCCAAGGCCTTGGCCAAGGTCATGATATCGGGTTGCACCTGATAATTCTGCCAACAAAAGGGTTTGCCACAGCGTCCCATTCCACATTGCACCTCATCAAAAATAAGAAGCAGGTTATGCTCATCACATAACTTTCTCAACCCAGCAAGGAATTCCTTATCCGCGGCGATCAAGCCACCCTCACCTTGCAAAGGCTCGCAGATGACCGCGCAACTCTTCTCATGTATCAGAGCCTTCACACTTTCAAGATCATTATACTCGGCATAGACAAAGCCAGGAACCAAAGGGAGGAAACTCGAACGATATTTCTCCTGGCCTGTGGCTGTGACAGCCCCCATTGTCCTGCCATGGAAGGAATGGTTGAAACTGATAACTTCAAAACGTCCATCCTTTTTGCCAAATTTCCTGGCCAGCTTCAAGGCCGCCTCATTGGCTTCAGCTCCGCTGTTGCAAAAGAACACCCTATCCATATCAGAGAGTTCACACAGCATCCTTGCCGCATTGATGGCATGGGGATTGTAATAGAGATTCGAGCAGTGGAGCAATCCACTATCGATAGTCTCCTTGAGCTTGCAAGAAAGCTCCTTGTTCCCATAGCCCAAGGCATTCACCGCAATGCCACCCACACAATCGAGATAGGAATGATCCTCCACATCGATAAGATGACAACCTTCGCCACCTTTGAAACAAAGAGGAGCTTGGGCATAGCAATCCTGCAGATAGGTCTTACCAAGCTTTTGATATGATTCGTTAGTTTCCATCGTTTAAATCCTTATAAAACATTGTACCCACCCCTTCATGGGTGAAAATCTCCAGCAACATGGCATGAGGAGTCTTCCCGTTGAGCACATGCACATTCCTCACCCCTTTCTCCATGGCATCGAGACAACACTCCACTTTGGGAATCATCCCTCCAGAGATTGTACCGTCAGCGATAAAACCTTTTGCCTGTTCGATGGAAAGCTGGCGGATTATACTCTCAGGATCATCCTTGTCGGTCAGTATTCCCTCCACATCGGTCAGGAATACCAATTTGCGAGCTCCCAAGGCCCCTGCAATGGCACTGGCGGCGTAGTCGGCATTGATATTATAGGTTTGCGAATCCTCGTCGACCCCTACAGGAGACACCACAGGAATAAAGCCGTTGTTCATCAAGGTAAGCAGAAGCTGGGTATCAACCTTTTCCACTTTTCCCACAAAGCCCAGGTCACGACCCTGTCCATCGATAAGCCTTGAGGAGAGCAATGTATGTCCATCCTTGCCGCTTATGCCCACTGCGGGAATCCCATTAGCCTCAAGATCTTCCACCAGACCCTTGCCTATGGAACCGGAAAGTACCATTTCCGCGATACCCGCGGTCTCGGCATCCGTGATTCTCAAGCCATCGATAAATTGGGTTTTCTTTCCCAACCTGGAAAGCATATTGGTAATATCCTTGCCCCCCCCATGCACAACCACAGGGCGAAGTCCCAAATATTTGAGCATGGCGATATCGCTGATGGTGGACTTCCTCAATTCCTCATCGACCATGGCCGAGCCCCCATATTTGATAACCACCGTTATGCCAGAGAACTTACGGATATAAGGTATCGCCTCAATAAGGACATTGGCCTTCACTATTTCCTTGTTCATGTCCATTCTCATCAACTCCTATAATCCCCATTGATTCTCACATATTCGTAAGTGAGGTCACATCCCCAGGCAGTTGCCTCAAAGGAGCCCTCCCCCACACTGACCTCAACATGGACTTCCTTTTCCAAAAGTATTGTCTTGGCACGGAATTCATCAAAGGTAAGGGGCTGTCCATTGTCAACCACCTGAATCTCCCCTTTTCCAGAGGAAAAAGACAAGGAAACCCGACTTGGGTCAAACTTCACTCCACTATAGCCCATAGCACAAAGAATCCGTCCCCAATTGGCATCACTGCCAAAGAAAGCGGCCTTGACCAAACTGCTGGAAATCACACTCTTGGCCAGAACTCTGGCATCCGCAACGCTCTCAGTTCCTTTTACCCGCACTTCGATAAACTTGCTGGCACCTTCTCCATCACGGACGATTTCCTTGGCAAGAAAGGTATGGATGTACGTGAAGGCTTCCACAAACTGAGGCCAATCAGGGGAGGATTCGGAAAGCTCGCTTATCTGGCTCTGCCCGTTGGCTAAAGTGATGACGGTGTCATTGGTGGAAGTATCGCCATCCACACTTACCATGTTATAACTATCGACAATGGTATTACCAAGCAGTTTTTGCAAGGATTCCTTTTTCACCTTGGCATCAGTGGTGATGAAAGACAACATGGTGGCCATGTTGGGATGAATCATCCCGCTACCTTTCGCCATACCCGCAAGGTGCACCTTCTTTCCTTCAATGACAAGTTCCACCGCCACTTCCTTGGTATGGGTATCCGTAGTGCAGATGGCTACTGCAGCAAGATGCCCATTCTCCCTCTTCAAGCCTTTGACACATTTGATGATGCCGTTCTGCACAGTATCCATCACAAGAGGAACCCCAATAACCCCGGTTGAGCTTACCAAGATGTTTCCAGCTTCCAGCTTGGGAAGCAGTTTCTTATTCTTGTTCAAAGCAAGAGCGGTGCATTCGGCCATGGTCTTGGCATCTTTCAGTCCTTGCTCCCCTGTATAGGCATTGGCATTCCCACTGTTGACCACAATGGCAAATACATCCTTCCCGCTATTGACCACATCCATATCCCAAAGAACGGGGGCCGCCTTCACCAGATTCGTGGTGAATGCCCCTGCTGCAGTACAGCCTGTGGTACTTAACAATACAGCCATATCCTTCTTATGTTTCTTAAGTCCGGCTGCAATTCCGTTGGCTAAAAACCCCTTGGGGGTGGTAATCGATCCTTCGATAATCTTCATTTCCGCATTCCTATAAAGTATAAGTTTCCAATCCTTCCGTCTCAGCGAAACCAAAGCGGATATTCATATTCTGCACAGCCTGCCCGGCGGCACCTTTGTAAAGGTTGTCCAACGCACCACAGATGACAAGACGCCTTGTACGGTCATCTACACTCCATCCGATGGCAACAGTATTGGTATGCTCGACAAATCGTGTCTCGACCTTTGAGGCGTCATCATAGAGACGAATGCATTCCTGCCCCTCATATTTCTTATGATAGGAGAGGGTAATCATCTCTTTTGTCACGTTCTCGTTAAGATTAGCGGTGCAGGTGATAAAAATGCCCCTGCTCATGGGAACTAAATGAGGAGTGAACTGAACCATCACCCGCCCCCCCGCCTGCAAGGACAATTCCTGCTCGATCTCAGGGGTATGACGATGGTTGGCAATGCCATAGGCCTTCATGGATTCATTACATTCACAATAAAGAGAAGAGACCTTCTCGCCCCTGCCTGCTCCACTGACCCCGCTACAGGCATCAATGATGAGGGAGTTCTTCTCGATAAACGGCAAGGCAGGAACCAGACTCAGGATACTGCAGGTGGTATAACACCCCGGGTTGGCTATGAGGTTTGCCTTCTTTATCTCATCACGATGAAGCTCGCAGAGTCCATATACGGCCTCATGCAGTAGCTCCTCATTTCCATGAGTCAGGGAATACCACTGTTTGTAGAATTCCTTGTCCTTCAAGCGAAAATCAGCACCAAGATCAATAATCACCGTATCAGATAACAATGCCCTGGTGACAAGATTGCTCGCGATTCCCGCAGGCAAGGCCAAGAAAACAACATCGCTCTGAGAACAAGCAGCAACAAGAGTATCCTCCTGGAGTATCTTGTCGCAGTGACCAAGAAGCGCTGGATAGATATCAGAGAATTTTTTTCCTACATAACTATGGGAGCCAAGGTAGGAAAGCTCCACTCCTTTATGGTGACAGAGCAAGGAAACCACGTTTGCCCCTGCATATCCTGTTGCACCAATTACTGCTGCTTTAATCATCCTTACATTTCCTCTAAGTTGGCATAATTATACTTAAATTAGAGTAAATATCAAGATATTATGCATAAAATTTCATAAATTTATGCATAAATATCAAATCATGCGTTCTGGACAATTCCTACTATAAGAATAGTACAGATTATCACAGCAAAGGCAATCTGAAGGATCCTCACTTTCAGTGGTGCGACTTTTGTACTTTTATCCACATATTTAAAGGGATCATCTTGTTTCTGTCTTTCCTTATCCATTCAGCTTAACCACCATACAGAGTGTTCTTCAAACTCAAACCCAAGCTTCTTATGCAAAGCCAGGGAGGGAGTGTTATCCATGATAATGTCACAATAAGGAATTCTTCCTTGATTGAGAAGATAGCGACAATATTTTTTTTCAAGAAGAGAGGCAAAGCCCTGGCGACGAAACTGGGGAAGGATTTCCAGCATTCCCATTGCTCCCTCGGCATGCATGCCCATGAAACCTGCAAGCTGTCCTTCTTTCTTGATACCCATCATAACCCCTGAGATGATTCGGTCCTTGATATAGGAAGCGTCACAAAGAAGATGATAATTCTGCTCAACTACTTTCCTGTCCTCCAGGGTAAGCATCGGGAAACTCAGACTTGAAGGGTCGCCTTCGTCAACCAACGTGGTTCCCCTATATCTCGCGACCTTACATTCCAAATCCACATGAAAACCCTGGAGAAGAAGTTGCCTGTTCACCAAGGGGCTGCGACTATATACAAGGTCTTTGCCTTGCTTGAGGTCCTTGGTCAGAATAATTGCCTCATCATCACCGGCCGACTCATCATCCAATACAATCCCCACTGCTCCAGAATGATGAATTATCATATACCCACAGGAAGTCGTACGGAGGATTTCCGCCTCCTTCAGCCGTAAGGGTTCAGAGATATCAACAAAAGACATTATCCTTATCCCTATCCTTTACTACATACACACAGTTTCGTCCATGTTCTTTTGCTTGGTACAAAGCGAAATCAGAACATAAGACCAAGTCCTTGTAGGTCATTTGAGGATGGGAGACGCCAATACCAATGCACATACTCATCAATATCTGTTTCTCCTCATGGATGATCTTCTGTTCACAAATCTTGCTACAAGCCCGCCTGGCTAGTTTTAGAATCTCTTCCAAGGAGCGATCGACAAAGAAAAACTGGAACTCATCCCCTCCGAATCTGATTATCTGCACTTTGGGAAAGACGGCCCTGAGAGAACGGGCCACCTCAAGCAGTACCTTATCACCAAAACAGTGTCCAAAGGTATCGTTGATTATTTTGAAATGGTCAATATCGGCCAAGACGGAAAGCACCTGGTGCCCATGGGCCAATGCATATTCAATCCTGGGTTTTTCTTTCTCTGTGAGTAATCTCCGATTACCCAATCCTGTAAGGGAATCATGAAAAGAAAGAAATGTTAATCTCTTTTTTGTTCTTTCCCGTTCCGTCACATTGATTAATATGACCGCAACCGCTTTCTTTCCCTCAACAAGCATGGGAAGTGAATTAATCCTGGCATCATACCACTGCTTTGAGGAAGCATCAAAGTCCTCGCTCCGCTGGGTCTGGAAGGTAAAGACCACCAATTCCTTTTTCTGATAGGCTAGTTCAAATTGTTTGAGCAACCGTTCATACTCACTGGTACTGAACAAGTCCTTCAATGAAGAGATATGTGATTTTTTTGTGAGACTACCATACAGAGAATCTTGCACTCCGCCAATCATAGAAAGAAATTGCCCTTCTAAGGAGAAAATCAAAATAGGGTCAGCTAATAATGTATAAATTTGTAATAATGTTTGCTGATTCACTGCTTTCTTCTCATTATTAGCAAGGAGACAGTAAAATGCAAGAGGAAAGAAAAATTTTCTCTAAAATGCCATCACTTATCCCCTCTTATGTTGATAAAAAAACAATGTTAAAAATTTCTTGCTTTCTTTTTACCTTCAATTAATATACCAAAATAAGAGGATCCAGCACTATTGGAGAAGCATTCACAGTCACACAGCCAAAAATTAAGATTATCAATCGTTATCAGTAGATGCTTTAAAGCATCAATTGATGAGGCAATTTCAAAATAATCTCTACAATCCATGCAATGAACAAATATGCAGATTGCTGTTAGCTTGACTCCTCTTCATTGGAATGCATCCTGAAATCAGGAAATGCTTGTTTTGCTGAAATAGATGACTTTTCTGGACTACACCGACTGGACAAAGTTGTAAGGGACATTGAGTGTAGGTAATATGCCTCATATTGACCAGACCCTTTAGCTTGCATATTATTTGGCGATAGGGTGTAGGCCTTATAAAGACTTTTAACAAGGAACTTGGATGTTTAATCGATTGGATTCGGTTCGTTTTGCATAGCAAGGGCTATTGCATAACAACATAATCTTTTGGCAATAGCTCTTACTCAATCCTGACACAAAAGTAGGAGGAGCAAAATGAGCTATAAAAAAGCAAATGATGTATTGCCACATAATTTATTACGTGCGGTCCAAC
>Ga0265294_10008958_pt1 | contig 11600 bp, 10 predicted proteins | sample MunlanPumphouse3_FD_192504 | JGI IMG/M metagenome (GOLD analysis project Ga0265294, IMG submission 192504) | Groundwater microbial communities from a municipal landfill in Southern Ontario, Canada - Pumphouse #3 | ecosystem: Environmental > Aquatic > Deep subsurface > Groundwater | place...
TATCTTCTCCTAACTTACTTTCATTATCAAACGTCCACTCAGAAACTAAGTTTAAAAGAAGTTCTTGCTGAACAGTATTACTAAAAGCTTGTGCTTTCGCAAAGTTAGCCCTGCTAATAGAAGATGACGTAGAAACAATAATTACACCAGCAAGGATGCCGATGATTACGATTACTACAAGTAGTTCAATTAAGGTAAAAGATCTTTGTTTTCGCATGTTTTTATATATCTAAATTCTTAACGTTTTTAGCTGATAATTGAATAAATCTTTTTCTTGGAGCAACTTCTTTCCCCATAAGCATATCAATAATTTTATCCGCTTCTTTTGCGTCTTCAATCTGAACACGAACAAGGACTCTTCTCTCTGGATCCATAGTTGTTTCCCATAGCTGTTCTGGATTCATTTCTCCCAAACCTTTATACCTCTGAATAGAAAACTTTTGATTCTTAATTGTTTTAAAGATTTCGTCTCGCTCTCCTTCAGAATAAGCATAACGAACCTCTTTTCCGGCCTGAATCTTATACAATGGTGGTTGTGCTACGTAAAGGTAACCCCTCTCAATTATTTCTTTAAAGTATCTAAAGAATAAGGTTAGAATAAGGGTTTTAATATGGTTTCCATCAGAATCCGCATCACACATAATGATTATTCTATGATATCTTAATTTTTCAACATTGAAATCTTCTGCAATTGCTGTCCCCATTGCAATAACTAAGTTTTTAATTTCAGCTGACGCAAGCATTTTATCAATTCTTACCCTTTCCACATTTAATATCTTACCCCTTAAAGGTAAAATGGCTTGAAACCTTCTATTTCTAGCTTGCCTACTTGAACCTCCCGCTGATTCTCCCTCCACAAGATATATTTCTGACTCTTCTGGTTTTTTAGAAGTACAATCAGATAATTTTCCTGGAAGAGCTAATCCTTCGAGAATTCCTTTTCTAAGCACAGTTTCTCTAGCTGCACGAGCTGCTTGTCTTGCCTTAGAAGAAAGCATTGATTTTTCAATAATGATTTTTGTATCTTGAGCAAATTTATCAAGAAAATCAATTAAAGCTTCTGAGGTTACTCCGTCAACAGCTGTTCTTGCTTCTGGGTTACCTAATTTAGCTTTTGTCTGTCCTTCAAATTGAGGATCTTCTATTTTAATAGAAACAATAACGGCTATTCCCTCTCTAACATCGTCTCCGGTTAATTTATCATTGTTTTTAAGCACTCCATTCTTCTTTGCGTAATCATTAACAAGTCTTGTTAAGGATGTTCTAAATCCAGTCAAATGCATTCCTCCCTCAGGTGTAAAAATATTGTTTGTAAAACTTTCTTCGTTTGGTTCTATTTCATCTGTATACTGAAAAGCTACTTCAACAAAAACACCGTCTTTTTCTTTAGCAACATAAAAAGGATTAGGATTTAAAACTTTTGTGTCCCCTATTAAGTAACTTAAATATGATTTTACCCCTCCTTCAAAATAGAAGTGGTATTCAAAAGGATTTTCTTCGTCTCTTAAATCGTAAAAATCTATTCTGACTCCTTTAGTCAAATAGGCTTGTTGTCTTAAGTGATCAAGAACAACCTTTCTGCTAAAATTAATTTCTTTGAAAATGGTAATATCAGGTGAAAAAGTAATTGAAGTCCCGTGTTCCTTTGTGTCGCCAATCTTTTTAACATCGTATCTTGGAACAGAAGTATCGTACTCTTGAACATAAACTCCTCCATCTTTTTTAACTTCAGCTTTAAGATATGTTGATAAAGCACAAACAACAGAAATACCTACTCCGTGCAATCCTCCTGATATTTTGTAAGCACCTCCTCCGAACTTTCCTCCGGCGTGAAGAGTGGTTAAAATGGTTTCTAGGGCTGACTTCTTTGTTTTCTCGTGAATATCAACTGGAATTCCTCTTCCATTATCTTCAACCTTAACCATATTATTAGGAAGAAGACTAACAACAATATGATCACAATAACCTCCGATTGCTTCATCTAAAGAATTGTCTACAACTTCGTAAATTAAGTGATGTAAACCTTGTGGTCCTGTTGAACCAATATACATTCCCGGTCTTTTTCTTACGGGCTCAAGTCCTTCTAAAACTTGAATTGAACTTGCTGAATATGAATTTTCTTTATTAGTCATAACCTTTTTATTTCTTAACTTCCCATTCTGGGTTTTGTGTTAAATTACTAATTATTTTATTTTGTATTTCGTTTATTTCTTCATTTGAAAGTCCTCTATCGCTCGCTTGAAGATACATCCTAAAGGTAACGCTTTTGTTTTTATCATTCTTGTAAATATCAATCAGTTTAACTTCTTTAATGAATGGAGATTTTACTACCTTTAAGACTTCTTCCACAAAGGTTTCTTTTTTAATGATCACTGTAATGTCCCTACTTGCAATTGGAAAAGAAGAGATAGGATTGTATTTCTTATCTTTTTTAACTTCACTTTCAAAAACTTCTAAATCAAGTTCAAATAAAGTAGGCTCTAAATTAAGATTTAAAGAGCTTAAAACACTGCTTGATAAATATCCAATAAAACCAACTTCTTTCTTATTTATCTTTATTATAGCAGATTTTTTCTTACTTAAAAAGCTTTCTTTTGTGTTTAAAACAAACTCTACATTATTTATTCCAAAGCTTGAAAAAAGTTCTTCTAAATAGCCTTTTAAATTAGTATAGCTTTTGCTAGAAACTGCTCCAATAAATTTTTTCTCACTGCTTTTGTTAAAAGCTTTTCCTATTTCGTAAATCTTAACTTCTTTTTCGTATTTTAAATTAAGTTTTAAAGCCTTAATTAAATTAGGAATTAAAGAAGGCGCTAAATATTCTGAATCAACGGTAATTGGATTTTGCACCTCAATAAGTTTATTAAATTTAAAATCTTCTTTATCTTTATTTCCAATAAAAGGATAACTATACACTTCTGAAAAACCAAATTCTTTAAAAACTGACCTTATTTTATGCGCTAAATCAACGCTAGAATTTTTTTTAATAGTTCCTTCTATATAAGGAAGAATTGGCTCTATTTTATCGTATCCATAAATCCTTCCTATTTCTTCAATAAGATTTTCTTGCATTAATAAATCTTTTCTAAAAGAAGGAATTAATACTTGAAGTTTTCCCTTCTCTTCTTTTGCAATTTCTATTTCTAAACTTCTTAATATTTTTTTAATTTCTTTTAAGTTAATTGAAGTTCCTAAAAGATTTTCTAGATAATCTAAATGCAAACAAATTTTAACTTGCTTTTCTTTTTCAGAATAAACATCAATTACACCTTTAAGAACATTAGCTCCTGATATCTCTTGAAGCAAACTAGATGCTCTATCAAGAGCCACCATAGTTAAATTAGAATCAATATTGTGCTCAAATCTATAAGAAGAATCAGTCCTTATTTTTAATTTTTTTGAAGTTTGAGAAATTAAAGACCCAGTAAAGTTTGCTGCTTCAAGAACAATAGCCTTAGTCGTTTTTGTTATTTCTGCTTTCTTTCCACCCTTGATCCCAGCAATAACAAGAGAGTCTTTCTCATCACTTATCATCAAAGTTCCTTCTTCTAAAAGAACTTCTTGCCCTGAAAGAGTAGTGAACTTTTCTTGTTTTTTAAGTTTATCAACAATGATTTTTTTATTCTCAGAAAGTTTTTCGTAATCAAAAGCATGAAGGGGTTGTCCTAGTTCAAGCATGACATAGTTTGTCACATCAACAACGTTGTTAATAGGAGTTACACCGCAAACCCTTAACCTATCTTGAATCCATTTTGGAGACTCCTTAACTTCTATTTCTGTAAGAACTCTTGCTGAATATCTTTTACAATCTTTGTCTTTAACTTCTACTGCTAAAAAATTATCAATTTTAAGGTTCTTATCTTCCTTAACTTCTCCTGTAATTTTTTCTAAAGGTAAATTAAAAATAGCAGAACATTCCCTAGCAAAACCAAAGTGACTCAAAGCATCACTTCCTCTGTCAGGTAATATTTTAACCTCTAGAGCATAATCATCTTCGTGCTTTATAGGAAGCTCTACCTCAAAAGCGTGAAGAACAATTTTATCACTCAATTCTTTTACTTGCGGTAATTTTTCTTTTAATAATGAATTTAACCAATTGTAAGATATAATCATAATTTTAGAATTGTTTTAAAAATCTTAAGTCTCCACTATGAAACCATCTGATATTATCAATCTTGTATTTCATCATAGCGAGTCTATCAACTGAAACTCCAAAAGCAAAACCAGTAACATCTTTTAAGCCACAATTTTTAAAAACATTTTGATGTACCATTCCAGCACCTAATATTTCAATCCATCCTTCATAAGAACAAACAGGGCAACCTTTTTGATTACAAACAGTACAGCTCATATCAACTTCAAATCCTGGCTCAACAAAAGGAAAGAAACTAGGCCTTAGTCTAATTTTAACATTTTCGTCTTTGAAATATTCTTGTAAAAATCTTAAAAGAACGGCTTTTAAATTGGCTACTGAGACATCTTTGTCAACATAAAGTCCTTCTATTTGATAGAAACAAACTTCGTGCCTAGCATCAGTTGCTTCACTTCTAAAAACTCTTCCTGGAACCGCTATTTTAATTGGTGGTTTATGGTTTTCCATATACCTAGTTTGAACATTAGAAGTATGAGTTCTCAAAACAAGTTTTTCTTTTTGAGAAAGCTCTTTTCTATTGTTTTGTTTAATAAAGAAAGTGTCTTGCATTTCACGAGCAGGATGATTTAAAGGAAAATTTAAAGCATCAAAATTATGCCATTCGTCTTCTACTTCCGGACCTTCTTCAATGGAAAAACCTAAAAAAGTAAAAATGTCTTCTAATTCTTTTTTTGCTAAAGACAATGGATGAATGTGTCCTCTTTTAACATTATCTCCTTTTAAGGTAATATCTAAAAACTCATTCTCTTCTTTCTCTTTAATTTCTAAAAGTTTAATTTTTTTTGTTTTTTGGGTTATCTCTTCTTCTAAAAACTTTGCGAGCTCATTCAATCTAACGCCTAGTTCTTTTTTCTCTTTCGCTCCTAATTCTTTCATAGAAGAAGAAATATTTCTTTTTTCTTCTAAATATTCTTTTCCGATGATCTCTAAATCTTTCAAACTAGTCGCTTTGCTTAGTTTTTCTATAATTTGTTTTTTAAGATTTTCTATGTTCATATAGACTATTTTAACTCAAATTAACTAAAAAAGCAAACATTGCTGTTTGTTTTCTTTTGGCGGACCCGACCGGACTCGAACCGGCAGCCCCCTCCGTGACAGGGAGGTGCGATAACCAATTTCGCTACGGGTCCATTTATGTGCCAGAGGTGAGAATCGGACTCACGGCATCTCGCTTATGAAACGAGTGCTCTAACCACTGAGCTACTCTGGCCTCTGACTTTTATAAATGTTGCGGTTCCTAGAATTGCACTAGGGCCTCCAGCTTATGAGACTGGCGAGATACTACTTCTCCAAACCGCTATATAGTATACTTCATACACTAAAAAAAGAATAAAATCAAGTTAAGCTAAAAAAGAGGATCTTCAAACACTGTTAAATCATCCATAAAAAATTTACTATTACTCTCAGGGCTTACATATAATGAAGAATCCGTATTCCATCCTAAGTCCTGTACTGGAGAAGTTTGAGTAACCATAATATCTCCATCTAAAACACCATAAAAAGATGAATTACTTATTGTTCCGCAAATATGATGCCACTTATTATCATTCACTTTTTTTCCAGAAAAAGGAAACGTTTGCGACACTCCACTAGTATTATAAATTTGGAAATTAACAATTCCTTGGAATAGAAAGACCTTAAAGTCAGATCCTTTACTCATAACATCTATTGTACCTTCGGAAGAGTTGAATTTAGTCCAAAAACAAATAGTTTTAAATTTTTGAAAATTTGGAAATTTTATTATTGAATGAGAGGTTTCAATACAAGCAAGTCCCTCTGGACAATCAGTTGATCTATCAAAAACACTTCCTTGTGTTAAACCTTTTATTCCAAGTCTCCCGGAATCATATAAGGTAGAAAAATTCCCTAAATCTACATCCATTTTCCACTCAGCAATAAGGCTTTTTCCTAGCTTTGTCTTAACTTCGTTTGAATAAGCAATAGTTTTTTTAAAATTAGCGTCTTCTTTCCAATCATTAATCCCAGCGACAACTATTCCTGACAAGATAGCAATTAAGGTAATAACTGCCATAAGTTCAATTAATGTAAAGGCTTTTATTTTCATATTTTAATTCCTATTTTAATTAAAGATTCTTTGGCTAAATTATACACCTCAATCATTTCTTCTTTATTAAGCTCGGTGCATTTTAAACACTCTTTCAATTTAAATATTTTTTTAACATTTTCAATATTAGGAAAAGCCTCCTCTTTTATGGAATAGACATCAACAATGAAAGAACCTGTGCTTCCGGCATAACCAAAAGATCTTAATATTTTATACATTAAAACATCTAAAGTTATTATCATGTTAGCGTAGTCTTCTTTCTCGTAAAAAAAAGTAGCTGTTTTCCAAAGTTTGAGAAAACTTTTTGAAACTTTGTTTTTTCTTGGATCAGAAAAAAAATCAAAAATCCTTCTTCTAATATCATTTAAATAAAACTTTTCCTTATAAATAAAAACAAGAGAAATGATAACAAAGAAAATGGAAATCAAAATAGCCGCCTCTCTATAAGGTGCAATCAAGTTTTGCACTTCTTCTCCTAAAATTAAATTAGTGTAATAAGTTATATCTTGCATTTGGCAATATTAAATAATCTACGCTCTTTAAAATGTGGTGCAATTAAATGAAGTCCAACTGGTAAACCTTGTTTTGACAATCTTAAAGGTAAAGACATTGCAGGAAGTCCAGCTAAATTAATAGGAGTTGTGTAAATATCAGCTAAATACATTGAAAGCGGATCACTTGATTTTTCCCCTATTTTAAATGGTAATATTGGAGAAACTGGTCCTAAAATAGCATCTACTTTTTGAAAAGCTTCATCAAAATCCTTTTTGATTAAATACCTTGCTTTCAAAGCCTGCTTGTAATAAGCATCGTAATATCCTGATGATAGTGTATAAGTTCCAAGCATAATTCTTCTTTTAACCTCTTCTCCGAAACCCTTAGTTCTAGAATCAATGTAAATTTCACCTAATGTTTCTCCTTCCCCTCTAAGTCCATATCTTATTCCATCAAATCTAGCTAAGTTTGCAGAAGCTTCTGCTGTAGCAATAATATAATAACAAGCGAGCGCATGTTTTGAATTAGGCAAACTTATTTCTACTATAGTTGCTCCCATTTTCCTATACTTCTCAATTGCTTCTAAAACAATTTCTTTAACTTCGCTATCAAGTCCTTCTTTAAAGTATTCTTTTGGTACTCCTAATTTAATTTTCTTAATATCAAAATCATCACTTTCTTTTATAAAGTTAACATTTGTGAAATCAGCCTTATCTTTTTGTGCAAGAATAGAAAATACTTTTTCAGAATCTTCTACTGAATTAGTAAAACATCCGATTTGATCTAAAGAAGAAGCATAAGCCATAAGTCCACTTCTTGAAACGGTCCCATAAGTTGGTTTTAATCCAACAACATTACAAAAAGAAGCAGGTTGCCTTATTGAACCACCTGTGTCTGAACCTAAAGAAAAAACACACATATCAGCGGCTAGAGCAGCTGCAGACCCTCCAGAAGATCCTCCGGGGACTCTTTCTAAATCGTATGGGTTTTTAGTTGGTCCAAAGGCAGAGTTTTCAGTAGAAGAACCCATTGCAAATTCATCCATATTTGTTTTTCCTAAAAAAACTGCGCCTTCTTCTTTTAATTTTTTAATAACAAAAGCATCGTATGACGCAATATAGTTTTCAAGTATCTTAGAAGAAGATGTACATCTCTTTCCTTCAATCAAAATGTTATCTTTAATCGCACAAGGAATACCTGTTAACAGAGAAGCTGTTCCATTTTGAATTTTTTCGTCTGCCTTTTTAGCTTCTAAAAGAGCATCCTTTTCAAAAACATCTAAAAAGGCGTGAATCTTAGCGTCTTTTTCTTTAATTCTGTTTAAATATTCTTTCGTAAGTTCTTCAGCAGAATATTTCTTAGAATCCAAATCTTGTCTAATTTCTGAAATTGTCTTACTCATCTTTTAATACTTTTTTAACTAATAAATATCCGTCTTTTTCATTTAAAATTAAATTGCTTCCTTCGTATTTAAAAGCCTCGTCTTTCCTTTCAACGCTAGAAATCTCAACCGAAGAAGACATCTCTAAAGCATCTTTAGTGTCTAGTGCCTGAAGTTCAGAAACATAATCTAAAATCTGAGAAAAATCATTTTGAAATTTATCTATCTTGTTTTCTTCAATCTTTAGTTTAGATAATTCCATTATTTTTAGCACTTCTTTTTTATCAATCATATTATATATATTAATACAAATTAACTATTTAATCAATAATTAATTGAAAGAGACTCTAGTCTTTGATTGTATTCTTCTTTTGAAATATTATTATTCGCTAAAAGTGAATTAAGCCCTGCAATATATTCTTGTTTGATTTGAGAAGAAGATAAGGCGGTGTTGTAAATACGGACGTCGTCGATTGAACCACCATAAAAACTATAATTATAGTCTCTCGCCCCTATGTATAGCGGATAATCAGAAGATTCTAAAGTGCAAGCGTCTTCTAAGCTAATATCAAGAGACCCATCTCCATAAATCTTCCAAACTGTTCCATTAAATGTTCCAACTATATGATGCCAATTTCCATCATTATAATTTTTACTTATTCCAGCCGATATTCCTTTCGCAAAGTTAGCCTTAGAAATTGAAGACGACGTAGAAACAATAATTACACCGGCAAGTATTCCGATAATTACAATTACTACTAATAATTCAATTAAAGTGAAAGATTTTGTTTTCATAAGTTAACAAATTTATTTAGGTGGAATAAGTTCATCTGTTTCAACTAAGACTTCAGCATATTCATCCAAGTCTTCTAGTACTACTCCTGCACCTCTCGCAACGGCTGTCATTGGGTCTTCAATAACATATGCAGGAACTCCTGTTTCTTTAGTAATAAGAATATCTAATCCTCCGAGTAGCGCTCCTCCTCCAGCGAGACAAATACCTTTTTTCATAATATCAGAAATTAATTCTGGTGGAGTTATCTCTATAGTATTTTTAATTTCTCCAATAATTTGGTTTACCGATCTTTCCATTGCTTTCTTAATATCGTTTCTTGAAACTGTAATTTCTTCTGGAAGTCCTGTGACTAAGTTTCTTCCTCTAATCGCCACTCTTTTTAATTTATTCTTCTTGTCATTTTCATCAAAGTAAACTGTTCCAATGTTTATCTTTACATTTTCCGCAGTTCTTACTCCTATTAAAAGTTTAAATTTTTCTTGAGCATATTTAATAATATCTTGATTAAGCCTGTCTCCAGCAACTCTTAAACTTTTAGAAACAACGATTCCTCCAAGTGAGATAACGGCTATTTCTGCTGTTCCTCCTCCAATATCAACGATAAAATTACCCCCAGCTTCTTGTACTGGAAGTCTCGCTCCTATTGTAGCAGCCATTGGTTCTTCAATTAAGAAAACTTCTCTTGCTCCTGCTGATTTAGCAGCGTCTATAACGGCTTTTCTCTCAACTTCAGTAACTCCGCAAGGAATGCCAACAATTGCTCTTGGTTTGATTAAATTAATTTTATCTTCTCTCGCTCTCTCAAACAAATACCTAAGCATTTGTTCTGTTACTTCAAAATCAGAAACAACACCATTTACAAGTGGTCTGGTTGCAACAATGTGTCCTGGTGTTTTTCCCACCATTTTTTCTGCCTCTCTCCCTATTGCTAAAACCTGTCCTGTTTTTTGATTAATCGCTACCACAGAAGGCTCAGAAAGTATTATTCCCCTACCTCTAACATAAACTAAACAGTTTGCTGTTCCAAGATCAATAGCGATATCGTTTGAAAATCTGTCAAAAAATTTATTCATAATGTTTTTTCTATACTAACAAGTTTTAGGCTTAAAATCAACATTCTTCTAAGTATTTAAAAACCTCTTTAATTTTTACTAAAACCCCTTTATCTTCTTTTCTTTTTTTAATTTCCACTGAATCTTCTTTTAAAGTTTTTTCTGAAATAATGATTCTGATTGGTATTCCAATTAAATCAGCGTCGGAAAACTTCTCCCCAGGAGTTTTTTCTCTATCATCAAAGATAACTTCATAACCCTTATATTCTAAAGCTTTGTAAAATTGTTTTGCTTTTTCCCCTCCCTTGATATCAACTAAATAAATATCGTAAGGAGCTACTTCTTTAGGAAATATCATTCCTTTTTCATCATTGAAAACTTCAACAATCGTTCCTAAAAGACGAGAAACTCCGATTCCATAACAACCCATAATGATATTTTTATTATTTATTTTGAAATCAAAAGCTTCTGCGTATTTTTCTCCTAATTTAAAAATGTTTCCCACTTCAATGGCTTTTCTTTCTTTAAAAACTTCTCCTCCACAGAAAGGACATTTTATATGCTCAACTTCTCTATTTAAAGCAAAATTACATTTTTCACAAATATAGATTATGTCTTCTCCTGATTCTGTTAAGGTTTGAAATTCGTGAGAAAATCCTTTAGTAAAAGCTCCCCCATCAGCTAAAGTAAAATAAGTAAGCTCTTTGAGCCCACATCTTTCATATATCTTAAAATAGGCTTCTTTAACTTTTTCATAAAACAAATCTAAATCTTCTTCGTTCAAATGAAAAGAATACATATCATTCATTGTAAACTCCCTTCCTCTCAAGATTCCTGATTTTGCTCTTGGTTCATTTCTATACTTTGTTTGAATTTGATACAAGTATTTTGGAAAATCTTTTTCTGAATTTAAAAATCTTTTAGCAAGTGGCGTAATTATTTCTTCGTGTGTCCAGTTAAGACCATAGTCTTCATCTAATATTTTATACATTTCAGGAATATTCCACCTGCCTGTTTTCTCCCAGTTATTTTTTGAACCAAGTCCTGGCATCAAAAGTTCTTCTGCTCCTATTTTATTAAGTTCACTTCTAATAATTTTTTCTATTTTTCTAATCACTCTTAATCCTAATGGTAGATAAGTATAGACTCCAGCCCCTAGTTTATCAATAAAACCAGCTTTTATTAAAAGTTTAGCGTTTAGACTTACTTCCCCTTTTGGATCTGTTTTTTGTGTTTTGGTAAATAATTTTTTAGCTTCCATTTTTTTTAAAATATTAAATCTTTAAATTGAAAAACGTCTTTGATAACAATTAAAACTCCTAAAATCATTAAAACGATAAAACCAACTCCGTCAATTTTTTCGCTTAATTTATCAGTAAAGATCTTCGGAGCCACTTCTTGGAGTAAGAGGTAAATACATTTTCCTCCGTCTAGCGCTGGAAGAGGCATTAAGTTAGTAATAGCTAGGGCAAGAGAAATGATAGCAATAAGGTTAAGCATATATATAAAGCCTTCTCCTAAACTAACTTTAATTATCGCAAAGATTCCTACTGGTCCAGCTAAAGCATTTGAAGCAATTGTTGCGTCTTTCTGAATAAAAGATTTAGAAATCATGTGTCCCAAAGTCGCTAAAGAATAATCAGCAAAGTTATAAGTAT
>Ga0265294_10008960_pt1 | contig 11600 bp, 16 predicted proteins | sample MunlanPumphouse3_FD_192504 | JGI IMG/M metagenome (GOLD analysis project Ga0265294, IMG submission 192504) | Groundwater microbial communities from a municipal landfill in Southern Ontario, Canada - Pumphouse #3 | ecosystem: Environmental > Aquatic > Deep subsurface > Groundwater | place...
CAGTTTCAAACAACCGTAAGGAGTACAAGGAATCAAAGCCGGAGTGCCTTTCAGAAGTTTCCCCATGTTTTGAGGATGTAAGCCATCCACATCCTTGGCGGGATCAATGGCGGCGATAATCAACCCGGTATTAATCTGACGAGGCAAGGGAAGTTGGACAAGAATACCATGCATGTCCTTACGCTGATTTAGCTCCTGGATTAAAGATAGTAGCTCTTCCTCCTGGGTGGTTTCCGGAAGTTTATACACCTCTGATTTGATTCCGCATTCCTGACAAGCCTCGGCTTTCTTCTTCACATAGACCTGAGAAGCAGGATCATCACCTACTAAAATTACTGCTAATCCCGGAGTTATTCCTTTTTGCTTAATACTGCTTACTTTGTTTTTAATCTCTTCTCTAAGGGTTTGGGCTACCTCTTTTCCCCTAATAATTTGTGCTGACACTTCTCATCAAACCTCCACGTTTTCTTCTTATCTAAAGATTATTTACCCTTTCTTTTAAATGCAAACTTCTTGCAATTAGACTAACGCCTACCGCATTATCACTATTATACTGTGGCTTGGGGAAATACAATTGAGCACCAACAGCTGGATGTTCCAAACGCTTTCTTAAACGTTTTCTGATATATGTATTTGCCATCACACCTCCGACAAATAATATTTTTTTCATTCCTGTATCTTCAACTGCTTTACGCACAATTTTTTCCACTGTAGTTGCTACGCAACTTTCCGTAGCTCTGGCAATTAAAGGTGCAGGAACTCCTTCTTGTAAATATCTCTTAGCCAAGGTCTCCGCTCCGGAAAAACTTATTTCATCATTATGAACAAAAGAAGGAATTTTAATCTCTTGCTTATTCTCTGCTTGGTTTTTCGCTTGGTTTTCTACTTCTGCTGCTAATTTTTCTAAAGACTGTCCCGCCGGAAAGGGAAGCCCTAAGGCTACCCCAAGGCGATCAATTAATTGTCCGGCATGAATATCCTTAGTAGTGGCTAATACTCTACTTTGATAACGTAAATGTGGTTCGTCCTTTTTCTGAACCAAGAGTAATTCCGTTGTACCCCCAGACAAATGTAAGGCTAAAAACTCCTCGCCAAGTTCGGCTTCACAACTCCAAACTCCAGCCGCTAAATGACCTTCCTGGTGACTTGTCCGAACAAGTGGGATATTTAAGACGGCAGCCAAACTCTCCGCTAAAGTAAGCCCTGCCGTAAAAACCGGCAGATAAGAAGCTAGATGTGGTAAAGGCCTGGCGCTAACGGCTATCGACCTGAGTTCTTGCCCTTTTAAACAGGAAAAAAGCTCCTGCATGACCTTAGGAAGATTCTGCAGATGATAAAAAAGGGCTGTGGATTGCCTCAGCCCCTGTTCTCCAAGTGACACAGGAAGAATCATTCTCTGCTCAGCTAATAAATTTGCCTTCTCATCTACCACAGCAAGAGACGTGGTATAACAACTGGTGTCAATCCCTAAAAACATAGGCAACACAATCTTTCCTCAAACTATAATTCTTTTTCACCTAAATTTCTTAAGTCCGGTAAATCTTCGATGATCTTACCAAGAATACCATTGATAAAACCAGGTGCTTCCGGTGCGCTATAATTCTTAGCAATCTCGATAGCTTCGTTGATCACAACAGCAATCGGCGTATTTTCTGAAAAAATCAGCTCATATAAAGCGATCCGCATAATATTTTTATCCACATAAGCAATTCTCTCAAGATCCCATTCTACCGCGTATTTTTTAATAATGCTATCTAAGAGAGCTTGTTTCGTGATCACACCTTGTACCAGAAAACTACCAAATTCTTGGCCAGCGTTCGATATCTTCTCTACCTCACAAAGCTGACTATGGATTCCTTCTGAATGTTCGTCACCGAATTCACGGGCAAATAATGTTTTCATGGCAAGTTCCCGAGCTAAACGTCTGGTCAAAAAAGTGCCCCCTTCTTTACTCTTACTTCTTTCTTTACTCTGATCTAGGCTAACTTATTGATCATCTTTTAGAATTCTAGCAATTACTCCTCTTAAACTCTCATTGTCATCAAAACGTTTGCCGATCGAAAAACCAATCAATAAACAAAGGATAATAAATATTGTCAGTAAAAATCCATGATTTATAACAAGATAGGCAAAAAGTAAGCCAATCAAGAGCCCTATCAGCTTACCACGATGTCTAATTAATTCCAATAAAATATTTTCCCACATCGTCTTTGCCTCCTATTCTACCCTGGAACTTTTATCAAGACTAATTTTTGATACCTGAACCTTAATTTCATTTATGCTTGTCCCCGCTGTCTGTAAAAGATAATCCTTTACCGCATGCTGTAATTCGGCTGTAATTTGAGGGATATTATAGTCAGGATTAACTTGTATTTTTAGTAAGAGCGTAAGATTATTATCAACCCTTTTAAGTACAGGGGTTACTTCCTGAATGCCTGGAATCTTTTTGGCAGCTTTATGAATCAATTGTTCAATAGCAGGCAAACTTAAATCGATTTGGCCTATGGCTGTTTTATGAATAGCAGTATGTTTAACCGGTTTTACCCTAAAACTTTTTAGGAACAAAGTTAGGGTAATTAGTAGTACTAAGAAAGAAGTTAAACCTAAAATCCACCTATTATTTAGGTCAAGCAAAAACTGCTTAAATAAATCAAGAGGCGTTAACCAACCAAAAGCTATTAAAATAAGCAGAACCGAGGCAATAACATAGCCTAAAGAAAGTATGCCCATTGTAAATCTCTCTTTAAAACCGACCATTTGCTCCTCCTTAAAAAACTTTCACAAAAAATTCTTACTCTCTATTTTTTGTTAAGTTCTGTATCCTTGCTCTCATTAGGAAAAGAAACACCCTGAACATGTACATTAACCTCAACTACGGTTAAACCGGTCATGCTCTCGATGGCTTTTTTTACACTCTGCTGAATCTCATGAGCAACTTCGGGTATTCTTACCCCGAATCCAACTATTACATAAACATCAACAGCAGCTTCTTTTTCTCCGACTTCAACCTTAACACCTTTCGAAGGACTTTTCTTTCCCACAAATTCTGCGATACCACCGACAATGCCACCGCTCATACCGGCAACCCCTTTTACTTCCGCCGCGGCTAAACCGGCAATAATCGCTACTACATCATCAGATATCTTCACAGAACCATCTTCCGTAAAAATAGTATTTTCCGATACCTCTTTTTCCATAACTTTTCCCTCCTCTACATAATGTATATTATAGCAGAATCACTACAAATTAACAAACAATGGGTTTTCTTATTTCCCAATAATGGTAATTACCAGACGTCCACCGGGAATATCTTTGGCCACAAGATCAAAAAACCGTCCGGATTTACTCATAAAACCGCGAAACCGTGTGGCTGTCGGAATATGACCAGGTATCTGAAAGACAGCATTCTTTATATCTGTTAAATATATTTTATCCTGACGATAGTCCTTCAGTCTTTTTTTAGCGTGGTTAGTAATGATAATCCGCATTAAACTTTCCACCTAAAAAAGCGACGCACTATTTAAGAAAATTTGGGCCTGATCATTCTGGGCAATAAAGCTATAAAGAGCATCCCGAAAAGCTTCTTTTTCTGCCTCCTTGATCGCAGAAGATCTATAGATATAATGCAATTCCTCGAAAAGATTAGAAAACTGCGGGTTAAAAATAATTTCACAAATTTGCTGTGAAATTGTAGAATTTTTATAATGATATTTACATTTAAAGGGCATTCTTCTTCTCCCCTTATCAAACAGATATTACATTTTTATTAAGGGGAAAAAAGAAATATTACCTTTTAGCACAAATTGAAGTTATCCTTCTTAAATATCTCAAAAGCAGCCTTAATATCCAAATCTATTTGTGCTTGCAAAGCTTCTTTACTCTTAAATTTTTCTTCAGATCTAATTTTTTCCAGCAGAGATATTTTTAATTTCTGCTGGTAAATTTTCTGGTTAAAGTTAAAAATAAACACCTCAACTGTAACATTTTTACTGTTAAAGGTAGGCCTCTCCCCGATATTAACGATAGAAGGGTATTGCTTTCCGTCATATTCAGTCATAGTCACATAAACACCAAAAGAGGGCAGAGCCTGGAAAGGAGAAACTTCAATATTTGCCGTGGGATAGCCCATCTCCCGACCCCGGCTTTGACCTGTAACTACCGGTCCTTCAATTGTAGGATAATAGCCTAAATATTTGGCTGCACCTAACATATCTCCTGCTTCATACTTTTGACGAATTAGTGTACTGCTGACAATTTGTCCTTCTAGATAAATCGGTTCAATGATGCATACTTCAAATCCTTTCTGATCACCTATTTCTTTTAATAATTCTGAACCGCCACTTCCTTTTTGTCCAAAGGAATAATTAAAACCTACAAAAGCCGCTTTTATCTTCATTAAATTTACTAAATATTCCTGCACAAAGTCTTGGGGAGATAAAGAGGCAACCCGTAAATCAAAGGGTAAGCAAAATACATAGTTTATGCCTGATGATTTAAGCAATTGATATCTTTGCTCTAAAGTATTCAGAAATTTAAACTGTTGCTTCTTCCTCTGTACAACTTGGGCCGGATGAGGATCCCAAAGCAAAGCTGAAGGAATCCAGCCTTTTTCTCTGCTCTTAGCCACACATTTATCTAAAAGAGCTTGATGTCCCAGATGCACTCCATCAAAATTTCCCAAAGCAAGGGCTAAGGGAAGCCTTAATTTCTTGATTTCAGTAATACTATCAATTATTTGCACCGATCGTTACTCCCTCTTTAATACTTTTTCTGGTTTCAAGATAATCTTCTGATCAACTGCATAGGTAGCCGCAATCGCCTCTAAACATCCTAGCTCGTTAAATAAGGCAATATTCTTTAATAAAGGTACCGTATCTGCTAAAACAAGTACTTGTCCCTGTTTTATTCTTTTTAGCTCCTGCTCCGTCAAAACCATTTTTTCTAATCTCTCCACACAAGTTTCCATCGGCAGTAAGGCGTTTTCCTTTAATGTGGCAACCTCTTCTAAAGTAATACTATCATTCAGAAGAAAACTACCTACTTTAGTTCTCAGCAAAAAAGACATGTGTCCACCTACCCCTAAGGCGCTACCCCAATCATGGCAGATAGTTCTAACATATGTCCCTTTTGAACATTTAATTACAAAAGTAACCCGTGGTGGTTCATACTTTAATAAATTAATCTCAGAAACCCTGACTTGACGAAAAGAAGGCTTAGTTTTCATGCCCAAACGAGTTCGTTTATACAAAGGAATTCCCTCAATCTTCACTGCCGAGTATGCGGGAACCTTTTGGTTAATTGTCCCAGTGAATTGGGGAATTTTACTCTTAATCTCATCTAAAGTAACTTGACGATAATCTTTTGTCTCTAATACTTCTCCCCAGGCATCTTGGGTTAATGTGGCAATTCCCAGTGACATTTCACAAAAATACTCTTTATCCTGATGCATTAAATACTCAATTAGACGTGTCGCCTGGCCCACACAAACAGGCAATACACCTGCAGCTTGAGGATCCAAAGTCCCAGCGTGCCCAATCTTTTTTGTCTTTAATACTCGACGTAAAAAAGAAATAACATCATGGGAGGTCATACCTGGTGGTTTTAAGATATTAAGTACACCGTCCAAGAAAATCACCACCTTTTAAAGAAGCTCTAGTAAAAGGCTTTCAGCTCTTTCAAGCACTCTGCCGCTGATTTCTTTAATCTTCCCTTCGAGAGAACATCCTGCGGCCCGAGCATGTCCACCCCCTCCAAACTCATTAGCTAACTGATTTACATCAAGATAATTCTTAGAGCGAAAACTAATTTTGACCTGGGAGGGTTCTAATTCTTTAAAAACTATCGCTGTCTCTACCCCTTCTACAGAACGAAGTAAACTAATCACACTTTCTGTATCAACGTCTAATAAATTGTTCCTGACTAAATCTTCATTAGTCAAAATACTCCAGGCAAGTTTACCGTCAAGCGAAAACTGCATATTAGTAAGAGCAAGTTTAATGGTTAATAATTCAGATAAGGGATGCCGATCAAAAAGGTTCTCGCGAATATAATCAATTCTTGCACCTAAATCCAGTAATTCACCGGCAATCTTAAAGGTTTGGGCAGTTGTATTGCTATATCTGAAAGAACCTGTATCAGCAGAAATAGCCACATATAAACATGTAGCTGTTTCTGCTGATATTTTTTGCCCTGCTTCTACAAGAAGCTCATAAATTATTTCTCCAGTTGCTGCCGCTTGAGCATTCACTAAATTAAAAACACCAAATGAATTATTACTACGATGATGATCTATATTAATTATCGGAACATCCTGCGGCAAATTATATAGAATTCTCCCCAAATCAGCACAATCAATAGTTATTATCGGTATTCCTACGGGTAAATCCTTTTCCTGATAAAGGGTAATCATCTCCTGGCCTGGCAAAAAATCATAAATTGAGGGAATCTGTTCCGGGTGATAAATAACCGGTTGATATCCTTCACTGCTCAAATGATGACCTAATCCCAAAGCTGACCCTAAACAATCTCCATCCGGTTTTTCATGAATAAGCAGAATTACTTCTTTTGTATCTTGAAGATAACTCTTGAGGTTCTGCCAAGTGGACATCTACTCTTCCCCTTTTTCCTTATTGATACCGGCTAAAATATCATCTATTTTAGCTCCATATTCTAAAGAAGTATCATGTTTAAAGATTAATTCCGGTGTCAGCCGCGTAGTTAAAATTTTAGCTAACTCGCTTCTAAAAAAACCACTGGCCTTTTCTAAGACTTGCAAAGTAATCTTTTGTTCTTCAGGAGTTGCCATAATACTAACATAAACTTTAGCATAGCGAATATCTTTCGTAACTTCAACGTTGGTAATACTAATTAATCCTTTGATCCGTGGATCTTTCATTTCTGCTTGAATCATCCGTGATAATTCTCTTTTTATTTCTTCTCCTACTCTACTGTTACGAAGATTTGCCATAATCATCAAAACCTCCTAAGAAATTTCTCGCTTGATTTTCTCCAGATTAAATGCCTCAAATTGGTCACCTTCGCGAAAATCAAGGAAATTTTCCAAAGATAAGCCACATTCGAAGCCACTGCTAACTTCCTTAACATCATCTTTGAATCTTCGTAAAGAGGAAATATTACCTTCGTGAATAACTATTCCGTCTCGAACAACTCTAATTTGGTCATTTCTACCGACTTTTCCTTCTGTAATATAAGAACCGGCAATAAAACCAACCTTAGGAACTTTAATTACAGCTCTAACTTCACCATGTCCTACTACAACTTCTCTAATTTCCGGATTTAATAAACCGCTGAGAGCTGATTTAATATCTTCAATAGCATCATAGATGACACGGTATAATCTTAGGTCTATTTGTTGAAGATCTGCTGCTTTACGGGCATTAACATCTGGTCTAACATTAAATCCTATGATAATCGCATTAGAAGCAGAAGCAAGCATTACATCAGTTTCTGTAATACCTCCTACTCCTTGATAGATAATGTTTACTCTAACCTCTTCATTTGATAACTTCTCCAAAGATTGCTTAATTGCTTCGATCGAACCCTGTACATCAGCTTTAATAATAATATTTAAGTCTTTAATTTCACCTTTTTTGATCTGGGAAAAAAGATCGTCAAGGGAAATATGAGCTTGGGATTGCATGATCTTTTCCCGCGCCTGAACTGTACGTTCACTAATAATATCCTTCGCTAAATGCTCGTCATCAACAGCGTTAAAACTATCGCCAGCAAGAGGCACAACAGATAAACCAATTATTTCTACAGGTGTTGAGGGCAAAGCTTTAGTTAAGGTACGGCCTTTGTCATCCTGCATGGCTCTGATTCTACCATGTGCTGTACCGGCAATAAGATAATCTCCCACATTTAAAGTGCCGTTTTGTACTAAAACTGTGGCGACAGGTCCTCTTCCCTTATCTAATTTAGCTTCAATAATTGTACCATCGGCTTTTTTGTTCGGATTTGCTTTTAAATCGGAAACCTCTGCTAAGAGGGTAACCATTTCTAAAAGATTGGCTAAACCTTCTTTGGTTTTAGCAGAAACATTGCAATAAATAGTATCGCCGCCCCATTCTTCCGGGACAAGATTATATTCAGTTAAAGCCTGCTTAATTCTTTCAGGGTCAGCCTCTGCTTTATCGATCTTATTAACTGCGACAATAATGGGGATTTTCGCTGCTTGAGAATGGCGAATTGCTTCTACTGTTTGCGGCATTACTCCATCATCAGCAGCTACAACTAAAATAACGAGATCGGTAATTTGCGCTCCCCTAGCACGCATAGCCGTAAAGGCTTCATGCCCGGGAGTATCCAGAAAGGTTATTTTTTTACCTTTAACTTCTACTTGATATGCGCCAATATGTTGGGTGATTCCACCTGCTTCTGTAGAGGTCACGCTAGTATGCCTGATAACATCTAATAATGAGGTTTTTCCATGGTCTACATGACCCATAATTGTAACAACAGGGGCCCGTTCTTTTAAATCCTCTAGCTGATCAATATTTTCCGCAAAGAATTTCTCCTCTTTGGTAGCTTTTAGTTCTACGGTTGTTCCAAATTCACTTCCTAATAAGATCAGAGTATCCACATCGATTTCCTGATTAATGGTGGCCATGACCCCTATCGAAATTAACTTTTTAATCACTTCACCCGACTTTTTATTCAATAAACGGGCAAACTCTTGCACCGTAATCGGCCCTTCTAAAGTAATCTGCTTCACCAGAACCGGAGCAGGTTCTTTTTTAAAGCCTTTACGTCTATTATCTTTATTATAACGAGAGCCTTTTCTAAAATCCTTCTTATACGGCTTTTTTTCCTCAAACCGATTGTTTTTCTTGATTTTTTGCTTTCCACCACGTTCATAAGATAGATCATCTTGCTGTGTTTTCGGTATTTCAGGCTTGTTTATCGCAGCCGGTTGCGATTTTATCTCTGCTTTTTTTTCAGCAGGTTGCGGCTTCATCCCGGCCCTTTTTTCACCCGGTTTTGTTTGCTTCGTGACAAGCGCATTAGTGGTTCCTTTTTTATCTAGATTCAAGACCATTGCTGTAATTCTATCAACTTCAGCACTAGGAATTGTACTCATGTGATTCTTCACATCAAGCCCTAATTCTTTTAGCTTTGTTAATAGATCCTTACTAGATAAATTCATATCTTTTGCTAACTCATAGACACGTTTTGTGGCCATCAAATCACCTCCATATGATTTATGCGCACTATCTTACTCTTCACATAACAACCTCTGTATTTCCTCAGCCAAATTTTTGTTAGTAATTACGATCAGGCTGCGCGGAGATGTCCTCAGAATTTCACCATATTCAGCTTTGGTTCCCCTAAGAATATAGGTAATTTTTTTTTGAGTGCACCATTGGATAAAATAATGCTTTCTTTTTTCAGGATAATCCGTTGCAATAAAGATCAACTGGGCTTTATCTGTTTTAATAGCGTTCTCTACTGCTGTTTCCCCCGAAAACAATTGTCTGCTTTTTTGGGCAAACCCAAACAAAGCTTTAATCTTTTGCGGTATCATCATACCCTAATCCTACCTTCAGCCGCTGCAGTAATTCTTCCGAAAGGGATTGCCCTAACCCTTTTGCCAGTTTATTACCCTTTAATGCTTTAGCGAAGCACTCCTTAGTTACACATAGATAAACACCGCGACCAGGTTTTTTGCCTGTTGCATCAAGGACAACTTCACCGTCAGGTGTACGGACAATGCGAATTAATTCCTTCTTAGCTTTCATTTCCATACAGCCCACACACATTCTTTGCGGAATTTTCCTTTGTTTCATGAAAAACCCACCTTTTATTCCGATTCCTCTTGATTTTGCTCAGAAAAATCTACTTCTTCATCATTGACAAAATCAGTTTCCATCTGAGACTCATTTTTAATGTCTATTTTCCAGCCAGTTAATTTAGCAGCAAGTCTGGCATTCTGACCTTCTTTCCCAATCGCTAAAGAAAGTTGGTAATCAGGCACTACCACTCGGGCAATTTTTTCCGCAGGAAAAACCTCTACAGAAAGGACTTTCGCCGGACTAAGGGCATTAGCAATAAATTCTGCCGGATCGGAATTCCATTTCACAATATCTATTTTTTCACCCTTTAATTCCTGAACAATATTTTGTACACGCATTCCTTTCGGTCCGACACAAGAGCCAACAGGATCTACATTTTCATTTTTAGAATACACCGCAATTTTAGAACGCGAACCGGCTTCTCGGGAAACTGACTTTATTTCCACAACCCCATCATGTATTTCCGGAACTTCTAACTCAAAAAGACGTTTCAATAACCCGGGATGAGTTCTGGAAACAAGAATTTGCGGCCCTTTGGTAGTTTTCTTTACTTCAATGATAAATGTTTTAATTCTGGCTCCCTGCACATATTGCTCCCCAGGAATCTGTTCGTTAAGACTTAAGATAGCTTCTGTTTTACCGAAATCAATTAAAACTGCTTTGTTTTCAATACGTTGGATAATTCCGGTGACAATGTCGCCTTCACGATTAGTAAACTCCTCATAAATCATATCGCGTTCAGCCTCGCGAATACGTTGTACTACCACTTGTTTAGCGGTCTGTGCTGCTATCCGACCAAATTTTTGCGGGGTTTCCTCAAATTCGACGATATCATTTATTTCATAGCGGGGATCCATTTTACGCGCATCTTCTAAAGAAATCTCCAATCTAGAGTCATTAACTGTTTCCACAATAGTTTTACGGGAATAAACCTTAATCTCCCCGGTTTCTTTGTCAAAGTAAACCCGTACATTCTGTAATGTCCCAAAGTTCTTTTTATAAGCGGAAATCAAGGCAGCCTCAATTGCCTCCGCCAAAACATCAAATTCAATACCTTTCTCTTTTTCTAAATCGTGAAGTGCTTGAATCAGCTCCAGATTCATTTAAACCTTTCTCCTTCCTATTCTTCCCAATCAAGTTTTACTTGAGAGATATTCTCCCAAGGGATCTGTACTTCTTGCTCATTCTCTATATACAGAATTAAATTAGTTTGATCATACTTGCCTAATTTTCCTTGCAGTTTCTTTTTCCCCCCAAAAGGTGAAAAAGTTTTGACAATTACCTGATGCCCCTCATATTTTTTAAAATCTGCTGCTTTTTTTAACGGTCTGTCAATACCCGGAGAGGAAACTTCCAAAAAATATGCTTGGTCGATGGGATCTTTCTCATCTAGCAGATCGGAGACAAGCTTGCTGATTTTCTCACAATCATCAAGATCAACTCCTCCCTCCTTATCAATAAATAACCGCAAATAGCGATTAGCACCTTCTTTTACAAATTCTACGTCGACTAATTCCATCCCGTTTTGCGCAACTATAGGCTCCGTTAACCTAAATACAAGTTCCCGTACATTTTCTTTTGGCAATAAACATTCCTCCCTTAGTTTATTTAAAATGAATTATTAATAATCTTTTTTATGAATGTGTTCCGTCAAAAAGAGACAAAGAGTGGGTGTCACCCACTCTTACGCTGCTAAACAACTCTACCTTACCTTGCCTTTGTTAAGTATACCATATTATAGTTGGTATAGGCAAGTTATTACAAAAATACGTTAGTGTCAACTTATTG
>Ga0265294_10008961_pt1 | contig 11598 bp, 11 predicted proteins | sample MunlanPumphouse3_FD_192504 | JGI IMG/M metagenome (GOLD analysis project Ga0265294, IMG submission 192504) | Groundwater microbial communities from a municipal landfill in Southern Ontario, Canada - Pumphouse #3 | ecosystem: Environmental > Aquatic > Deep subsurface > Groundwater | place...
GATACTGCTGAGAACCAGTCAAGATTTGGGAACATTTTCTTTTGTTCCCACATGATTGTTTCAATTCTTTCAGCTACATCGTACATTAACATGTCGTTGTTTTCTTTAGATAAATCTTCAGCCACTTTTTTGATTACTACATTTCTTGGGTCACAAATAGTATAAACAGGGTGTCCAAAACCAATAATAATCTCTTTTTTTGCCATTCGAGCTTTAATATCTGCTTCTGCTTCATCTGCTGAAGAGTATCTTTCTTGAATTCTAAAAGCAACTTCATTTGCACCACCGTGTTTTGGACCTCTTAAAGCACCAATTGAACCTGTAATACAAGAGAACATATCAGAGTTTGTACCAGCAATTACTCTTCCTGTAAAAGTAGATGCATTGAATTCGTGTTCCGCGTAAAGAATTAAAGATACGTGCATGGCTTTAACCCACGATTCTCTTGGTTTTTCACCATGAAGTAAATGTAAGAAATGTCCACCTACTGTATCATCGTCTGTTACCACATCAATTCTTTTTCCGTTGTATGCATAATGGTACCAGTATAATAAAATTGAAGAAAATGAACCCATTAATCTGTCAATAATATCTTGCGCTTCATTTTTTGGATGCTCTTCTTTTTCTTGATTTAAAGCACCAAGTACTGAACAACCTGTTCTCATAACATCCATAGGGTGACAAGTTTTTGGCAATTGCTCTAACGCTACTTTAACTCCGTTTGGAATCTCTCTATACGATCTGAGTTTTTCTTTATACGCTTTTAATTCTGCTTTATTTGGAAGTTTTTCATGTACAATTAAATAGGCAATCTCTTCAAATTCAGCGATGTGCGCAAATTCTAAGATATCATATCCTCTGTAATGCAAATCATTACCACTTTTACCAACAGAACAAAGTGCTGTATTTCCAGCAGAAGTTCCAGAGAGTGCAACCGATTTTTTTGGTTTAAATGCTGTAGTTGTTTCAGTACTCATATTTTTCCTTTAATTAAAATTGATTTTTGTTTTATTTAGCTTTACTTTTTGCAAATAATTCGTCCATTTTTTTCTCATAATCATGATAACCTAACATCTCATACAACTCCATTCGTGTTTGCATGGTATCTAGTGTTCCAGATTGTGTCCCTTTTTCTCTTAAATCTTTATAGACATTAAGTGCTGCTTTATTCATGGCTCTAAATGCAGACAGTGGGTAAAGAACCATAGAAATTCCAACGCTTCCTAACTCTTCAGTTGTAAACATAGGAGTGGCTCCAAACTCAGTAATATTTGCTAATACAGGAACTTTAATCACATCGGTAAACTCTTTGTACTCTTTTAGTGTATGAATGGCTTCAGCAAAAATCATATCAGCTCCTGCTTCAACATAGGCTTTTGCTCTGTCAATGGCTGCTTGTTGACCTTCACTTGCATGCGCATCTGTTCGTGCGATTATTACAAAATCTGGGTCTGTTTTAGCATCAACCGCTGCAATAATTCTGTCGCACATCTCTTGCGTAGATACTAACTCTTTGTTAGGTCTGTGCCCACATCTTTTTGCAGCAACTTGGTCTTCAATATGAATTCCAGCAGCTCCTGCTTTTGTCATCTCTTTTACTGTTCGTGCAATATTAAATGCGTGTCCCCAACCTGTATCTGCATCTACTAATAAAGGAACATCCGTAATTGAAGTAATTCTTCTAATATCAATACAAACATCTTCTAACATAGTCATACCAAGATCGGGTAAACCATAGCTTGAGTTTGCAACCCCAGCTCCTGAAAGATACAGTGCTTTGTATCCAACTTTTGTTGCTTGTAATGCAGAGTATGCATTTACAGCACCTACAATTTGTAATGGTTTTTCTAGCTTTAATGCATCTCTAAATCTTTTTCCAGCGCTCATGGTATTCCTTGTATTGAATTTTCTTTCAATCATTATACACGATAAAAAAATAGATTCAATGCCTATATTTGAAAACTAAAACACAATTTTAAAGCATAGTATGTTTTTATGTACATATTTTGCTCTTGTGTATAATTATGGTACACTACTCTAAATTTTCTAAACATTAAAGAGAAGGAAAAGAACGATGTTCTATAAAAATAGCATTGAAAAAATCATAGAAATCTATAAAAAATCAAACTTAAGCATCTCAAAATTTGCAAGTATTATTCAAAAAGACAGAAGAACCGTAACCTCGTGGATTGATCAAATCAGTGATTCTGAGCCATCAAGTAGCGTTAAAGAAAATATTTGCAAAACCTTCAGATACCCCGATTATATTTGGGAAGAGGCGTGCAGTGGGGAAGAATTTGTAAAATCCATTACTGAAATTCCTCAAAAAGAGGTACGAATTATAGATGAAGACTATATGGGAAGATTAAAATATATTCTAGAGATGGAACAAAACCGCCGTTTTGTCATACAAGCACAGTTCCCAGGACCCATGTACCGTGACAGTGCTGTACAAAAAGTGTACAAAACCCAAACCAGCAGTGAAATAGAAGAACTAAAACAAGAGCGAATTCACCAAATGCTACGATACGATTACGACACCACAGAGTGGTATTCAATAAAATCACTGTTAAGCTTTTGTTTTGCAAGTATAGGAAACTTCTACACCAAAGAAGAAAAAGTTGCCATATTAGAGCTAATTTATGAACTGTTTAATAACAACTACAATAAAAAACTTTTTTTGTTCGATTCCTTTTCAAGAAAAATCTATGGTATGGAAACCACCTATATTTCAATTAACGTCAAACAAAAAATTCTTTTCTTTAAATCCCCCATAGAATCGGTATTTATAGAAATAAGAAATAAGAAATTAGTAGAGAGAATGCACAAATATTACTCCTCTCCCGTAGAAGCACCCAGCCATGTTAACTTCCTAGAGTCCGTTAAAATCATAGATATTTTACAAGAAGCCGTAAAATACAACAACACCATTGAACAAGCCTATGAAATGATAAACCGAAAAACCGACTACGGAGAGCTTTTTTACAACAATTTAAGTATAGATTTACAAAAAAAAGTAAGCCAGCCAAAAGAGGGGCAAAAAAGACATTAACAAAAGTGCAGTTAAGAGATTTATAATTAAAATATGACAAATTGCAATATTTTTTAAGAGTAATTGAAAAAATAGATACGATACTTCTATAAAAAACAGGAGTTAAAAATGGATATTACAAAGCATTTACAAATAGATGACAAAATATTTACCATAAGAGGTATTCAAGTCATGATAGATAGAGATTTAGCCGAACTTTATGCTGTTGAGACAAAACGGCTAAATGAACAAGTGAAAAGAAATATGGAAAGATTTCCAAGTGATTTTCTCAAAGAGAGTGCAAGCACAAGATGTTTCAATTAACAAATAAAGAAAAAGAAGAGGTGGTCGCAAAATGCGACCACCTTGATAAATTAAGATTTTCACCTGTATTGCCTTACGTTTTCACAGAACAAGGTGTCTATATGTTAGCCACAATCCTAAAAAGCAAAATAGCAGTCGATGTAAATATTTCTATTATGCGTACCTTTACAAAATTGAAAAATCTTTCGGTGCCTTATTTTGATCTTATTAAAAGATTGGAATCACTAGAAACCGACAACAAGCAAACCAAAGAACTTTTAAATAAAGTAGTACAAGTTGTTTCAAGTATGCAAGAACTTCAAAATGAAGCAAAAGAAGAGAGTAAAAAAGTAGGATTTATTTAAGAATTTTAATACTATTATTTAAGTAGATAAAATAAATATAAGGAACTAATTTTGATAAAAAGAAAACTATGTATAACAACAATCCTTCTTCTAATAACTTCAAACGCATTTGCATTTGACAAATTTGAAGAGTTACGGGGCAGTTGGTGGGTGAGTAATTATGATAAAGATAAAAAAGTAAGCTTTTTAAATATGACCGGTAAAGAAGTTCACTTAGAGTTTTTGGATAACAAAAAAATAAGTTCAAACAGTGGAACTCTAAAAAATATGGGAGTTGAGTTTAATAACAACACCTTTACCTTTGGAAGATTATTTAAAAATGAAATCAGATATAACAAATATATTTACCAACTCTATCCTACAAAAGAGCTTATCAACAGTTTAATATGCTACGAAATAAAGCCCATAAAAATAACTGCCGGGTTTTATAATAAAAGAGATAGATATAAAATTTGCCGAGAAGAGAGAAAATACAGCGATAGGACTTATTAAAGAAGAGATATAATGTTCTTCATAATAGGGTAAATCTATTCTTTTAAAATTCAATCCCTGATTGATTCTCTTTTATGTTTTTTGTATTGGTTGGTAGTTTTGAGGTGTCGGTAAAATACTCTTCTATGCCATTAAAATGGGCTTTGCTAACACCTTCTGGAACTTCGAAAGTTCTTTGGATTTCTGGGTGAAGTAAAAGATAGTTTCTGTAAAAATGTGCAAATACTGTACCTGCACTTCTTCCTCCTGTTTCACTCTTTCTCATAGGGGTATTGTCATCGTTTCCATACCAAATAATGGTTTGCATAGTAGGAGTGTAGCCACAAAACCATGCATCAACATTTAGATTGGTTGTGCCTGTTTTTCCTGCAATTTCTAAGCCTTTAACTTGGGCTAATTTTCCTGTTCCTCTTTTAACCGTGTCGTGTAAGATTGAAGTTATAAGAAAGGCTTGTTGGGGTGATTGCATATATTTCTCTTCACTTTGAAAATGAATAATCTCTTTTTTTGCACTTGTTATGGAGTTGATAATATAAGGAGTTACTTGAATACCATTATTAGAAAAAACTGTAAAAGCTTGGCTCATCTCAAAAGGAGAAAGAGAGAAACTTCCTAGGGTAATAGACAAATCCATAGGCATATTTCTAAAGCCAAACTCTTTTAAGCTATTATGCACTACATCAATTCCTATGTCATTCACTAAGTTTATTGTTGCTAAGTTTCTTGAGTGCAAAAGAGCTTCTCTTAAACTAATGATTCCTTTATAATTTTCTTCGTAGTTTCTGGGTTGCCATGTTTTCTTTTCATTGCCTTGTGTGTAATTATATGTTCTTGAAATATCAATTAAACTACTTGCAGGTGAATAACCTAAATTCAAAGCAATTTGGTACATAAAAGGTTTAATAGCACTTCCTGCTTGTCGTTGTGATTGAATAACACGGTTAAAATTAGACTCATTGTAATTTACGCCGCCTACTAAACTTATTATTTTGCCCGTGCTACTTTCTATGGTTATTAACCCTCCATTTAAAGTCTGGCTTAAAGATTCATCACCATTTTTTTCCACAAAATAGTTATCTCGTTCTTTTATTTTTTCATAACCATACCGCAAAGACTCTCGAGCTATCTCTTGTGCTTTTAAATCAATCGTTAAATCAATTTTATATCCTCCATATCGAATATCAGGAATATCTTTTTGCAATATGCTTAGTGCATAATCTATAACATAAGGGGCTTGATTTAGTGTGAGCGTTTGACTGTAAACGGTAGGAGTTTCACTTATAGCATCACGATGTTCTTTTTCACTAATCCAGCCTAAGGTATGAAGTCTTGTAACCACTTGATTGGCACGAGCGAGTGAAAAGGTTAAATTTTTTGTAGGAGAATAAAAGCTAGGAGCTCTAGGAAGTCCTACTAATATTGAAATTTCTTTAAGTGTTAATTGCGACAACTCTTTTTTGAAATATCCTAAAGAAGCGGTTTTAATTCCATAATAGCCATGTCCAAAATAGACTTGATTTAAATAACGTTCTAAAATCTCTTCTTTGGTTAAAATAGTCTCTAAGCGAAGGGCTAAAAGCACCTCTTTCAATTTACGGGTAAATTTTTTCTCTCGTGTTAAAACAATATTTTTAACCAATTGTTGAGTTAAAGTACTAGCACCTTCTACTAATTTACGAGCTTTTATATCTTTAATAATAGCACGAAAAATAGCATCGGTATTAACGCCATTGTGCTCAAAAAATTGAGTATCTTCAATGGCAATAAGGGCTTCAATAATTTGAGGAGGAATATCTTCATAATCAACATAAACTCTATGCTCTTCTTGAAAAATATTAGAGATTAAATCTCCATTTTTATCATAAAATTGTGTAGTCAAATTGGGTTTGTAATCTACAATTTTGTCAATATCAAAGCGTATTTCAGCATATAAAAACATTAACCAAACAAGAACAGCTGTTCCTATGAGTGCAAAAAAACCTAAAACATATTTCATTGTTACTTCCTAAACTCTCTGTTTTCAAATCCAGAATTAATTAAACTCTTAGTATAGCTTTTTTTAGGATGATTTAAAATATCAAAGCTTTTTCCTTCTTCTATAATTATGCCATCTTTTAAAATAATAATATCTTCACAAACACCAATAATGGAGCTAATATCGTGAGTTACAAGCAAAATTAAAAGATTTAACTTCTCTTGAATAGAGTGGATTAACTCAAGTATTTTAGCTTTACTTATTTTATCCAAGGCGGTGGTAGGTTCATCTAAAAGTAGAAGTTTTGGTTGGTTGGTTAAAGCAATAGCTATAATAACTCTTTGAAGTTGCCCACCACTTAATTGATTTGGAAAACGTTCCAATACCCATGCTTCTAAGCCAACCAGTTCAAGTAATTCAATTTTTCGCTCATTTAAACAAAAAAATTGATCTTTAATTTTTGTCATAGAGCTTAATGAAGTAAACGGATTTTGAGGCACAAATGCTACATTGGTAGGATTTAATTCAAAATCGCACTCTACTTCAAAATCTAACATCAAATTTTGTGGCAACATTTTTAATAATGACTTAAGTGTCAATGATTTGCCGCTTCCACTTTGCCCAATAAGTGCCGTTGATTTTGTAACTGTAAAACTTATATTCACTAAAGAAGAGTCTTTATGCTGAATAATAAGTTTTTGAACAATGAGTTTTGACATATATTATTTAATTAATCCTTGAATAGAATCATCAAGTACATGAATTAATTTAATAAAATTAATAGGTTTTTCTAAAACAGCTGTAATTAAACTAAGCTCATGCGCAGATAGATCATCTTTAAATGCAGTAATTACAATAATAGGAATTGTTTTATTAATTTCTCTAATTTGCTGAATTAAAGCTTTTCCATCTAGATTTGGCATACGTATATCTGTAATAATAACATCGGGTGATTTTTCTTTAAACAAAGCCAATGCCATTTCGCCATCACGTGCAAGATGAATATCATTGACTAACATTTGAAATGTTCTGTCCATAATATTAATAATATCTTCACCATCTTCTGCAATGAGTAAATTTATATTTCTTAAATCTGATTTTATTTTTGATGCTTCCATATCAATCCTTAAATTAAAGCTTCATCCATCTCTTGAGGGATGTCTACGTTCATAAGTTTTAAAACGGTGCTTGCAATATTATTTAAGCTTCCAGTTTTAACGCGTTGAACACCATTTGCGATAACAAAACAAAATACGTCACCTACCGTGTGGTTGGTTAAGGTCTCTTGATTTTCATCTTTCATCATTTCACAATTACCATGATCGCTTGTAATTAAAACATTGTACTCTAAAAGTTTTGATTTTTCTACAATAAAGCCTAGCTGTTTATCAACTTCTTCAACCGCTTTTATGCTGGCTTCATAGTTTCCTGTGTGACCAACCATGTCACCATTTGCGAAGTTTACCACAATAAAATCATATTTTTCATCCATGGCTTTTCGTACGGCATCTCCTACTTCTGGCGCGCTCATTTGTGGTTGTAAGTCGTAAGTAGCGACATTTGGAGAAGGAATTAAGACACGCGTTTCATTTAAAAAAGGCTCTTCTACTCCTCCATTAAAGAAAAAAGTCACATGAGCATATTTTTCAGTTTCAGCGGTGTGCAATTGTGTTAAACCTGCATTTGAAATAACTTCTGCCAAAGTGTTTTTAGGTGTTTCTTTTGGAAACAAAATAGGTAAAGGAAGAGATTTGTTATATTGAGTCATAGTAGCAATATGGGTAGTTACTTTTTTTGTTTCAAAAGTATTAAATTCTTTTGATGCAAACACAGAAGACATTTCTCTCATTCTATCACTTCTAAAGTTGCAAAAAATAATACCATCGTTTTCTTGTAATCCTTCATATGAAGCAAAAGCAGAAGGAAGAATAAATTCATCTAAAATATTTTCATTGTAAGAGTTATTGACATACTCAAGAATATTTTTTGAACTTTTAGGCAAAGCATAAGCCATAGCATTATAAGCTTTTTCAACTCTATCCCAACGATTATCTCTGTCCATTGAGTAGTATCGTCCTGCAATTGTGGCAATTTGAATATCTTTATCGCAAATGCTTAACAGTGATTCAATAAACCCTTTTGCACAATTGGGAGCAACATCTCTTCCATCGGTAATGACATGAATAAAAACTTTTTTCCCATTATTTTTCGCAATTTTTGCTAAAGCAATGATATGATTAATATGAGAGTGAACACCTCCATCGCTAAGTAAGCCAATTAAGTGAATAGTATTTGATTTTTCTAAAACAGATAACAAAACAGGATTTTGTTTAAGAGTCTCTTCTTCTATGGCTAAATTAATTTTAACTAAATCCTGATACAAAATTCGACCCGCTCCAATAGTCATATGTCCTACTTCACTGTTTCCCATTTGACCACAAGGAAGCCCTACATGTTCTCCATAGGTTTTGATTAAACTGTAAGGAACGTTTTTAAATAAATAATCATAAGTTGGTTTAATAGCATTGGCAAAAGCGTTGTGTTTGGTTTCTGCATTAAAGCCAATTCCATCGGTAATGACTAAGATTGTTTTTTTTGTCATGATTTAAACCTTTTAAAAACTTAAATAGTATATAATTGCGAATTATAGCAAAAGGTAGGTTTAACTTTGTTTTATTGGTTTTATAGACACTTAGATATTAATATTTTTCAATATATTTCAATTCGAGCGGGAATAGCTTTTTTTATTGCTTTTTTTCTTACCTCTTATTTAATGCCACGCTTTATTAAATGGGCAAAATCAAAAAACGCTTCTCAACCCATTTATGATTTAGCACCACAAAGCCACAAAGAAAAAGCAGGAACCCCAACCATGGGTGGAATTGTTTTTGTCTTTGCAACGGTTGTTGCTACTGTTTTAACTGCAAAATTAAATAATTTCTATGTGGCAACAGGACTTTTAGTGGTTGTAGGGTTTTGTTTAATTGGAGTTAAAGATGATATTTCTAAAATAATTAATAGCAAAAACAGTGCGGGACTCACTCCTCGAATGAAGCTTGTTCTACAGTTTTGCGTAGCACTGACAGCTTCTTTGATTATTTTCTTTTATGAACACGATACAACGCTGCAAATTCCGTTTTACAAATATCCTATTGCTGAAATGGGTCTTATTGCTATTGGGTTTTGGATTGTTGTTATGGTTGCCACTTCTAATGCCGTTAATATAACAGATGGATTAGATGGCTTAGCAACAGTACCTTCTATTTTGGCTTTTTTTACACTTTCAACCATTGTCTATATTACAGGACATGCAATCATTTCAAACTATTTACTGCTTCCTAATATTAAACTCTCAGGGGAATTGGCCATTATGGGAGCTGCATTTAGTGGTTCTTTAATTGCTTTTTTATGGCATAACTGCCATCCTGCAGAAATATTTATGGGTGACAGCGGCTCTTTGTCCATTGGCGGTTTTATGGGCTTTATTGCCATTGTTTCGAAGAGTGAAATTTTACTTATTATTATTGGGTTTGTTTTTGTTCTTGAAACGGTATCTGTTATTTTACAAGTGGGTTCGTATAAGTTACGACAAAAAAGAGTATTTTTAATGGCTCCCATACATCACCATTTTGAACAAAAAGGGTGGAAAGAGAATAAAATAATTGTACGCTTTTGGATTATTGCATTTATGGGAAATCTAATAGCTTTATTAAGTCTGAAAATAAGATAGGTAAAAATTTTGTTTGAATTATTAAAAAGTGTCGTTAAATGAATAAAAAACAGAAAATAAGAGTTCTTGGAAAAGGAATTACAGCACAAGCTATAAAAAATAGTTTTAATGATGTTATTTTATATGATGAAAATGATTTTAATCAATATGATAAAGAAAGCGAAGATATAACCATTGTAAGCCCTGGCATTCCTCCTTCTAATTTTATGGTCAAAGAGTCTAATAATATTCAAAGTGATTATGATTTAATTGCTTCTACTATGCCTTATTCTATTTGGATTAGTGGCACAAATGGAAAAACCACTACCACTCAAATGGTGCAACTTCTTTTAGAAAAGCGTGGCAGTCTTTGTGGCGGAAATATTGGAATTCCAATTACTTCACTGGATATAAAAGCAAATTTGTGGATACTGGAAACCTCTTCTTTTACTTTGCACTACACACAAAAAGCCAAACCCAATTTGTATATTTTACTTCCAATTACAGATGACCATATCTCATGGCATGGTAATTTTAGTGAATATGAAAAAGCAAAATTAAAAGCTATGGACAACATGCAAGAGGGGGAAGTAGCAATAATTCCTTCAAAATACAAAGAGTATCCTACGAGTGCTTTTAAAATTATTTATGAATCTTGTGATGATTTATTGAAATATTTTGAGATAGATTCTGCAAAACTTAAATTTAAAGCTCCTTTTTTAATGGATGCGTGTATGGCATTGGCAATTTCAAAAATATTATTTGATGAAATAGATTATGAAAAAATGAACACCTTTGTTGTGGATGCTCATAAAGCTGAAGAGTTTAAAGATAAAAAAAATAGAGTCTGGGTGGATGACTCTAAAGCTACCAATTTAGATGCTACACAAGAGGCATTAAAAGCATATGAAAAACAAAAAATTTATTTAATTGTAGGTGGAGAGGATAAAGGGGCAAATTTAGAACCACTATTTGATTTTTTTAAACATTTAAATATTAAATTGTTTGCTATTGGAAAAAATTATTTAACACTTTTAACCTTAGCAAAAGAGTTTAATATTGAAATAGAACGCTGTGATTATTTAGAAATTGCCGTGCAAAAAATTGATCTTTTGCATAATGAAAAAAGTATAGCCATACTCTCGCCTGCAGCCGCTTCTTTGGACCAATTTGCTTCCTATAAGCACCGTGGAGAAGAATTTAAAAAGTGTGTATATTCTTTAAGCTAGAATTAATCAACATACTAATATAATTTCACTCCAAATTTGATGGCTCGATAGCTCAGTCGGTAGAGCAAAGGACTGAAAATCCTTGTGTCGACAGTTCGATTCTGTCTCGAGCCACCATTTGGTATCGGACGCTGGTGTAGCTCAGTTGGCTAGAGCAGCTGATTTGTAATCAGCAGGTCGGGGGTTCAACTCCCTTCACCAGCTCCATTTTTTCAATCGTCCTGCGTAATCTTTTAAGATACAGCGCTTGACCAGAACAATAATTTTCAACGGTGAGGTTGGAGAGTGGTCAAATCCTGCGGACTGTAAATCCGCCGCCTACGGCTTCGAAGGTTCAAATCCTTCTCTCACCACCACGTATAGTGTAATGCGGGAGTAGCTCAGTTGGCTAGAGCTTCTGCCTTCCAAGCAGATTGTCGCGAGTTCGAGTCTCGTCTCCCGCTCCATTACATTTTTTATTGATACTGGGAGCTGAGTTATAACGCAAAATTTTA
>Ga0265294_10008964_pt1 | contig 11597 bp, 8 predicted proteins | sample MunlanPumphouse3_FD_192504 | JGI IMG/M metagenome (GOLD analysis project Ga0265294, IMG submission 192504) | Groundwater microbial communities from a municipal landfill in Southern Ontario, Canada - Pumphouse #3 | ecosystem: Environmental > Aquatic > Deep subsurface > Groundwater | place...
TGCTTGGCGAACTGGTACTGATCCTTAAGGAAAACATACCGGCTGGCGCGATTAACCGTATGTCGGCTCTTGGCCTGTTACAGCTCATTCATCCAGCCTTGAAGTCGCTGCCTGAAACTGAACGGGTGATACATGAGACTTATCAGGTTCTGGCCTGGTTCCGGCTGCTCTATCTGGAGGATGCCTGCGATCAATGGCAGGTCTATTATCTGGCCCTGTGCGACGGGCTCCGGAAGGAAGATTTCATGGAGACCTGCCACCGTCTGACCATGCCTGGCCGGGTCATGACGAAGAATTTTGGATACCGGCAAACCGCACTGGGGATTCTGGCCGCCATTCAACGCAGGTTGAAGCGCGGAGCAGAGGTTCGTAATAGTGAAATCCACGCCTGGTTTCACGGATTGCCGCTTGAAATGCTGCTTTACCTGGCTGCAAAGGCTACCTGCGAGGAGGTGAAGCGCTTTGTATCGCTCTATCTGACCCGCCTGCGCCAAGTCCATTGCACCCTTGACGGCGATGACCTCAAAGAGCTGGGACTTAAGGTCGGCCCGCGTTTTCGGCATATCATGGATCAACTTCTGGCAGCTCGTCTCAATGGTGACATCAATAGTGAAGATGAAGAGCGGACTCTGGCGTCGGCACTAATTACGTCAAACAACCACACTGCTGTGTCGATAAAGCCACACTAGCTGCCGCTCTATTGAGCATTTCAAAGTCCACATTACACTCTATTCGTTTGCCAGCATAGAGATGCACTTTGTTAAACAGCTGGTTACACCTAGCTATGCTCTTTTTACTTGTCATGGCGTTATATTTGCATTACATTTACAAAAGTCTACGGATTCCACGAGAGAGGTTAGCACTCATGAAACGAATGAACCGTATCATCTGCCTGATGACTCTTGTCTCCATATTTACCACTGCAACAGCTTCCTTTGCCTCGGACAACACCTTACGGGAGGTCTTTCAGGATGCCTTCTACGGTGGCGCTATCGGCACGTTGGTGGGGGCTGCTCTGCTGGCCTTTACCAAGAAACCTGCCAATCACCTGGAAAACATAGGCTATGGAGCAGCTGTCGGAGTCCTGTTTGGCACAGCCTACGGTGTTACCAAGTCAGCCCATTCCTTGGCCGAGATCGACAATGGTCGGGTCAGGATTGCCATGCCGACGATTATCCCGGATTTTGTTGAGTCTTCGGCAACCAGGCAGACAACAATTACCTGGCGGGCCGAAATCCTGAGAGGCTCCTTCAACTAGCGGTCTGTTTGCTGAACATCCATATCACACCAGCCCGTCGCAGATTACCTGCGGTGGGTTTTTTCTTTTGCGTCGAGGATCGGAACAATACATATGAAGGGGGCAGTATGTCAGAATTCAGCAACGTATCGGTCGTTAAAAAGGCCAACATCTACTTCGATGGCAAGGTCGCCAGCCACACTGTCATGTTCCCTGATGGCAGCAAAAAGACCCTCGGCATCATGCAGTCGGGTGAGTATGAATTTTCCACCGCCGCAGCCGAGGTCATGGAGATCCTTTCCGGAGAGCTTGATTGGCAGATGAAAGGCGCCGCTGGCTGGAAGAGAATCGTGGGTGGCGAATCATTCAATGTTCCGGCCAATTCGGTCTTTCTTATGAAGGTCTCTACAGTAACGGACTACTGCTGTTCGTTTATAAACTGACTCCCTTACACCACTATCCACATTAAAAAAGCGCCGCATGGAGAGCGGCGCTTTTTTAATAGGTTGATGCGGTGTTAGCAGTCGATCAGGCTTTTTCAATCTTGACTGAAACGGCCCCGTTTATGTTTAACATCAGCAAGTTCATATGCGGCTCGCGACAGTGAGACGGTACAAACAGTGTGCCAGACTGGAGGGCATTAGATAACTTTGCCTTGAGAGTTACAGCGCCAAGGTCGGAGGTTATTTTAATGTTATCGCCGCCTTCAATTCCGGCTTTGTCGGCATCACCGGTAGAGACTTCAACATAACCTTGTTCCGCAACGGTCATATTATTATCCGACCAAGTGGATAACGTTCCGTTATGATGAAGCACCGGCCCAACGTAAAGTGCAAATGGACGGGTAGTATCGACCGCAACCGGTTTAGTGGGCGCAAGCGGCAAAAAGGCGGCCTCATGATTTGCAAACGCAGCCTTGCTCTTAACCCTTCCCATCCGGCAGCCATCATGGTCACATACTTCACTGTAAAGCTCTGTTAAGTCGGTGATCTCCTGATGCAGCGCTTGCGGGGAAAGCGCTGCAATTTTAGCGACCGGAGCAATCAAGCTGTAAAGCTTTGTCAGAATATCGCCATCTGTTCGCGCATCACCAGCCGGCGCCACGGCACTGGAAAAGCATTGTACCCGATTGTCCACCGTGGTGAAAGAACCAGCCTTCTCCGCTGCGGTTGCAGCAGGGAGAACTACGGTAGCCAGACGTGCCGTCTCTGTCAGGAATAAATCCTGAACCACGAGCAATTCAAGCTTCTGAAGGGCTTTCATGACACGGGGCCTGTTCGGCATTACGTGAAGCAGGTCACTGCCCATCACATAGAGCGCCTTTATCTCACCTTTCTCAATACCTTCGATGATCTGGAAGAGATTCTTACCAGGTACAGTGGGTATGGAGCTGTTCCAGGCTGAAGAAAATGATGCGGCCTTATGTTCGTATGTGTGATATCCGGGCAGATATTCCGGACAGATACCCATGTCCAGCATACCCTGGGTATTGTTTTTCTCGTCCAGCGGATAGATGCCCGCACCGGTCGTGCCCACGGCGCCAGACAGAAGCGCCAGATCGACCACTGCTGTCACTGCACCCTTCATATCAGTGGCGCGCATGATGTCGGCGCCGTAGATGACGGCTGTACGGCCACCACTACAGACAAGACGCGCTGCCTCGCGCAACTCGGCCTCTCCGATCCCCGTAATTTCAGCAATACGCTCGAAGGATAGAACGTCAAGTGATGACTGTAAGATATCCAACCCCTTGGTATTGTTTGCAATGAATTCCTTGTTTTCCATCCCCTCCGCCAGGATGGCCTTATTGAGTCCGGCAACCAGCCAAGCCTCACTCCCTGGTCGGTACTGGAGGAACATATTGGCAAATTTGTTCATTGAGGTGGCGCGCACAGTGGCCAGAACAAGTTTGGCGTCATTCTTGGTTGCAGCCTGGATCACCCGGTAGGCAAAACCTGCTGACTCACCCTTGAGATCGCCGCCAATCACGATAATTGCAGAAGCCTGTTCGATAGCATCCATGGCGTAGGTTCCGCCACTGTACCCCAGCATATCGTGCTGAATTACCTGGGCCGGGAAATACCCGAGACGTGCTTCTGAGTCGATGTTGTTTGTGCCGATTGCTCCTCGCAGAAACTTCTGAAAGAGGTAGCTTTCCTCGTTAGTCACCCGCGGCGAACCGATGCCGGCTACCGAGGTACCGCCGTTAGCGGCAATGATCTCTTTCAGCTTTGTAGTTACCTTGCCCAACGCTTGGTCCCACGAGGCGTTTTTCTGATTGCCTTCGTTATCCTTAAGAAGCGGTGTAAGAAGCCTGCCGGAAGAATTGAAGGCAGCATAGCCGAAGCGGCCATTGACACAGAGATTTCCTTTGTTGTAGCTATCATCCGAACTTGTGACCCGTTCAACCCGGCCATTGCGGGAGTGATACTCGATCTGGCAACCCGAGGAGCAGAATCCACAGATGCTGGGGGTTACGTCGAAGGTCCAGGGACGTCCGCGGAACTTGAAGGGTTTGCTTATCAGGGTGCCGGTAGGGCAGGCATTGATGCAGTTACCGCAAAAATCACAATCCAGTGGCTCACCGGAGATGGTATCGATAATCGTGCGGTCACCGCGGTTGACAACCTCAATAGCCTCTCTGCCCACGATCTCGCGACATACCTTGACACATTTTTCGCACAGGATGCAGCGATTGGGGTCGCTCTCCAGCAATTTCCAGTCGTAACGGATCGGCAGCCGTTCCAGTTCCGCCCCGTAGGGATTCTTGACAACCTGTAGTCCGTAACAGGAGTCCTGTAGGTCGCACTCTCCGGCTGCGTCGCAGACCGGGCAGTCCAGCGGATGGTTGACCAGCATCAATTCGAGTGTCTTCTTGCGAATCTCTTCCAGCTTCGGCGATGACGTGGTCACATTAATGCCATCCTTGACGGGCGTGTTGCAGGCGGTCATGGGACGCTCCACACCTTCAACCTCGACTACGCAGACACGACAGGCGCCGGTGGTTGAAACCTTCTTCAACCAGCAGAGTGTCGGAATCTTGATCCCTAACCCGGATGCGGCGTCCAGTATGGTAGTGCCTGCCGGTACCGTCACCTGTTTTCCGTCGATTGTCAGTGTTGCCGTTTTTATCTCGCAGGACTCTGTATGTGCCATGCCTTCATATCTCCGTTACTGCATCGTTAAATTTTTTGTAGTTTGGATAAAGCATAAGTACCGCCACCGGATTATATCTATACCGCCACCATCGCCATGCGGTAGCACCGCAGACATCTGTCAGCTTCTTTCTGTGCCGTACTGTCGGCAAAACCCAATTCCACCTCGCCGTAATTACCCTTGGAGGCGCGTTCCTTGCCGTGAATCTCTTTCTGATTGGCGCGTGTTGCCGAATCGAGCCAGGCAACGCTTTCGCCTTTGTCGTACACACCCAGATAGGTCAACAGATCATCAAAGATGTCTTGTTCGCTAAGATAGGCCTTGCCTTCTTCCAGCCAGCGCTGGATGACCAGAGCAGCGCGGTGGGCATTACCGATGCAAGCCACTACGGTCAGCGGGCCGATCTCTGCGTCGCCGCCTGCGAAAACACCATCGCAGTCGGTGATCAGAGAACGGGAAAGCATATTGCCCATACCGTCCTTAAGATCCTTGCCGGCTGAATCCTTGAGCGGCAGATATTTTGTCACAACCGTGTTCCACTTGGTGATGTCGATACCCATGTCAGGCGGGATAAAGCCAAGATCCGGATCCTGACCGATGGCAGGAATAACCGTGTCGCACTCAACAATAAACTCGCTGCCAGCCATCGGCTCAGGACGGCGGCGGCCAGAGGCGTCCGGTTCACCCATCGCCATCCGCACGCATTCAACACCGGTCACCTGATCATTGGCATCCACTACGATTTTGGTCGGCAGCACCTGGAACTCGAACTTGACCCCTTCATCATCGGCGCCATCCACTTCCCACGAGTCTGCCGGCATTTCCTTGCGGGAGCGGCGGTAGAGCAGGATGGATTCTTCGGCGCCTTCACGCAGGGCAACACGGACACAGTCAATGGCGGTATTGCCACCCCCGACCACGCAGACCTTCTTGCCCATTCCGGTCGGTTTGCCCATATAGGCCTCACGCAGGAAATCGATCCCTCCGGTGAGGAAACCCTTGTAACCCTTGTCTTCGCCTTCAACACCCATCGGCTTGGAACGGTGGGCGCCAGGAGCCAGAAATACTGCATCGTACTGCTGCTTCAACTCTGGCAGGGTAATGTCCTTGCCTACCCGCATGTCGTACTTGATCTCGACCCCCATGGAGGCGATTATATCCACATCCCGTTGCAGAATATGGCGCGGCATGCGGTAGGCCGGGATGCCGACAGCAATCATGCCACCGCCGAAACCTTCGGGAAGCGCCTCGTATATGGTGGATCTGTAACCTTCCAGGGCCAGGTAATAGGCGCACGCCAGACCGGCCGGACCGGCGCCGACAATTGCAACCATTTTATTCTTAATCGGCTTGGGCTGCATTGGTGGCAGAAGCTTGTGCTGCCACTCGTAGTCAGATGCCGTTCGTTTCAACACCATGATATTGATGGAGTCATCAACATTCTTGCGGCGACAGGCTGTTTCGCAGGGGTGCGGACAGACCCTTCCGCAGACCGACGGCATCGGCATGTTTTCGCGGATGGTGGACAGTGCCTCGCCATACTGATAATTTTTGATCTCCTCAACGTACTTGGGGATGTCAATATGAGCCGGGCACTTATCCATGCAGGGTGCGGTAATCTTGTGGATATATTTGGCCGGTTTGGGTTTGTGTCCGCCCTTAAGACAGGCTACGAATTCTTCGCGGTAGTGGGTAACTGCGTCAAACACAGGTACCGTTGCACTCTGACAGAGTGTGCACTTGCAGTTCCGCAGGAGATCCGCCAGATCCGCTACCGTATCAAGATCGGCCTCGCTCGCCTTGCCGACCAGCACGTTCTGAAACAAGTCCGCCAAAACCTTTGTACCCTTTTTGCCGGGAGTACACTTACCGCAACAATAGAGCGTCTGTACACGCTTCATGTATTCGGCGGTCATGGCGGGCACATCAACATCCTTGTCAAACAAGATAATCCCGTCCCACCCCATGAAGCTACGCAACGGCCTTTCGCCGTCAAAGGCCACCGGCAACTTGAAGCTGACCGCTTGTGGTTCGCCGGAAACGTTTCTATTATCTACTACATTCCTGCCCCACGTGGAAAAGACTACCTGAGCCACACGAACCTCCGAAGACCACACCCCCTGTTATGCGGGGTTAAGTGTTTGCAATCATTATTTAAATAATGACCAAGAAACTGTATACAGTATGCATGACTATCACAATAACACCACAGAAATCAAGGGAAAAATGATACATAATCATTCTGCTGTGTTTAGCTGATTTCCAACTTCCTTCTTTTTATGTTATTTAAGATTGTAAATCAAGCGTGGATCCTTTGCGTTTTTGCGGGGACAATACGAGTGAAAAATCACAGGATACTGTTTACATCGCCGGACGCGATGACCTTACAACCATTTACGAACGACAGGAGAAACACCATGAGCAATCTTGATGCAGCCTTCAGATCACTCTTTGAAATCAATATGGGCATCCGCTCCGGAGAACGGGTGCTGGTGTTCAGCGATCTCATCCGCTCGGATGAGATGGTATCGGCCTCCGACCGCGACCGGCGCATAAGGTTGAACGCCACTGCCCGCAAGGCCGCCGACTTCGCAGCCCACACCTGGGGTAGCTCCTTCTTCGTGGAATTTCCCGCGACCCTGGCCTCCGGGGCTGAGCCGCCAGCAGCACTCTGGCTGGCCACCTTCGGAGCGGAGTCTGTTGCCTCGCTTGATGAGGCCGGCCTGCTGACGAAACTGCTGGCCAAGGCCGCAACACCGGATGACATCACCCTCGCCCGGAAGATCATACTTACCCATAAGGAAGCGACCGTTGACATTATCATCGCCATGAGCAACAACTCTACCAGCCATACCCGCTACCGCGCTCTTGCCAATGACGCCGGTACACGTTTTGCCAGCCTGCCACACTTTGATCCGGAGATGTTCCATACCTCCATGACCGTTGACTGGAACGCCCTGGCTGACCGCACGTCCCGACTGGTGGAAGCGGTCAACAAAGCCGAATGGATTCGCGTTAATACCCCAAACGGCACAGACATGATGATCTGCAAGCAGGGTCGCCACGCAGAAGGCGACGACGGCCTGCTGACCGCACCGGGCAGCTTCGGCAACCTGCCGGCCGGTGAGGCCTACCTGGCTCCGCTGGAGGGAAAGAGTTACGGCGCGATGGTGATCGAATGGGGGCCGACCCGCAAACTGGATGAACCATTGCGCCTGGCCGTTGAGAAAGGTGTTGTGGTCAGTATTGAAGGCAATGACCAACACCGACAAAAGCTGGAAGGAAAGTTTGCTGACAACATCAACTGCCGTAACATAGCCGAATTAGGCATCGGCACCAACGACAAGGCCTGCCGCCCGGACAATGTGCTGGAGGCGGAGAAGATTCTGGGCACGATTCACATCGCCCTGGGGGACAACTCCGGGTTCGGTGGATCGGTCAGCGCTCCGTTCCACGAGGATTATGTTTTTTACCGACCGACCCTTACGTTGATCAAGGCAAATGGGCGTGAACAGGTGATCATTGATAATGGGAGGATGTTGCTATGACAAACCCACTCACCCTCGGTTTCTCCCCATGCCCCAACGACACCTTCATGTTCTACCCGCTCGTGCATGGTTTGGTGGACACTTCCAACATCGTGTACCGCGAACGGCTTGAAGACGTGGAGACACTCAACCTGCTGGCGCTGAAGGGTGAACTGGACATCAGCAAGGTTTCCTACCACGCCCTCGGCCATATCCGCGATGAGTATGCCCTGCTCCGCTCGGGTAGCGCGCTCGGACGGGGCTGCGGCCCTCTATTGGTCGCCACCGGGGAAATCGATCCGGCTGATTTGGCCGACAAGACCATAGCCGTGCCAGGGCGCTACACCACCGCCCTGCTGCTGTTGCGGCTGTTCGATCCTCACCTCGCAAACTTTATTGTCATGCCCTTCAACGAGGTCATGGATGCCGTCCGGAGCGGAAATGTCGATGCCGGGGTGATCATTCACGAATCGCGTTTTACCTATCAGGGTTTTGGCCTGCGCAAGCTGGTTGATCTGGGTGAATGGTGGGAAGGTGAAACCGGCCTGCCGATCCCGCTGGGGGGCATCGTAGCCCGGCGTTCGCTGGGGAGCAAGACCATCAACGCTGTTGAGCAGGCCTTGAGCGCAGGCGTGGATTACGCCCGTAGCCATCCATCCGAGGCCGCCAACTACATTCGTGAGCACGCGCAAGAGATGAGTACGGCTGTCTGTGCCGCCCATATCGACCTGTATGTCAATGAATTCTCCGCCGATCTGGGCGATGAAGGGGTAAGAGCCATCCAGTGCCTGATGAAGCGTGCCGAGCAAGCCGGGATCATCCCGCCTTCCGAGGCACCGCTATTTATCTAATTCAACAACAGGAGACCCAACAATGTCGGAACAGAAGGAAAAATGGATAGGATGGCTGGCGCTCTCTACGGCCATCATGGCTGTCCTGGCGGCCTTGACCACGCTTTACATGGGCAAGTTTTCGTCGCGTGCCATCATGGCCCAGGGACTGGAGAGTAACCAGTGGGCTCATTATCAGGCAAAAAGCATCAAGGAACATAGCTTCGATATGAGCAAAAGGTCGATGGAGTTGCAGCTACTGGCCGATAAAGGTTTGAGTAGCCAAGCAGCCGATGAATACCGCAGGACAATCGCTACATATGGCAGCGAGATAAAGCGCTACAGTGAAGAAATGAAAGAGATCAAAGCCAAGGCCGATGCCATTGCCGTCGGTAAACTCAAGGCTCAGGAAATGGGGGGCAATTTCGCCTATGCCTTGATATTCCTACAGATCGCCTTGATGCTGGCATCCATTTCCAGCCTGACCAAGCGAAAATATCTCTGGTACATCGCTCTGCTGGCAAATGTCGGCTGGATATTCTTCTTTCTGGACGCCTGGCTGCTGTTTTATTAGGTCACCCGCTTGACCATCCGGGTTTGCTCCTGATTGGCGAAACATGGATGCGTGAAGAAGATATCGGAGCAAAAATGCGGGAATTGCTGACAGCCTGACCTTTGTATGATGTGACGGTGGAGGTCAGAGGGGCGTGATACCCCGCCGTTTGCGGCGCAGCAGCAGTTGCAGCGCCATGTCCACCAGGATCAGGCCGCCGACTGACAGCAGATAGACCGAACGGCCCTGAAAATACCCCAGACAATTAAAGAACATGTAGAGCGCCACGATCACGGGCAACAACCTGCGCGTGGTACGTATCCCGGCCTCGACCGCCTCCGGTTCGCCCATGCCGGCCAGCAGACGCGGCGCAAAATAGTAGCCGAGTGCTGCATCTGCCAGCACCATCAAAATATTGAACATAAAAATCGGAAGATGATACTGTTCCATTTTTAATATCCTTTGTTAAGTTAGAAGTTATTGGTTTGCTCACGGTTACCGCTTCCGCAGCACCCGCTTATCCCCTACCCTGATCGTCACCTTCTCACTGTCGAAATGCTCTAGCAGCGGTATCAGGAATTTGCGCGACAGACCGGTCAGCTCTCGGTATTCGGGTGGGGTGATCTCGCCTTTTTCTTTGAGGTGTGTCAGTAATTTGTCCCGCAGGCCATTCAGGGCGGAGACCTCGTAGAACAGATCACTGGAGATGCGCATTGCCGCGCCGTTTCTGACCAGGAGCGCCAGGTTGTCACGGACGGTTTTTTCGTTGCAACGGAAGCGATCCATGATCTCCTTGATGGTTGGCGGCTCGATCCCCTTTTCCTGCAAAAAAATAGAAATCCTGTTTCCCAAGCCATCAGTCGGGACACTACTTTGTGCCGCCTGTCCAGCCAGCTTGACAATATCCCGGTCAGGAACGACCAGCCCATCTCGTTCCAGGGCTGACAGGAGCAGGGTGTAAAAGCGCTTATCGCTCCGTTTCGGCAGCCGCGTCTTAAGCTCTTCCTTGCCCATGCCTTCCTTGAGGGGGTTGGCGGCAAGAAAGGTAGCCAGTTCCTCCAGGAGCCCCTTCTTCAGTGTGTTGAGCGCCTCTCGCGACAGGAAGATGCGCGGGTCGCGGGTCATTTGCAGTACCTTGCCCGAAGAAAGCAGGGTTGTCAATAGCGCCTCAACACCCTTGCGCGGCAACCCCGTACGGAGCAGGATATCTTCAAAGGTAATCCCGGACAACAGGCTTTGCTTGATGATCAGGGTAATGGTCTGATGGTGTTCGGCGCCAGCCAGTGCGTCAAGAAGTTGACACGCCTCGCTGCTGCGGCGACGCCGACGGGGCGGGAACGGATCCAGCACCACGCCGCCCCCCACTGTGGTGGCTGGGGACGAAACCCGCAGGATGTATCTGTCTCCGGATAACAGCAATGCCGGTTCTTTCAGGCGCAGTTGCACATGAGCGCTCTCGCCCGGTTTGAGTACATTTTGCTCCAGCAGAATTACTTGTGCCGGGACTTCGTAGCTGGCCGAATGGAGGCGAACGGTGGCGCGGTGTTTCAGGTCGCGAGGCGCTGATGGAAGGTAGTCCAGGCGCACATCCACCGCCCGGGTAGCACGGAATGCGTTGCGCGGCGCCACTACATAGCCGCGTTGCGCCTGATCCAGATCAAGCCCCTGCAGGTTTATTGCCAGACGTTGGCCTGCCTCCCCTTTTTCCGTCTTGCAGCCGTGAGCCTGAATGCCTCGAATCTTGCCTTCTTGCCCAGAGGGGAGGATCTCCATCTCATCCCCCACGCAAATCTCGCCGACCAGCAGCGTGCCGGTCACGACCGTGCCGAAACCGGGCGCCGTGAACACCCGGTCCACCGGCAGGCGGAATAGCCCTTCCCGCGGCTTCCCGGCTGTTTTTTCGGCCAACCCTGCAAGTTCTTTCCTTAAGTCATCGAGCCCTTCACCTGTCCGGGATGATACAGCGACAATGGGTGCTTCCTCCAGGAAGCTTCCGGCCACGAACTCACGCGCCTCTTCAGTTACCAGTTCCAGCCAGGCCGGATCAACCATGTCGCGCTTGGTCAGGGCCACCAGACCGCTCTTGACCCCTAAAAGCCGCAGGATGTCCAGATGCTCCCTTGTCTGGGGCATGATGCCTTCGTCAGCCGCGATCACCAGCATGACCAGGTCCATGCCTCCAACGCCTGACACCATGGCGCGTACGAACTTCTCGTGACCCGGCACATCCACAATGCCGAAGCGGATCCCACCGGGCAGATCCAGGTAGGCAAAGCCAAGCTCGATAGTGATGC
>Ga0265294_10008966_pt1 | contig 11595 bp, 9 predicted proteins | sample MunlanPumphouse3_FD_192504 | JGI IMG/M metagenome (GOLD analysis project Ga0265294, IMG submission 192504) | Groundwater microbial communities from a municipal landfill in Southern Ontario, Canada - Pumphouse #3 | ecosystem: Environmental > Aquatic > Deep subsurface > Groundwater | place...
AAAATGTTTATATTACACCAAAATCACCTTCAATTCTAAACAGCATTACTAACCGTTCAATCAGATGGTTGGCTGAACATAAATTAGGCTTAAAGGTGGTTGAAGGAGATGTTTATATAGATCAATTAGATAACTTAGTTGAAGCAGGTGCTTGTGGTACAGCTGCTTTAATCACACCAGTTGGTTCAATCACCCATTATGGGATAAAACATGTCTTTCCTTATAACAAAGAAATGGGACCAATTTCAAAACAACTATATGATTTATTAAGTAGAATTCAATTTGGTGAAATAGAAGATCCCAATAATTGGGTTACGGTGCTAGATTAATATCATTTAGGACAAGAGTTTTAATAACGATTATAAGTAAAATAAGCAGAAACAATTAAAATGCCTATATAAGCAGACATTTTAATTGTTTTTTATTTACATATTAAAAAAACATTAATTTATGATTTACAAAAGTAAAATTGAATAAAACTATAATAAATAGATAAAAAGTAAATATATAGTAAAGTGTCTTTTAAAGATGATTTGGATTTGTTATAATGAAGTTAAAGTAACAATATGAAAAATTAAATAAGGAGAAGGCAATGTTCAAATCACTTTCAAACAACCAGATTACACGTTTTTTTGAGTTTTTATCTAAAGTTAAAAAAGCCATTATAATTATTAGTGTAGTTACATTTATAGTTGGGTCGTTACCTTTCCAAAGTAAAATATCCGCTAATACTATTGATACTGAGATTGTTGAGTATAAAGAAGACATTAACAGTCCGCCAGTATTAAGCGATATGCCATCAAGAGAATCTGTTTTGATTGTTGAAGAAGATATATCGAAAAGAGAAGATTATGTTAAGCATTATCTAAAAGAAGATGGATCTTATGAAGCAGTTATTTATGGAAATAGGGTTCATTTTTATGATGGTGAAAGCTATCAAGACATTGATAATACATTAATAGAAAAAGATGGTAAAATCTTAAATAAAGCCAATGATTTTAAAATAAGTTTTCCTAAAGAGTTGGAAAAAGAAGGAATCAATCTTAGTTACCGAGATACAAACATTTCTTTTTCTATAAGTGGTGTAGAATCAGGAGTAGCTACGTTTAACAATCTTCTATCAAAAACAACTGATATTAGGTCGGTTAATTCAAATATAAATACAGTATCTTATGAATCTGAAAAAGGAACTTCTAATTTACAATATCAAATTCATAATGATTCATTGGAAATGAACCTATTACTTGATAGAGTTGAAAATGGAATTGTGCGTTTAAATTATCAACTAAATGGATTAGAATTAGTCGATTCTAAAGAAGGGCTATTAATAAAAAGTGAAGATAAAATAATTTACCGGTTATCTTTATTACTAAAAGATAATTCAGGTAATCTTATAGAAACACCTAAATATACGGTAATAAAAGATGAAGATACTTATTGTATTGACTTGCAGTTTGATGAGAGAGATAACATAAATGCTAATGCTCCTGCGCTTTTGAACCAAATAATGGCAATTGGTGAAGATGCAGCTATAGAAGATACTTTTATCAGTTCATTTTACGATAATTACAACTATAACTCATTTGACAAAATGTACATATCTAATTCTAATGGAGATGAGCAAAGGGCATTAATTAATTATAAAACACCTAATTATATTAACAACAATATTATTAATTATGCTTATTTAGCTTTAGTTGAGAGTCCTTCTTCAACATCAGAATTACAACTTAATGTTTACAAAAACAATTCTGTGTTTAATGCAAATGGCACAGATTGGGGAAATGCGCCAGGATATGATCTGAACAGAATAATAGATTATCGGTATCAATCAGTTGACGGCATACAGGTATTTAATATAACACCTGCAGTTAAAGAGTGGCATGATTCTGGTGCTTATTCTAATGGGTCTAAGGTACCTGGTTTTACAATTGCCACAGAGTGGAGTCCTAACTATAAGATAAAATCTTTTTTTCAAACAGGATATACTGCTGAATTAAATCCTAAGATTATTATTGGATATGAATCGCCTGAAGGGATTAAGGAACATTGGAGCTATACGAGTCAAAATTTGGGTATCACAGGCAGTGGTTATGTAAGTGACTACACAGGAAATCTTACTTGGGTTAGGGAGGACTTTTCACACAGGAGCTTAGTATTAAGTTTTATTCATTCAAATCATTCTAAGAATGAGAATGTAGGTTATGGAAAGGGTTGGAAATCAAATTACGACATTACCATAGAAGATGAATCATACACCAAAAAAACTGTACTTTTTCCAGATGGGAGAAAACTTCATTTTGTGGAAACTGAAATTACTGGGAATTATGGTGTTACAATCCAAATTTTTAAAACGGATAATCCTCAGTATGAGTTAAAGATTTATTCAGGAGCCTATGTCAATAAAAGCACTTTAACTCTCCCAAATAAATTGGTTTATGAGTTTAATGAAACGAAATCACTAACCAAAATAATCGGATCGAACAATATAAACCAATTAATAATTGAACGTGACACATTGAATCAAATATCTAATATTATCGATATTTTTGGTAATAAGATACAATTAGAATATAGCAATAATTTATTAGTCAAAAGTAATCTTATTATTAATGATGGTGGTATAGACCGAGTTTTAGAAGAGAAGGAATATGTGTATGATAACTATAGACTAGTAGAATTAAATAATAAGTTTAAATATACGAATCAAGAAAATTACGAAAGTACGATAGTTAAATACACATACGATACATTAAACAATTTAAAAAGCGCTTATTGTTTGACCAATGAGTATAAAGTAACTTATGATTATTTAGGATCGAAAGTTAGTAAAATTGAACTAACGGACGACCAAAATAAATTAGGAACATATAATATTAACTATGCTTACGGGAAAACAACTTATCAAGATCAGTATGGGAAGAAAGTACATTATTATTTTGATCATTACGGGCACACTGTTAATGTTTTAGATGATGATGGTAATATTATAGGAAGAAACTATCAAGGCAACCACCAATTAACGGATGCTTTTCAAATAAATCTAAATAGTGTTAACCACATTCAAAATCACGGATTTGAATATACCAATGGATGGGTTAGAAGTAGTTATGTAGATTACAGTAATGAAAGCTTGTTTGGAGAAGGTAGTTTATTAATAAAAGCATCAAGTAATGGCCTTGCAGAACAAAAAGTAAGATTAAAAAGAGGAAATTATTCGGTTGAGGGATTTATAAAAAACTTGGGAATTGGAGATGCATATATTGAGATTTTAGGGGCATCATCAGTTGGGGCTAATAACCCGGTTAAGAACGCTAGTTGGACTAAGTATAGTAGAACTTTCACGCTCTCTTATGAAAACGAAATTACGATTCGTTTAAGAAGTGTTAGTAATCAAGATGTATATTTTGATAACATTCAACTGGGGTCTGGATTTGTTAATCAAACTTATAACATGCTTGAAAACGGATCTTTTGAATCGTCCACCAGTGGATGGTCAATGGATAATGATTATTTAACAGCTACTTACGGGGCACCAAGTATATTAGGAAATTATGCGATACAGATTGTCAATAGTATCGAAGAACCAACTGCAATAATGCAAAGTATTAATATAAGAGGATATGAGAAATCTATAAGTGTTTCAGGATTTGCGAAAGCAAGAGCACCAATGAATCCGGAAGGGTATTTTGGGATGATTGTTAGTTTGATTAACGTAAATAGTTCTTTAAATGAAGATATATTTATTCCCTTTAATCCAGCATTAGAAGATTGGCAGTTTGCCCAAAAGACTATTCCACTAAAAGAAAATACGATTCAGGCTGTGTTGACCGTCTTATATCAAGGAGCTGGAGAAGCATATTTTGATGGTTTTTCCGTTACTAATGGAATTATGTCAAATAGTTATGAGTATAACGAAAACCATCAAATTGCCAGTATCAGCAATGCCTTTGGGAAAACATATTTAACTTATGATTCACGTGGTCGCTTAATTGGGGAAGTCACTGAAGGTAGTAATTCAAATGAGAAAACTTATAACTATAATAATCAAAATCAACTGCTTTATAATGAAATTAGAAGTAGTACACTAAACGAAGATTATTTTAATGTTCGTGAAGTTTTTACCTATGATTCAAAAGGTAATTTAATAGAACAAAAAACAGAGGGGATGAAAGCGTCAGGTCTAAATTATAAATGGTTCTCTACGAAAATGAATTATACGAGTGATTTTCAATATTTAGCAGAAAGCATTGATGAATTTGGTAATAAAACAGAAATAACAACCAATACACAAACTGGTCTAGTTGATATTGTTTTAGATCCTTTTGGATTAATGACAAGTTATCAATATAATGAATTTGGACAAGTAATTCAAATTAAAGAGGAAAAAGGCACTTTATCAAGTACTAATCAAATTGAATATGATTTAAACGGAAGAATATCAAAAATCATTAAGAACAATTTGGAATACAGTTATACGTATAATGATTTAGATCAAATAACAAGTGTTAAAGTAGGACTATCGACATATTTATCAAATACCTATGTAACAAAGACAACAAGTGCAGGTGTTTATTATACGGATTTAATCCAATCCCAGTCGTATGGGAATGGTACAGTGGTATCTTTTCTTTATAATAGTAGAGACCAACTCTCATCAATAAAAGTAAACAATATAACTTATTATGAGTATGAGTATAATAATAATGGGTCATTGGCTGTTTATAAGGATATTAGTAACAACATGATTTATTACTATTCATATGATGCGTATGGTAGAGTCGTTCAAATAGCTGATCAAAGCTTAAATAAGATAAACATGAATTATGACCACTTAGGTAATATTTGTGAACTAAGTTATAATATTGGTGGAACTTCTAGGACAGTTGAGTATATTTTTAATCCAATTAGTGGAGAGTACGATTATACAACCTATCAATTAACGGGTGGGCAAGTCAATATTAATTATGATTACCAAACAGATAGTCTAAGAAGGTTAACAGAAATAGAACTTATCTATAATCAACTTTCCATTACCAAAAAACTTACTTATGATGAAGTAGGTATTGTTAACGGTAATACGAGTATGCGGTTAAAATCGGAACGCATCACAGTAAAATATATCACCTCGAAAAGCGATGAGATACACACCTATACGTACGATTCAAGGTATAATATTATAGCGGTACATATAACTAATTCTAGTGGCGTATTAATTAAACAAGTTAATTATCATTATGATACATTTAACCAGCTAATTAGAGAAGACATCTATTATCCGCTAGATAATACCCAATCTAGATCAATAACTTACAATTATGATATCAACCATAACCGGCTTACCACGAAGGAATATGGTTATTTATATCCGGGGCAACCAGAAACTGGTACACCTAAAAAAGAATCCAGAATGAGCTATAATGACTTAAATGAATTAATAAGTATTAGTAATTATCAAAATGGATCTTTCATAGGAACAAAAAGCTATATTTTTTATTCGGGAAATCTCACTGAATCGAATGAAAATTTTGGTGGTTATATTTATAGAGTTTACTATATTTGGGAGGGAACCCAACTTAAAGAAATTTACGAAAATAGTAGTTATCCTCAGTATTTATACCATTATAATGATGAAGGCATCCGTGTGTCTAAACAAGTATATGGGACCACTTATAATTATACAGTTTTAGGCAATAAGGTATTAAAGGAAACATGGGATAATAGTTATATTCTTTATACTTATGATGTGGATGGCTCATTAATTAGTTTTAACTATAACGGTATAGAATATTTTTATGTTAAAAACACTCAAAATGATATACTTAAGATAACAGATAGTAGTGGTAATATCTTAGTAACCTATGACTATGATAGTTTTGGTAATACCATTAAAGTAACAGATACAAGCGAGATAGGATTAAGTAGTAAAAACCCTTATCGGTATAGAAGTTACAGGTACGATGCAGAAACGGGTTATTACTATTTAAATCAAAGATATTATGATCCAAAAGTAGGCAGGTTTATTTCTCAAGATAATATAGGGTTTAGTGATCCAAGTGATTCAAAAGGATTAAATCTATATTCATACTGTCTCAATAATCCAGTGATGTATATTGATGGGGATGGAACTTTTCCTGAATGGGTAGCAGATTTTGGTCGCTTTGTTGGTGGATACGTTATAACTGTTGCAGGTGTAATTGCTACAGTAGCTACAGCACCACTGTTGTTAATACCGGGAGCTGCGTCTACGCCGTTGTTCACAGCCAATATGACCACCTATGGAGCAATGTTAATGGCTTCACCTTTTAGCAGTACAATCAAATCGGATATGCAATTAATAGGATGGAATCCTTTTAGTAGTAATGAAACCGCAGTTCTCGCCTCACAAAATGTTTCTTTCTATAAAGGTGTTCTGGTGATTAGATATGGAGACGCTGTTACTACAAGGGGAGGTGGCTTTTCGTTTGGAATAATTGGTATTGGACGTGGTGAAACAAGACTTAGCACTGTCAGCCACGAATATGGGCATCATAAACAACAACGACTGATGGGACTTACATTATATACACCAATCGTTGCCATACCATCCCTGATTAGTGCTAGTCGAAATACAGGTATAGTACACAGTAACAAATGGTATGAGAGGTGGGCAACTGATTGGGGTAATCGTGGTTGGATTTGGTGGTAAAAAATGTTATATGATAGAAGTGGAAAGAGACGATATGAAGGAGGATTTCATATGCTTAAACTAAATAAAACATTATTATTAGGCTTGTTTATCGGTTGTGTTGTGTTATTAACTGCTTGCGATTATTCATACTATATATATCATAATACTGATGGAAATGAAGCATTTTTAAATAAAAGTGTCAACAGCATAGAACTAATTAAATATGAAAGTCTAACTGTACAAGATGATCCATTAGGAAAACATGAACTTGATCTAAACAAGTTGGAAATTATAGAAACTCTTGATAATGATAACTTTGAAAGTTTTGTAAATGAGCTTATAAAAATTGGTGGACTTTCGGGTAAGTTTAAACAAGTGTTAAAATCACCAGATGGTATGGGTATTAGAATAATCTATGATGATGGTAGCTTTACATTGACAACTGTTACGATTATTAACGGCAAAGAATGTATTTTTCTTGGAGAATATGATGCGGATGGAAAGATTGACATGAATTTTGGTATCTCTTGGCAAGAGATGATTGATGATTTTAAAAATCTTATCAATGAATTCTTTACCACGCAAATCAGTTAAAAAATAAAGAACACATTATAAAAACGCCTCAAATAGAGGTTTACAGTATGGTTGAATATGTACGAAGATTCATTTTTCAAGGTGGCAAAAGAAAAATTTAATTGGACTAAATGACGAGAGAATTAAAGAGTCAAAAAATTTAGTTCCACTGTTATGTGGAACGTGGCTATACTAATGGCCACGTTATCGCAGACTAAACTGCTCTGGTGTTAAGTGTGACTAAACATAAAAAAGATTCATTGAATCGAATATCTAGACTAAGGAATGTTTCGAGTAAGCATTCCTTTTTTGATACAGAATGTACAAACGTAATTTATCCAATACCACAATATGTCTTAACTCTTCTTTAAACTTTATGTATAAGAGGTGTTAACTGATATGAAACAAGAAAAATTCAGCAGAATAAAAGTAAAAACGATACTTGCTGTCTAATATAAAGTTAAACTATTCAAAAACAGTTTTAAGACTCATGGAATATGAATTAGAGAATAGGGTTCAAATGATGAGTCAAATAAACTGTTCTTCCATTATAACGAAAGAGACATACTTGTAGGACTTGAATATAATAAAGAAAACTATTTTTATAGTAGAGATCTAACAGGAAATATCACATCTATTATTGATAAAAATGGTGAGATTATGGTAGAATACAAGTATGATGCATGGGGTAGATGGTTAAACCAAACTACTGCGGCAAAAACATTAACTGGTACTATACTACTATCACTTAATCCATTTATCTATAAGGGTTACATTTATGATGAAGAAAGTGGATTCTACTACTTAAAGAGTAGATACTACTCACCAGAGGTTAGAAGATTTATTAGTCTTGATAATGTAATTGGTGATGTAGGTAATATAGAAAACTATAACTTGTTTGTATATTGTATGAATAATCCAGTGATGTATATTGATAGGGATGGAAATTTTCCAATATTAATATCACTAGCCATAATTTTTGGTATAGGAGCACTTTCAGGTATTGCTGGAACACTTATTGGAGATTTATCAACTTCAGCAATGACTGGTGAGTGGAGTTTCTCTTCATGGGAAACTTATGCAGGCTCAGCTATTGGTTATGGAGTAGGAGCAATTGCAATGACTTATTTTGGGCCTACTGCAGGACTTGCTCTAGGTGCAGGATTAGCAACCTTTGCAGGCCTGTCATTAGAAAAAGCAACAGGAACTAATAATAGATCATGGGAAGAAATAGTACTTTGGACTGGGGTTTCTGCTGGAGTTGGTGCCATAATGGGTCAAGCATCTAAAGGATTAAGAATTTCTGGAATAACTGCAGGTAGAGGTAGTTTCCAACATGTTATGCGAACACAGTTTACTAATATGATAAGACACGGTTACAATATTTCGTTTAAGACAGCTGCTAAAAGCTTTGTAGCATTGACGGTATCAAGACAAATAACTGGAGGACTGTTTACAGGCGTGCGAAGAGCAGCACAAGAATGGTGGGAGTACTTTGTATATGGAGATAAAGAGAGTTTAGGATGGGCATAATAAGTGGTATGTGTAAGAAAAAAAATAATATCAATATTTGGCCAAGAAGCATTATATATTTGTTTATAAGCATTATATGCATCTTGATGATGATTTTGTTTATAGCATTGCCTTTTTGGCTATTAATAAAGAATGAGCCTATAAACTTTTTAGACTTTGGATATATAAACGATGGATACATTCAATTCTTAATATCTCTACCAATAGCTATATTCCTAACATATGTGTTTTTAAAAACAGGGATTATGAGTTTTAAAGTCAGTTTTACAAAAACTCATATTATAGTTCCTAGAATTCCTGAAATACAGGAGAAAAAAGTGGAGCTAGCATGTAATGAAATACTGACTTGTGAAGCAATTATGGAAGGATTCAATTATTATTTTATGTTTACTTGTTCGGATGGAAAAAAAAGGAAAATGTCAATTATTAGATTTTCATTTAAACAAATGGAAACGATTTTAAGAATGATTCAAGAAAGAGGCGGATTGATTGATCAAAATATCAATGATATCATAAATCCACTTCGTATTAGAAAGAAAAAGTAGAGGCAACAAAAATCCTTAAAGTTTAGTGTTCGCATACTAAAATATGCTTTGGTTCAGTGAGACTAGGCATTTCAAGCATAATTAATACAACTATATAAATTATTGTGTACCTATATTTTTACAACACTCCTGTGATGTACCTGGATTGCACCGGATACTTCTAGTAAACTATTTTTGATGTAGGATTTTTGATTTGGAGTATTGTGGATGTGGCAAACGATCCTACGGACTGGAAAAATTGGGCAGCACTAGGCGTAGATTTAGTATTTATGGCAATTCCATTTGTTCCGGGTGGTTCAGGTCAAGTTATAAAGGCAGGCAAAAGATTAGATGATGCAGTTGATGTTGCAAACGCTATAAATAAAATAGATAACATCCATGATTTAAGTAGAGTTACTTTTATTGGTCGTAATATGGAAAGAGTAGAGGACGTAGCTAGTTTACTAAATAGAACAGACAATTTGTATGATGCATGGAGAGGTTATGATAATGCAGCAAAAGGAATCAAAAAGGTTATTCATAATGGGGTTTCGATGGCACATAACGGTGGTTGGTAACTTGGGAAATTAAGAAGTGGGTACACAGTGATTGATATTGGATTAACGACTGCTCACAGAACAAGAGGACTATGGTATGGAACCAAGAGATTTGTTGTAAGGATATGGAAAACAAGACACATTTGGAAGATACCACTAAATCATTATTTATAAGGGTGCTAAAATGAATGAAGAACAAGTAAAGAAATATTTAGGTTTTCTTAATGAAAAATATCATATGAATTATATCTATAATGTGTTTGATAACTATTTAGGAACCAATGCAATATTACAAACGTTTACCTTCTACAACAATTATGGGTGTTTTGTCATACATGATGTTCCAGTAAAAGGTGAAGTTGAATATGTTTGTTTAGATGATATTAAAATGTTGAATAAGTATGGGAATAAACCTTCAAGTGTAAAAAAACAAGTTATTGATGTTTCATCAGTGAAAAAAGAAATTTGGGAAAGATATCAAAAAATTGGGCCTTTTAAGAATCCGTTTTTTTGGACAAACAACAATAGTGTGTTAAAAGTACTAGCAAAGGTTATTGAAAAACAAATTCAAGAGACTGGAAAATTTTATGGGATTAAAGTTGATGAATATTGAACAACAATTTAACTTAAAAAAAAACTACGGATTTGAGTTCAAAGATAAAAAAGGTTAATCAGTTCATGAATATCATCAAAAAATATACCGATATTAAAGTACTTGATACCAAAATGCTAAATGAATTTATTGATAAGATAATTGTTCATGAACTAGTATATGAAGAAATGATAAGAAAACAACAAGTTAATATTCATTATAAGTTTATTGGTAAGTTAACGACAGAATGAGTAATTTTGTCGTTTTGACTTTATAATAGGTAGTTTAACTGCTATAATTAGGGTAAGAAAACTAGGCTGTATCTATTTTTAGTATGAACGAAATATTGAAATGAAAGCAGGGATGATGATGAGTGAAAAAAACGAAATAATAATTTATGAAGATAAAGATGGACTCATAAGAGTGAATGTTAAGTTTTCAAACGAAGATGTTTGGTTAACTCAAAATCAAATATCTGATATATATCAAACAACACGAGAAAACGTTGCTATGCATATAGCTAATATTTACAAGGATAAAGAGTTACTCAGTGATGCAACTTGTAAGAAATTCTTACTAGTTCGAAAAGAAGGTAATAGAGATGTCAAAAGAAACATTGTTCACTATAACCTATAAATGATTATTTCACTAGGATATCGTGTACAATCAGAAAGTGCAGTAAGATTTAGAATATGGGCAACACAAAGGTTACATGAATATATTCAAAAAGGGTTTTCACTTGATGACGATCGCTTAAAACAAGGTGAAAATAGATATTTTAAAGAGTTGTTACAACGTATTAGAGATATTCGTTTAAGTGAATAAACTTTTATCAACAAGTCACTGATATTTATACAACACTCCAGTGATGTTGTAAACCAGATGGAGGGTTTACGATAGCATTAACGGAACTAGGATTAATTAATGGGATAGTAATTGTTAACTGTTATAGTTCATGTTTAAAGTTTTACAAAATAAGGGTTGTATTATGGTTATAAATCATTTACAATAGATATTAGAAAATTAGGTCCTTTAACAGTTGTCAGCGAGCAACAGAAGGTATAAAAGCATTTTTGACTATGTTAAGGGCACTTTATTAGTGTCCTTTTTTGTTAGAGAAGGCCTAAGAGAAAGGGGTCTATATGA